>Ga0256406_1005420_pt1 | contig 13670 bp, 4 predicted proteins | sample RumenRJG_03DNA_FD_185986 | JGI IMG/M metagenome (GOLD analysis project Ga0256406, IMG submission 185986) | Bovine rumen microbial communities from Lethbridge, Alberta, Canada - RJG_03 | ecosystem: Host-associated > Mammals > Digestive system > Stomach > Rumen | place: Canada: Alberta | collected...
CGACACAGAGAACGGCGATACGACCATGACCGCAGGGAACGCCTACCTCCGCTACGACAGGGATGACGGCTTCCAGTTCAGCGATGAAGATGCCCGCTACTATATCGGCTTCGGCAGGATGTCGCTGAACTTCTCGACCTATACGCTCCAGCTCTCCGACTGCAAGGCGGTCAAGGTCGGCTACCACGACAACGCGCAGGAGCTCCTGCTCCTCTACGGGCGTCCGCAGGAAGACCTTATCGACGGCTACACGGGCGAGAACGACACGAAAGTTGCGGGGCAGTACCGCAAGGATGTCGTCGCCGCCCAGTATATCGCGAAGCACTTCATCCCGAACATGCAGCTTACGTTCAACTTCGCGAAGGAGGACGACAAGGGCAGTCTCGCACATCCGAACGGGACGCAGAAGGGCACGAACTCTGTCTACTCCATCATGATGCAGGGCGGCACGCCGTCCGGCTCGACGAGCTATGAAGGCGAGTTCGCGCGGCTCAAGAACACGACGCATACAGCGGATGGCGACCGGACGATAACCTCGGACGCCGATTATCTCGACATCACGCACCAGTTCTCGCAGAAATTGGGCGGGCGCCTCCATGTCATCAACGTGGATGGCACGTACGACAACTCCTCCCTCGTCGAAGACAAGACGGGCGAGAACCTGCTGACGACCTCGAAGGGCGACGGCACACCGGACTACCTGTACCAGCCGGGCCAGCGCGGCCTCGACCTGAACCTCGACTACGAGCTCGACAAGGACACGACGCTCGCCTTCGAGTATTCGCGCTACACGGAGACGGAGGAAGGCAACGCGAAGACGCAGTTCGCGCTCTCCGGCGGGCGGCAGTGGACGCTCTCCGACGGCGGCACGCTCAGCGTGCAGCAGCACTTCGGCTACGATGATGTCTCGAACCGGACGTACATCAACCGCACTTCCGACACGACGGTATCGTATTCCGGAAGCCCGTGGGACGGCGGCTCGGTATCGGCCGATTATCAGCGCACGCTCGACGTGGAGAACGGCAACGAGACGCGCTATGACCTGACGGCATCGCACGATTTCACGCCAGCCGAGCGCGTCACCATCACGCCGAAGACCTCGTATGAGCGCAAGCTCGGCGAGGCAGGCAAGACCGGCTCGAACTACATGGACACGACGACCATCATCAACTCCGTCACGGTCGGCTACGAGCTCATCCCGGACGAGCTCACGGTCAACTTCCTCGTGTCGAAGGAGAAGTACGATGTCATCGCGAGCGAAATTGACGAGAGCACGGGCAAGAAGGTGGACGGCGAGCGCCGCAACACGCTCGGCGTCGGCCTCGGCCTCGCGTGGGAGCCGAAGAAGATTGCAGGCCTCACGGTCGGCCTCTCGTACCGCCGCGACAAGGTGGATTACCTTGACCGCAAGGACAACTCGAATCAGGATGTCTGGGAATACTCGCTCGAGTACAGCCGCCCGGTGAGCGACCGCATCCGCGCTTCGATTTCGTACAACTACAAGAGCGCGAAGGACAAGATAAAGCCGATTTACGACGATGTGACGCGCGACATCAGCGCCGATATCGACGCGCAGATTGGCAACCATTCGAGCATCCAGCTCCAGCATGAGTATTCCTCGGAATACAAGCCGCTCGATGCTAAAGCGAACAGCACGACGCATACGACAACGCTCCAGATGGTCAACCGCTTCTGAGCGCAGGGGGCACGGCAGAACCGTGTTCCCTTTTTGCTACCTTTCGTGCAGACCGGCAGATTCTTGGCGCAGTCAAGCATCATGCTGGGAAGGCCTTTTCTAGTCTAGGAAAGAAAGAAGGAAATATCTTGCAGAAGAAGAAAGATTTAGCGAAAGTCTTGTCGAACGCCATCACGGCGGCGATGATTCTTTCCCCAGCGACGGCTCTCGCCGCACAGAACGTCGCGACGCTCGACAACCCGAACAGCGGTGCTATCACAGTAGAGCATCCGTCTGATGCGGTACAGTATGACGGTACGAATAACGTCAAGGGAACGGGCGCGAAGCAGGCCGCGCATTCCGCGCAGGAGAACGTCGTCCTCGGCCCGAACGCGCAGGTCGCGGTCTATTCCGGCTCCGACAACGCTTCGTTCGATACGGTGGTCGGCCATGATGCAAAAGTGACCGGCACCTCCGGCACGGCCATCGGCACGGCAGCGAAAGTCGATGCGGTGTTCGGCGGCTCGGCATTCGGTACGGCGGCGACCGTACAGAACGGCCAGATGGGCACGGCAACGGGCTTCATGACGGACGCGGAAGGCAATTTCGCTACGGCGAACGGCGCGAACGCGACGGCTAAGGGCGCGAAGACTTCGGCCCTCGGCGCGAATACGAAAGCCTCGGCTGAGAACGCCACGGCGGTCGGCGCTGGCGCGACGGCTACGGCGAAGAACTCCATCGCCATCGGCGCGGATTCCGTTGCTGATGAAGCGGACACGGTATCGGTCGGCAAGACGAGCGCAACGCGCAAGATTGCGAACGTCACGGCTGGCGTCAAGGGTACGGATGCGGTCAACGTAGACCAGCTCAACAAGGCGAAGTCCGACCTCACGAACGACTACACGACGAAGATTGCGAACGCGAAGACCGAGCTCACGAACGACTATACGACGAAAATCAATAATGCCAAGACGGAGCTCAACACCAAGATTGACAACACGAAGACGGAGCTGACGAACGACTACACGACCAAAATCAGCAACGCGAAGACGGAGCTCCAGAACGACTACAACGCGAAGCTCAACAACAAGGCGAACGTCGGCCTCAACAACATCACGGACGGCGGCAAGCAGGTCATCCGTGACATCGCGAAGAACGCCGTGAACATCAACTCGTCCTCCGGCGCCGTCACGGTCAAGAAGACGCTGGACAACAGCGGCGTGAGCTTTGACCTCAACCTGAACAAGGACCAGTCCTTCAACAAGGTGGATGTCGGTACGCTCAACGTCACGGGTAATTCCGTCATCGGCACGAACAAGAACAACACGATGACGGTCAACGCAACGACGAACCTCAAGGGCGACACGACGGTTGACGGCAAGGCGGTCTTCAATCAGGGCGTCACGGTGAACGGCAATACCCAGACGAAGACGCTGAACGTCACGGGCAGCTCGACCATCGGCACGAGCAAGGCCGACACGATGACGGTCAATGCCACGACGAACCTCAAGAATGATGTCACGGTTGGCGGCAAGACGACGCTCAATGATGTCACGGTCAACGGCGGCGCTACGTTCGGTGGCAACGTGACCTTCAGCAAGGGCCTCAACGTGAACAACCAGAAAATCACGAACGTAGCGGCAGGCACGGCTGGCACGGATGCGGTCAATGTAGACCAGCTCAACAAGACGAAGACCGAAATCCAGAACGACTACAACACGAAGCTCGACAAGAAGGCCAACATCGACCTCGACAACATCACGGAGAAGGGCAAGGATGTCATCCGCAGTCTCGCGAGCACGAAAGTTGACATCCAGTCTTCGACGGGCGCCGTGACGGTCAAGAAGACGACGGGCGCCGACGGCAAGGTAGACTTCGACCTCGGCCTCAACAAAGACCAGACGTTCAACAAGGTCGGCATCGACACGCTGAACATCTCCCACAATACGGTGGTCGGCACGAGCAAGACCGACACGATGACGGTCAACGCGACGACGAACCTCAAGGGCGACACGACGATGAACAACGTCACCGTGAACGGCAAGGCGACCTTCAGCAAGGGCCTCGACGTGAGCAACCAGAAGATTACGAGCGTCGCGGCAGGCGTCATCGCGCAGGACAGCACGGATGCCGTGAACGGCGGCCAGCTCTATCAGGCAATGCGCGACACCCGCAAGGGCATCAAGGATGACATCGACAAGGCGACGGGCGAGGTCGGCGCGCAGGCTGCCGCCATGTCCAGCCTCCACCCGCTCGAATACGACCAAGACCACCGCGTAAGCGTCGCGGCTTCGGTCGGCGCGTACAAAGACCAGACGGCGGGCGCGGTCGGCGCGTTCTACCGTCCGGACGATATGTCGATGGTATCGCTCCAAGGCTCCTTCGGCCACAACGATAACATGTACGGCCTCGGCTTCTCCCAGAAGTTCGGCCATGCGCATGACGGGCAGAAGCTCGACAGCATGAGCGATGTCAAGGACGCGATGGACAAGCTCCGTGCAGAGAACGAAGACCTCAAGGCAAAGTATGAGCAGATTATGAAGATGCTCTCCGAACGTACGAGCCTTCCGGTGAAGGTCGTGTCGGAGGTCGTGACGACTGGCCCGCGCGGCGATGTCGATGACGTGGATGCGCCGAACGGCACTGTCCGCAATGAAGTCGACAACATGCTCCGCATGGACTACACGGGCGAGTCGCACAGCGAGGGCGTATCGGCAGGCGTGTTGCACAGCGACGGCTATACCGATGGCAAGACGGCCCCGAAAACTGACGGCAACTCGTACAGCGTCGGCTTCGCAATGAAGTGATGCTGATTGCGCTGCCTATCGGCGACAACAAAAAAGGAGACTCCAAACGGAGCCTCTTTTTTGTTTTGAGAAGGGTTACTCGAAGTTCGTCCAGTAGCAGCCATTGATGACCGCGGCCGCCAAATTGGACGGGATGCGGTACGATTTCCCGTCGCCGAACCGGACTACAGTGAGGCGGTTCGTGAACGAATGGCAGAGGTCATCTACTTCGTCATACACCTCATCTTCGTCGCAAGCGAACGGTTCGGAATTCAGACGATTCCAGAGCACCATATCAGCAATGACAGAACCTTCGTCGTTGCCTTCCCAAAACACTTTACGGTTTCCCATTTCTATCTCCTCCTTATGCCGCGACCTTCGCGAAGTTCTCCGGCAGGCGCGCGAATGCATCCTGCATCCATGCGCGGAACTCTTCCGGCAGGAATGTCCACGTCTTCGTGAACCACTCCTTGCCGTCATCGGCCTCGCCAGAGCTCCACCGCGAAAGGTCGGGGTGGATGGCGACGCCATGTGCTGCCGTAGACGAGGGAAGCAGCGTGAAGCTGACTTCCCGCATCATAAGCAGGATGGACGCATACTCACCGAAAGTGTATTCGTCCATCTCTGTCTTCATCGCGGAGAGGATGTAGAGGAAGAGGAAGCGGTCGTTCACGTCGCACTCTGCGCCAAGGCAGAGATGTGACGCGGCTTTCGCGAAATCCTTGTCGCACATGAGCGTGCGATAGGTCTCCCGTGAGAACCGCAACTTCTCCTCATCAGGAAAAGACACGAGAAATTGGTAAACGGGATTTGCCATAATAAAATCTCCTTTCTGGCAGAAATGAACCACATCTGCACGAAATATAGACAGACTGCCACGAGAGGAGAAAAGAAAAAGGAAAAGGAAGATGCTATATTTTGGCAAAGGATGGGGCGGAATCTGCGAGCAGATTCCGCCCTGTTGTGAAGAATTGGAAAATGTAGAAGATAGGAGAGATTCCTTTGAACAAGATTTTTAAGGTCATCTGGTCGAAGTCCAAAAATTGCTATGTTGTCGTAAGCGAACTGGCGAAGAATCATAGCAAAAGCAAAAGTACAAATCTGGCAGGCAAAGTAAGTGCAGGGATTGCGCTCGGACTCGGTTTAGGCGCGATGCCTTTTGTACCGGAATATATGAATTGCGTTGCGGAAGCGGCGGATACAACAGAGACAACAACATATACAAAAATTCCAGATATGTTAACGATAGAGAATAAAACATATTATTTGTGGTCAACAGACAAAGAAACCTATGGAAGATTATCGGCACTTTATTCTTCGGAAAAAGGTCATTTGAATGAAGTATACCTAGTTTCTTTTAAGGATGAAAAATATAACAATCAAGGTGCGTCAAACGAAAAATCCTATAAAACCACTGAAGAAATAAAATTAATAAAAAAAGGTGATGAAAAAAATTATGAAAAGAAATCATTCTATTCATCAACAGTTAATGGTGGAGGAAGTAATATTGCAAGTGGAGATTATGCATCCATTAATGGAGGTGTTACCGGGGTTGCGTACGGGGAATATTCTTCAATAAATGGTGGACTCGGCAATAAGACAACCGGAACAGAATCTACTGTAAATGGCGGATTATATAATGAAGCCTTTGGAAGTGATTCTACAGTAAATGGTGGATGGAGAAACGTAGCCTCTGGGATGGCTTCAGCAATAAACGGAGGAGCAGATAATACCGCATCAGGTCAAGAATCTTCAATAAGCGGAGGCCTTTTTAATACCGCATCTGGGGAAAATTCATCGGTAAGCGGAGGAGAAAAGAACACCGCATCTGGGAAAATTTCTTCAATAAGTGGAGGAGAAAAGAACACCGCATCTGGGGAAACTTCATCGGTAAGCGGAGGGACTGGTAATACTGCATCTGGGAAAAATTCATCGGTAAGCGGCGGAAGTTCCAATACCGCATCTGGGGAAAATTCATCAGTAAACGGCGGAAGTTCCAATACCGCATCTGGGGAAAATTCATCAGTAAACGGCGGAAGTTCCAATACCGCATCTGGGAAAGAATCATCGGTAAGCGGCGGAAGTTCCAACACCGCATCTGGGGAAAGAGCGTCTATAGAAGGCGGCTTTAATAATATTGCACAAAGTGAAGGGAGTTCTATATTAGGTGGGACTAATAATTTTACCATTGGAAATGGCGGGAGTAGCATAAGTGGAGGAATGAGAAATACTGCTTCTGGATTATATGTTTCTATTGGCGGAGGAACAGGGAACCTAGCATTTGGAGAAGAAACAACAATCAGCGGGGGGATATTGGGTATTGCCATTGGAAATAATTCCTCAATAAGTGGCGGCGCGTATTCCAAATCTTTAGGAGAAGAATCTTGGGCCACTGGTGGAGCGACGGCTTATGGAAAAAAATCGAATGCTATCGGAAATGGTGCTGTTAATACATATAAAGGAGAAACAGACACTGCTGAGAAATCTATAGCGATTGGCTATCAAGCCACGGCAGATAGTGCCAATACAATTTCTTTCGGGCATGATAAGAATGATGTCTCTGGATATGATATTGAGGCCGCTATTTATACAGACCCCAAAACTGGAAAAGCAACACTTGCTACTGCTGAACAAGTAAAGTCTGGAAATAATTTAAGTTGGCATAAGATACATTCAGATGGAAACGACGATATAGGATATATGCATATCAATACTACCGCCGGGAAAGATGAAGACCCAGAATATATTGACAAGAATACAATCTGGATTGGTAATTTTGGTAACAATAAGTACACCGTTGATGTCGGGAATATGATTACTCGTATGACGCCTAAAACATATACAGCATCTGGGTACAATCGCTTGGTTAAAATTGCTGATGGTATTGATTCTCACGATGCTGTTAATGTTGAGCAAGTTAGCAAAGCAATCAATAACGCGGTAGGAGCAGAAAAAGCATCTAGAGAAAATGCAACTGCGAACCTTGCGGAAAGCATTAATGCAAATACAAAAGCAATTTCTGATGAAGTAACGGCCCGCACGAAAGCTGACACGGAAGAAGCGAAAGCTCGTGCGGATGCAGATGCCTCACTCGGAACGCGCATCGATACGGCAAACAGTAAAGTCGCGGAAAACACGAAGTCCATCTCGGACGAAGTTTCTGCACGCCAGAGTGCCGACGATGCTATCAAGCAATCCATCAAAGACGCCATTGCGTCAGAAGCAAAGACGAGGCAGGATGCGGATTTCGATGTCCGGCAGTCCATCAAGAGTGCCATTGACAGCGAAGCGAAGACGCGGCAGGACGAAGATTTTGCTATCAAGCAGACGGTCAATCAGCTCAGCCAGAAAGTCGATGATACGAAGCAGGGGTACACCTACCTTGGAACACGCATCAACAGCACGAACAGCAGAATCGATGAAGAAGATAAGAAGCTGTCCGATGAGTCGCTTGCCCGCTTGAGTGCGGATAACGACATCAAGAATACGGTGACAGAGCTCCAGAAGACGGTTTCCTCGAACAAACACTTGGCCGACATAGAAACAGACAAAATCAAGAAGTCTGTATCCGATGAAACGACGGCTCGTACCGACGCGGATAAAGCCTTGAGCGACCGCATCGACGCGATTGCGGCATCGAGCAAGACTACATCCGAAGCTACGGATACGAAGCTCTCGAAAGCCATCTCGGACGAAACCGCTGCACGTACGGATGCAGACACGAAGCTCAAGCAGAGCATCGATGCCAACACAAAAGCCATCACGGATGAAGCGGCGGCACGCACGAGTGCTGTTTCTAGTGAGTCCAAAGCGCGTTCCGATGCCGATACGAAACTTCAGCAGAATATCGATGCGGTGACGAAGGCAGCGACCGGCAACGCTTCATCGATTGCGGCTGAGACCGCCGCTCGTACGAAAGCAGACGCAGATGAAGCGAAAGCACGCGCTGACGCTGACACGAAACTTCAGCAGAATATCGATGCGGTAACGAAGGCAACGACTGACAACGTTTCGGCGATTGCGGCTGAGACGGCGGCGCGGCAGAAAGCCGAGGCAGATGAAGCGAAGACACGTTCCGATGCCGATGCTGCCATCCAGACGGGCGTCGACAAGAACACGCAAGCTATCGCAGACGAAACGGCCGCCCGCACGAAAGCAGTATCCGATGAAGTGACGGCCCGCACGAAAGCGGTTTCTGACGAAACGACGGCTCGGACCAACGCGGATAAGGCACTGAGCGACCGTATCGATGCCATCGCGGCGTCTAGCAAATCTTCGACGGAAACGACGGATGCAAAGCTCTCGAAAGCCGTTGCTGATGAAGCAACAGTTCGTGCCAATGCAGACGCCGACCTTCAGAAGAAGATTGATGCGAATACGAAGGCAATCTCGGATGAGACCACGGCCCGCACAAAAGCTGTAGATGACGAAGCGGCAGCCCGCTCAGAAGCGGTTTCCAATGAAGCTGCCGCCCGTACGGACGCCGACGCGAAGCTCCAACAGAACATTGATGCCGTGGCGAAGAGCACGACGGATAATGCGTCTGCTATCGCGGACGAAACGGCGGCACGGCAGAAAGCCGACACGGACGAGGCAAAAGCTCGTACCGATGCAGATGCCGCCATCCGGTCGGATGTTGACAAGAACACGAAAGCCATCACGGATGAAGCGACAGCACGCACCAATGCGGTGTCCGATGAAGCAAAATCCCGCGCAGATGCGGATAAAGCACTGAACGACCGTATCGATGCTATCGCGGCTTCCGGTAAGTCTTCGGCAGAAGCAACAGACGCAAAACTCTCGAAAGCTGTTGCCGATGAAACGGCAGCACGCCAGAAAGCCGATGCTGATGAAGCGAAAGCACGTACAGATGCGGATACTGCGCTCAGAACAGACATCAATGCAAACAAGCAGACTATCGCAAATGAAGCGGAAGCCCGTGAAAAGGCCGTGACGGATGAAGCGAAGCTCCGCGCTGATGCAGATGCAGCGCTCCAACAGGATATCACAAAAGTTTCATCGGATAATGCGTCAGCAATTGCGGCAGAAACCTCTGCTCGTGAAAAAGCGGATACTGACGAGGCAAAAGCACGTTCCGATGCAGACGTAAAGCTCCAGCATGGCATCGATGCAAACAAACAGAACATTGCAGAGGAAGCATCTGCCCGCGAGAAGGCCGTTTCTGACGAAGCCAAAGCTCGTACGGATGCAGACGCGGCTCTCCGTTCGGGCATCAACAAGAACGCGAAAGCGATTGCGGAGGAAACGGAAGCACGTACCAACGCGGTATCTGATGAGGCAAAAGCGCGCTCCGACGCTGACTCGAAACTTCAGCAGAATATCGATACGGTAAGCCAGAAAGCTACGGATAACGCCTCGGCTATCGCGGCAGAGTCGGACGCTCGTGAGAAAGCGGACGCAGACGAAGCGAAAGCGCGTGCCGACGCAGACACGGCTCTCCGGTCTGATGTTGACAAGAATGCGAAAGCCATCGCCGATGAGTCTGCGAACCGCACAAAAGCGGACGCAGATGAAACGAAGGCCCGTACGGATGCCGACACCGCACTCCAGAAAAACATCGATGCTGTGAACGCGAAAGAGGACAGCAATGCGTCGGCGATTGCGGCAGAAACGACGGCCCGCGAGAAGGCGGTGTCCGATGAGGAGAAGGCGCGTTCCGATGCGGACGCAGAGCTCCAGCAGAAGATTGCCAATAATGCGGCAGACATTTCGGCTGAAACCGCTGCCCGCACGAAGGCTGATGCTGACGAAGCCAAAGCCCGCGAAGATGCAGACACGGCACTTCAGCAGAGTATCGATGCAAACAAGCAGGCCGTCTCCGATGAGGCTGAGGCTCGCACGAAAGCCGTCAACGATGAGACGAAAGCTCGTACAGATGCCGACGCGGAGCTCAAGCAGGGGATTGACGCGAATAAGCAAGCTATTGCCGATGAGGTGAAGGCCCGCGAGAAAGCAGTCTCTGATGAGGGCGCGGCTCGTGCAGAAGCCGTTAACGATGAAGCCAAAGCGCGTGCCGATGCTGACGCGAAGCTCAAACAGAGCATCGATGCGGCTGTAACAGACAACGCGGCGGCAGTCAACGCCGAAGCGAAAGCTCGCTCCGATTCGGATGCTGCTCTCCAGCAGAGCATCGATACGAACAAGCAGGCTATCGCCGATGAAGCGGCGGCGCGTTCGAAAGCCGTTTCCGATGAAGTATCGGCACGCACAAAAGCGGTCGCGGATGAGGCAGCGGCACGCGCTGAGGCAGTAAGCAACGAAGCGAAGGCCCGCAAAGATGCGGACGCGAAGCTCCAGCAAAGCATCGACAAGATTTCGTCCGACAGCTCGGCCGCCCTTGCGGCAGAGTCGGCGGCACGGCAGAAAGCCGACGCAGATGAAGCGAAAGCCCGTTCCGACGCCGACACGGCTCTCCAGAGCAGTATTGACACGAACAAGCAGAGCATCGCTGATGAAGTGACGGCCCGTACGAAGGCGGTCGCGGACGAAGCGGCATTGCGCGAGGAAGCAATCTCCGATGAAGCCGCCGCCCGCAAGAAAGCCGTTTCTGATGAGGAGAAAGCACGCACCGATGCTGACACAGCGCTCCGTTCAGACGTTGACAAGAACGCGAAAGCGATTGCCGATGAGACGGCGAACCGCGAGAAAGCTATCGCGGCCCTGAATGAGAAGATTTCGAGCAATGTCTCGAACGTCGGCGATACCGCGCAGAAAAACACGAAGGCCATCTCCGATGAGAACAAAGCGCGGCAGGATGCCGACAAGGCCCTCTCTGACAAGATTCAGGCCGTCGAAGACGCAAGCAACGCGAAATCTGACGCGATGGACACGAAGTTCTCGAAAGCCATCTCCGATGAGTCAGCGGTTCGCGAATCCGCCATCTCGTCGCTCACACAGTCGGTGAGCAAGGCGGCTTCGGATGAAGCGAAAGCACGTACGGATGCCGATGCAAAGCTCCAGCAGAACATCGACACCGTAAGCGGTAAAGCTGACACGAACGCAAAGGCCATCACCGATGAGGCCGCGAACCGCACGAAAGCGGTCGCGGATGAGGCAACGGCCCGCACGAAAGCGGTAAGCGATGAGTCCAAGGCACGCACGGACGCCGACACGAAGCTCCAGCAGAACCTTGACGCGCTCTCTGATTCAACAAGCTCGGCCATCCGGTCGGAATCCGATGCCCGCAAGCAGGCAGTAGCCGATGAAGCGGCCGCCCGCAAGAAAGCCATTTCTGACGAAGTAGCGGCACGCACGAAGGCCGTGTCGGACGAAGCGGCAGCTCGCGAGAAGGCAGTTTCCGATGAAGCGGCTTCCCGCAAGGATGCGGACAAGGCGCTCCAGAACAAGATTGACGCTAACGCGGACACCATCACGGGCCTTAAAGACATGGACAACTTGACCCAGAAAGGCAAAGACAACGTGAAGGCGCTCGCGAAGGAAGCGGTCACGGTTTCTTCCTCTGACAAACTGCTGAACGTCAAGAAGAGCGAGAAGGACGGTAACGCGAACTATGATGTGAGCGTAAACACCGGTGCTCTCGATACGTGGCGGCAGACGCTCGGCAACGGCGAGGTCTCCGGAACCGACGAGCGCCTTGTCTCCGGCAAGACGGTCTACAATGCCATCAACAAAGTCAACAGCTCGCTTCTCGTCAAAGAGGACGGCTCCTCCATCCATATCGGGAAAGACTCTGCGGCTGATGTCGTCGACGTCTCGAAGAAAGACGGCAATGGACGCATCGTGACGGGAATCCTGACGGACATGAGCGACAGCCGCAGCGCGGCGAACGTCGGCTACGTGAACAACGTGGCGGGCGGCATCACGTCAAGCGTCAACCATGCTGTCTCCAGATTGGACAGCAAGATTTCGACAGTCGGTGCTCATTCGGCGGCTCTCGCCGGACTCCATCCGGTTGAAGCCGGTGATTCGAAAGTTTCAGTTACGGGCGCTATCGGTGCGTATGACGGCGAGACCGCAGGCGCAGTCGGCGTGTTCTACAAGCCGAACCGCAAGACGGCGTTCTCTCTCGGCGCGTCCATCGGCGCAAACGACAACATGGTCAACGCCGGAATCTCGGTCGCGATGGGCGGCTCGAAAGATGCTGACCCTGCACCGGTTTCGGAAGTCCAGCAGCTCCGCAAAGAGAACGACGAAATCCGCCATGAGAATGCGGACATGAAACAGCAGGTTCAGAACATGCAGGCACAGATTGATGAACTGAAACAGCTCGTCATGAGCGCAACCAAACATTGAGCCGGAATGGCGATGCAGGAGGGCTCCCATCGGGGCCCTTTTGCATACAAAAAAAGAAGCCCTGATGAGCTTCTTGCCGAGAAATATGGTATACTGTAGACAGGCCACCAGAACGGTAGGCGGTTTCTCTTCCTCGCGGAAAGGGTCGAATAAACCCGAAAGCGGGGTGATGCCGATGGATAGTACAACAATCGAGCTTCTGCTCATATTGCTCATCATCATCGAGACAAAAAAGAACTGACCGCCACGATTCCCCAATCTGAGTAGGTTAGTTCTCTTGTAGGACAACCATCGAGGGAGGAAGCGAAACCGTCTATCGGTGGTCTTTTTCTTGTCTTTCAGTATATCACATTATCGGCATCTTTGCCAGAAAAAATTGTGAACCCCTGCCGAAATGGATGTAGAAGATTCGGCAGGGGCTCGACAGGTTCATGCATTTAGCCTAGCCGGAGATGGAAGGACGATTTCCTAACCGGCTCAACTTTCGTATTCATTATACCACAAAAAACCATGAATGACACCTTGCCGGACAAAAAAGTCGCATATTTCTCGAAAAAATTTCAAAAAAGTCCCCGATTTGCTCAAGCGGGGATTTTTTTTGCTAGTGTTTGTATAGAAACCAAAACAAAGGAGAGTAGCCGAAAACAAGAAAGCGGGTAGCTGCCCGCCGGAATAGCGAGTCCCCAAAGCGGGGAGCCCCTGTTGAGCCGCAACTCAGGACATAAAACAACGGACACGGTGAGAGCTAGTGGTACAGGGGCGTTAGAGGCTATACCCTCCTTCTCCCAGATTCTGGAGAGTGACTTCTCTCCAGAACACTTGCCGGTCAATCGCGGCAAGCGAATCCGTACCTGCGATGCCTGCTAGATTGGCAGGCAGATGAGGCAAAGCTCTGTGAGTCCTCCCAGCGGAGGAGCGTGGTAAAGGCAGACCTG
>Ga0256406_1005421_pt1 | contig 13666 bp, 9 predicted proteins | sample RumenRJG_03DNA_FD_185986 | JGI IMG/M metagenome (GOLD analysis project Ga0256406, IMG submission 185986) | Bovine rumen microbial communities from Lethbridge, Alberta, Canada - RJG_03 | ecosystem: Host-associated > Mammals > Digestive system > Stomach > Rumen | place: Canada: Alberta | collected...
CGTCCAAGGGACGCGTCAGGTGACGGCGTCTCTTTCCCACAGAACTTGTCGTCACACGATAGACTAAGCTTATGAATGTATCATGCGTCTGCCGCCACGTGACGTGTCCTTCGGCATGTGGATGGGCGGGACTCATGGCAGAGGCGATGAGCCCCAAGGCACTGGGACGCGGGTTGTAAGACGACTATTCGCTGTGAGGCTGGGAATTGATGAGTATGAAGCAGGGTATTGCAAAGGGTGCGGTCGTTGCCGGTCTCGGCATTGCTATCGCGATGGGTGCTGGCAGCGTGCCTGCGTATGCAGCCTCGCCTAGCATAGACGGGACGCCGGCGAACCCGGTCGTCACCGTCGACCAATCGCACGCCTACGCGCCGGGAGACGAGGTGACGGTCGACGTCAGCCAGACAGTCGGGACGGTAAAGTACGACGAGTTCGTGCTCTCCGACGTGATCAGCACAGGCGTGCTCGACATCACGAACAAGCCCGCCCACGTCTACAAGGTGTCGGTGGACGGTAAGAGGTCAGAGGTCAACGGCGCTGGGACGTACACCTATGACAAGAAGACGAAGACGCTCGCGTTCTCCTTCTCTAAGGACTACCTTGACCACAAGATGGAGAGCGACGGCAGCACGACCTACGTCCTCGAATACACCCTGAGGGTGACGGACGCGGACGGAATCCGCAAGGCGGCGGGCGGCGCGTCAGGCATCGACCTGGACGTAAGCGCAGCATCGACCATCGCCGTCGACGGTCACGACGCCTACTCCAAGGGGGCGACATGGAGAACGATCGCAATCGACGCCGACGCCAAGGGCAAGACGCATGACGACGCCGCGTTCGACCCGATGTCATACATCAGCAGCCTCGTGGAGAACCTGTTCGCAGACCACAGCTCCGACTACGGCATGGTATCCACGAGCGGCACAGACGCCAGCGTGCGACAGGCAAGCGAGTACAAGAGCCATGTGGCGCTCGCACAGGTGGCGGAAGACAACACTACCGACACGAACGAAAGCACCGGGACCGACGCTGCGAACGGAAACACGCAAGGCACGGACGCGACCACGGCGAACGGCACGACTGACGGCACGACTGGCACGTCAACCACCGACGGCGGGAAGACGACTGGCACTGGTGCGTCTGGTAACGATGCGACGAACACAGCAACAAACACGTCATCCGACACGGGCAACACGGGCAATGACGTGACCACACCATCTGGCAACGGGAACACGGGCACAGACGCACCTTCCGTTGACGCGTCACCGAGCGTCACCCTGTCACTGAAGGACGGCAGCGTCGAGCCAGGCGGCAAGACGACCGGCAAGCTCACAATCAGCGCGGCGAGCGGTAAGGTCCTCGGCAATACCGACTACGCGCTAACCGCCCCGTCAGGCGTTACTATCAGCGACGAGCAAGCGACGCCGGACTCGAGCGCCAACCCGAAGACGGTCACCGTGACGTTCACCGCGACGGTCGATGGGACGAAGGACGTCGCCGGGAAGACGCTGACGGTGACTGGCGGCACGAAGGACGGTACAGTCACCAAGAGCGCGAACATCACCGTAAGGCAGCCTGCGGTCAGTGGCACGCTCACGGCAGACAAGGAGAAGATGGAGACGGGCGAGACGGTCACGTTCACAAGCACCGCTTCTGCCGTCAAGGACGGCACCGGTACAGCACCGACCGTCACCGGCGTCGTTCGCACGATGACGCTCTCAGTCCCTGAGGGCGCGACCGTGACCGCTTCTGACAACGGCACCGTCAAGCAGGAAGGCACGAACGTCTCAGTCACTTGGGCGGCTGAGAGCGGCGACGGCGCGCTCGCGACACACACCGTGAAGGTCGCCGTGCCTGACACTGCCGAGACGGGTGGAAAGAGCGTCACGGCGACTGGAACAATTACTGGCACGAACATCGCCGACACGACGCTCGGTGGCAACCCGACGGTGGACATCACGCCGAACACGGCAGGCGTGGCAATCACGCCTGACAAGGAGACGGTTGACGCGGGCGACACGCTCACGTTCAAGATCGACGCCAGCAAGCTCACGGGACATCTGAAGAACGCGAAGTTAAACGTCCAGTTCAGCGAAATCAGTTCGTCTGTCTCTTCCAACGGCGAGACCGGCATGGGGATTGCCACGCGAGAGCCGAATCTCTTGTCTCGCCTGAGAGCCGTTTACGAGAAAGACGGTCAGCCAAACGATAACGATGGCAGTGTAACATACGACCTCGGTACACTGACTTCCTCCGCGACCAAGACAATCACCATAACGATACCAGACGAGCTAAGGGGCGATGACGCATCGCAGCAATCGGCATCAGGTGGAAGCACACATCATAGCCTGAGCGTCAATGCCACGATTACAAGCGACACATCAAAGGATGTCAGCAGCGACTATGACATCCTCGAGCACGTGACCTCCCCGACCATCGCCGGCACTACGACCATCAGCAATCCCACGCCATCAGCTGGCGACACGATTGACGTCGATGTCACGCCACAGGTGAACGGCGGCGGGACGAAGGACCTCGTCACCAAGGTCATCATAGCGAACGCGGAAGGGGCGACGATCACTGCTGACGACAAGGACGCCAAGGTCGACGGCAACGTCGACGGCTACGTAGTCACGTTCCCCACCGTCACCAGCGCGAGCGGCACGCTCGGCAAGCAGACGGTACACGTCAAGCTCCCAGACGACGGCACGATGAACGGCAGGACCATCACCGCGATGGCAACGGCAAGCGCGAGCAACGTCCAGGCGACGCAGGTCGGCACGCCACAGAAGGCGCGGGTTCAGGTGCCTCACGTGACGCTGAAGACGTCCGCGACAGCCGTGTCAAGCAAGGCGGCAGTCGATGGCAAGACCACCGACTCGGAAGGCGGCACGACGAAGGTCGCAGACGACAAGGACCACAAGGACGCTAACGCGAAAGCTGACGACACCAAGAAGACAACCGACGGCAAGGGCGGCTCCGACACTGCTCCGAAGAACGACGCGCAGCAGAAGAAGGACGCGAACCTCGTCATAAACAACGGTGACGTGATCGAGTACAACGTCGCCATCACGCAGGACGCGACGAAGGATGATAAGAATGCCCATGCGAACGGCATCGTGGCGACGAGCAAGCTTGATGACTACGCGGCGCAGAACGGCGTCTATATCGAGAAGGACACTATAGTTGTGAAGCGCGGCGACAAGGAGGACATCACCAAGGATGCGAAGGTCACGTACATCGGGTCAGATGGCGAGCATCCCACGGGCATAGAAGTCACGGTCGGGACGATAGGACCGGATGAGACGGTCACCATCACCTACAAGGCGAGCACCGGCAAGGCAAATAACGACCTCATGCGTGGTAAGACAATCACGAATACGACGAGCATCACGGGCACGAACTTCCTCGTCCCAGATGCCGCCAAGGTCGACGTCGAGATCGCGTCAGCGTCGCTCAGCCCGTCAATCTATACGAACGCCGAGCAGGTGAAGATTGGCACGGACGTGAAGTACGCGACCATCATCACCAACGACAGCACAGACGGCAGCTCCATCGCCAAGAACGTGTATGCCGCGTCTGCGATTGACGACTACGCCGCATCAATCGGCGTCGCAATCGACCCGTCGAGCCTGCAGCTGCTCTACGTGGAGGACGGCAAGGCGAAGGACGTGACGAAGGACGCCACAATTAAGTGGGACGGCACGAAGGGCTTCAGCGTCGACACGAACGTCAACCTCGCGGCTACCCACGCGACCAAGGCTGATATTGATAAGGTTGGCGCGAGCACAGACGATGCCAGCACCCGCTATGCCGGACTCGACCACGCGCTCGTCATCCTATACTCCGCGAACACGACTGACGTGAACAAGGACGTGTACGGCGAGAACAGCATGACCGACACGATAATCACGCGCGCCGACAACGCGACCTACGCTGCCGCGAACAAGGACACGAGCCTAGTGGCGTATGACGCGCCGGTCCAGCAGGACGAACAGGGCGGGACCATCGAGGACAAGAGCCTCACGCAGACCGGTGACGCGACGGCCATCGCCGGCATCGGCACGGCAATCGCGGCTGGCTTTGCTGGCATCGTTGCGGCAATCCGCCGCAGGAGGCGCTAGACTTCCCGGGCGTTCCTGCCGTCCCAAGGCGTCGCTCCCAAGCACACAGGCGGTCTCCATCATGCCTGCACGGGGTTGATCCGGACCGACGCCGCGTCACGGGATGGCGTGAATATATAGTGGTTGGGGCACAGCAGAGCGGACTCTCGTCGCTGCTGTGCCCCAACCACGTCACGGCTTGTCGGACATCCAATCCACGTCACAACTTGTCGGATATCTCGTGCCGCCCCATGACGCTTGACGAACCAGACTTCATGGCAGTCGCAGCGTGCCGGTATAATGGTCCGCACGCACGGCATCGCGATCAGGCGGACGCATCGCGTGCTGTTCGCCATCGTGTCGTCTTGTTTCGGAGGGATGAACATTGTCTCAATCGGCTCGCATGGAGCGCACGCGAGAGAGGGCACTGCGTAAGGCTAGGAGGCACCCGTCCGCCGCGATCAGGCGCACCGAGCTTGACATGGTGGGCAGGAACGGCTATGTGACGCGATACACGCCCCGTTCTAGGGCGCTTAGGGGCAATCTGGTGTCAATACCCGACATCGGTGTGCTAAGGCGTAAGAAACGCCTCTCAGACGCTCTCCCGGATATCCTCATAGTGGCATGCATCGCATTCACGGCGGTCTGCGTGCTCGCCATGGGAACACACCAAGAGAGCCTCGCGCAATCGAACGATGACATGCGGACGGTCGCCAAGGCAATGACGACGACACCGCAGACGCCAGACGAGACGAACCTGCCGCCAGCCGTCGACTTCGCGGCGCTGCAGCGGATAAACCCGGAGGTCGCAGGCTGGATATACATACCCGGGACGAACGTCGACTACCCGATTATGTCAAGCACGGAGCAGGAGAAGTACCTGCGGCGGGACATGTGGGGACGCCATACTACGCCAGGCAGCATATTCGCAGACGCCAAGAACGCCTCCGACCTGTCCGACGAGCACGTCGTGCTGTACGGGCATCACCTCCCATGGGAATCGATGTTCACGCCGGTATCGAGATACCTCACCGACGACGGGTTCATGGAACAGCACAGGACCATCTACATAGAGACGCCAACGACCACGTACGTGCTGAGCGTGATAGGGACGCACAAGGTGCAACCGACGCAGACGGACGAAGTGACGGTAAGCTTCGCAGACGACCTCGCGTTCCAGAGGCTCGTCGACGGGAAACTCGCCGCCGACAAGGACGCTGGTAGGGACACCGGTGACTATGACCGCAGCACCATAGGCAAGATGTTCTCCCTCATCACATGCGCGGACAACGGCAAGGCAAGGTCAGTCACCGAGTGCATCCCCGTATCGGAGTACCCGACGACCATGGTCGCGCAGGTAAGGGCAGCGGCGGGGGCGCGACAGACGACTGCGTCCGCCACGGATTCCGTCGTGTCAAGCGTCACGAAGATTACCGACGAACCTGTCACCGACGTCAGCGATGCGATGGCCGATGGCGCCGATGACACGACGGGCGGGCAGGGCGACGACACTAGGAACGACGCCACCGGCACGAAGACGCGGCATGACGCCGACGGCAAGACCGCAAGCGGCACCAGCGGGATACTCTCTACTGCATGGAGATGGATGAGCGACCTCATCGCCTACCTGAACCAAATCGCATACGACGCGAGCACGGCATGAGAGAGCAATGCCGTCTTCCACGAGCCAATGGCGGATGAGGGAGAAACTACCGCCTACGGGACGACGGTAGTTCTCGGATGCATACTCGCGACGAATCGGGTATGCTGTACATGCGGTCCCGGACAGGACGCTTGCCGGAATCGGACACGCCGACCGGCAAAAGGACACGAGAGAGGAGAAGCAGATGCCAGAGGTCATCGTGAACGCTCAGGGACTCGTCACGAACCCAAAGAAGTGCGAGATGAGCCGTGCCGAGGCAATCGAATACGCGAAGGAGAGGATCGGCGAGGTGATGTCGGTGCTTGACCTCGAACCGACGAACGCCAACGTCACCATGTGGACAGAGGGAGAGGACCGCGACCCGACGCAGAAGGTCACGATGCGCATCTCCTACAGGACGCTTGACAAGCCGATTATCCAAGAGGCACACTCCCGTAACATCCAGCGCGCGATTGACAGGTGCGTCGAGCCGATGACGCGACAGGTCCGCAGGACGAAGACCAAGCTCATCGACAAGCGCCGCAACGACACCCGTCAGACGAAGAGGGACATCGAACGCGAGCAGGCAGGCAGTGTGCCAGACGTGATTACCGCATAGGGAGACAGCGGCATATAGGCACGGCACGAGCGGTGGTGACGTTAGACGCGAACGGACATGTCGGACGCCACCACCGCTCTATCAAATTTTCGGGCAGAACACCCCTCCCCGCCCTCAACGGCACGATAGTACCGCAGTGTGGTGACGCTTCGCGCGGATACGAATGGACCGCCAACGATGCCAGCAAAACGGCAGGTAGAAGGCGGTCCATTCGTATGTGTGTCTATTGTGGAACGGGAGCGCTCCCGATGGCGTCATGCCGTGCGCGTGCTATCATGGCAAGCGTCAGGAAGACGAGGGGGATGAAAGGTGAAGAAGGCAGGGCACATGGCGACATCTTGGGGACACGTGACTGGGACGCGATGCGAGCGCCATGATGGCGATACCGATAGTCCGCTAGTTAACGGGTAGCGCCCTGCTTACCGTTATCGCCGTGCATGCGTGCCGACACCTTTCCGAGGAAGAACAGGATGGCGACGACGATGGCGACGACGAGCACCCAGCGATGAGCGCCAAAGAAGTCCGCGATGCCTTCGCTGGCTGATTCCACAAGCATGATTGCGACGCACAACAACGCGCAGATTGCGATCATGACGCCGGCACCGTGGGTCACAAGTTCCATGAGCCTGTCAACTGGCGTCTTCTGTGGGGCATTCTCCGTGATAACGATGGTACGACGCCCCTCGTCGTCAATTCCATACCCCCTCTGCCACTTCTTGCTCATGATGATCACTCAAACCCTTTGCCAGCGATGATAGCATCACCTGCGCGTGATGCCACTGCCGGACCATAACGCCCATGCGTATGCATATGCGTGCATGGGACAATTGCACCCTTACAGCCAACAGTTTCATTTCTTTGCGTTCCCGTGTCAATGGCGAATGTCAATGGATATGCTGTGTTCCACAGAAAATACACAGTTGACAGCGGAGGTTCGCTGTGCTTCGCCAAATGGCACGGCGATACGCGGATTGGTCAGTATATGAACGGGATGAAGAACGCGAGCATCGCAGCGATGTACGTCGGCATCGAGTCGTCATCCACGTCCTGTTGCTCCGCCAAGTAGCCAACGCCAAGGAGCAGGACCGCGACGACAACCGACACGTACCTGTTCATTATCATCCCCACTGCTATAGACACGGCTGATATCACGAACGACACCCACTGGTGATCGAGATACCATCCTAGGAAGCCATCGCCACCTGCCTTCTCATCGTCCCGCACTACGTCAGATACGGTACTGGAGGATGGAGTCACACGCGTTTCCCTTGGTGGCGTCATGCGTCTAGCCGTGCTGGTGACAGAGGTCGACACGCCGCCTTGGTGCCTGTTTCGCCGGTCGCCTTGCAGGGCATTGCCGTTCGTCCCGTTTGGCACTCGCCGTCGCACCGTCATCTGCGAGCCTGCTTCACCGCGCGACGTCCTGTGTGGCGTCGGCAGGTCGTCATCTCGTGGTATCCCGGTGGCGTCCGAGAGCATGTCGCCGAAGTCCGGCATGTCGGCTATCTCACCGGCTGATGTCTGGCGTCTTGTCTCTGTCCGCTCCACGACACGCCTGCTCGGCGTGGCGTTCCTAGTCGTGCCTGTCTGTATGCGACGTGCTGCCATGCCACTCTCTTCCCCTGCGTGTACCCGTGTCCGTCAATGCCGCATGCCATCGGACGGACGCATCGTGGTTGGCGTCGCGTCGGCATGCGTACCGCGCCTGTCGCTATCTCACGTAGCTCCTGATTTCCTCGGCCGTCATCGGTGGTTTCGTCGAATCGACCGTGTCCGCTATTGCCTGTTCCATCTTGGACATCACGCAGTAAAACGCGACGGTGGTGTGTCGCTTGCCAGAGATGTGCAGGAGCCCGCACCCTGGGCTGGTTGCTCGCTGGTCGGCGTTTATGAATCCTGCGAGCGTCGGACTGAGATCGATGTCATTGCTGAGCTGGTTGACTTCCTCATCGGAGAGGGACATTATGATCTTCGTCTCTGATTGGTCGAAGAGGACCTTGTTGTTCCCAAGGAAGTCGGAATACTTCTGGCTGGTGATCCAGATTCCGGTGTTCAACTTCCTGCCCTCTCGGGACAGCTTGATGATGTAGTTGCGTGCGTACTCCGTCTGGAGTAGCTTCCAGCACTCGTCCATTGCCACGATGTAGTGCCTGTACTTGTCACTGCCATCCTGCGCTGAGTTGATTCGCTGGTAGATGAGCTCAAACGTCAGGTAGGTCGCGATGTCCTTCAGAGTGTTCGACACGTTACCGAAGCGGAACACGATGCACCCGCTCTGGAGGTTCGCCTTGCGTCGCCCGGTGAACAGGGACGCCTTCTCCGAATAGACCTCCTCGTCGCCAGTTGGCACGTACTCCTCCAGGAAGTTCTGGACGAACTTCAGGACACGCAGTTCCGCCCGTCCCCACACGTTGCTCGTGTTGTTCCTGATGGAACGATAGTACCCGAACTGCACGATACCCTTGAACGTTGTGTCCCTCAGCTGCCCCCTCTGGTCGGTGTTCTGAGTTCCCCACCCCATGATCTTGTCGTTCGTGTCATACGTCTGGATGAAGTCACAGTAGATACTGACGAGGTTGTACATGTCGGTCATCGTAGGCATGGCGTCTGGATTCCACATGCGGTAGTCCCACTTGCCGCTGATGATGTTAAAGTGCTTCGCCGTGTACAGCCTGTCGATGAGGATGCTAAGGATTTTCGAGAACAGGTCGAGGTTGCTCGCCGTAATCTGGTTCTCCTGTATGTACTTCTCCTTCATTAGGTCAAACAACCCGATGAGGTATTCCTTCTTCGTGCGATACGTTTGCTCTGCCTGTCGCTGGTCGGTCTTCTCCCCAAGATGCCAACTCATCGGCGGCACTAGTTCGAACGGGTTCATGTAGACGCCCGTCTTGCCACCGAAGTCGATGGTAACGCCGTCCAGGCTCGTTGCAAGGTTCGTGTACTCGCCCTGCGTATTGATCGCCGGGTCGATGACGAACACCTGCGTGCCGTGTATGGCATAGCGTCCCAAGAGCGTCTTAACCGTCGCCGACTTGCCGGAGCCGGTTGACCCGATGATCACCGTCGAGTAGCTCTTCACCCAATCGCGGTTGAACGAGTTAAAGAAATAGGGCTGCTGTGTCGCTGGGTTGATGCCATACAGGATGCCGTCCTCCACGGCGAGCTCGCCATGCGTGAACGGGAAGCACGTCGCGAGGGCACTCGTGTACATGTTCTGAAACGAGTGCAACCCGCCATACCCCCACGGGAGCAGGCTCTTGATACCGTCCCTCTGCTGATGCAGAAGCGGTTTCACCGCGAATCCACCACCAGAGTTCTTCGCGAGGGCGCGCTTGAAGCGATCCATCTTCTCGATGACGTCCTCCTTCGCGTCCTTCACGACATACCGCTCGCCCGTCTCGGCATCGGTCTCTATCACCTCGTGCCCGTAGATTCCGAACGTGAGTGACACTTGGAAGAGGTTCTCCGAATCGTTGTCCTTCAACAGCTCGTAAATCTGCTCCGCCGTCTCAATCTGTGCGTCATACGCACGCGTCGCCGCCGTCTCCTTCTTCCCACGGGATGTCTCCGCCTGCTTGCTCGAAACGGCCGAGACCTTCTTGTCCTTCATGTAGGACAGGGCGTATTCCTTGCGAATCGGATGGATGTGCATGCTCACGTCGATCTTAACGTCAGCTATTGACGGGTCCTCGAGCAACCGGTTCAACCAGCCATACTGAAGCTGCGTCGGCCAGTTGGATACGGTGCATATCGTAAGAGCCTCATCGCCAAGCTCTATGTAATCGGAGAGAATTTTCATCCTCGGCGGTGCCCACAGGTCGACAATCGTGCCGGTACCCTGGTCTATCATCTTATAGACGTTGCTGCGGACGATCGCATCCTGCTGGTCCTCTTCCGCTTGGTCCTGTCTTATCGCGTTGAGGGCGGCGTCGCTCGTCCTCGCCGCTGCCACCGACGTGGAGAACCTCTTTCCCTTGCCCTTGTTCTTCCTACCGAAAGCCACCGATACCCCCAAGAAAACGGACCGCACTGTATATGCCCATGCATCCAAAGTCTCTGGATTGGAAGAACGCGTGTATTTGCATCCACCGACGGTGCGGGATAATATGCGTCTTGTGCGTTTCACCACGCCCATGCGGGAGCACCATTCGATATCATCGGCTGATGCCATGCGACATGGGCACGTCACGGACGACGTTCGCGAGAGCGACCGCCAATGCCAGTGTGACACGGGTGAGGTGCGGTTTGTCAAAACGGTATGCGAAGGTATTGGTGACACATGCTTGACAAGGACTTATGCGAGATTATGAACGGCACGGAGTCGGATGCCAATGGACGCATACTCGTCGTGAGGAAGGACATTCCAAAGCTAAGGGCATACACTCGGAACAGACGGTTCGCATACACGGCGAATACGATAACCCTCCCGGAACTTACGACGGGCATGCTCCCCGACCGACAGTACAGGCGCGGCGACAGGACGGGTGACGTGATTCCAGACGGGTGGGATGGCGTCACTTTCGACGCGAGCTTCGGACTCGGCGGCAACGACATGCCGTTCATGCGAGATGCCATCCTCGTGATGGGCACTGGGACGACTGTCATCGTGCCGTCTGACACAAGCACGATGCCAATGGCAAAGAGATACGCCGCAAGCGTCATGTCGACACCGGTGTCACACCGTGCCGACACGATGGATTACCCAGAGAGCGCCGACGGACCGCGGGTCACGCACGATGACATGTCCCCATTCCTAGTCGCATCCATAGAGATACCGGCAGGCAGGTCAAGCATCATGCTTCATGGCGACTATTACGACGACGGCGTTCTGTCCCACTCGTGGCTCGTGCCGTCAGTGTCGTTCGAGCTCGTCATCGGCACGCCGCCACAGCGCCTTTGCGGCATAGCGACGAACCATCCGATTGGTTACGAATCGCAACCAGCAGGACGTCAGTGGGAATACATGATGCACTGTCATGTCGGTAGGGGAAAGGCAGGTGCCCGGTATATCAACATGCCTACGAACACGGTCCTGCGCGGGGCGACTGGCGCGTTCAAGGATAACGTCCTAAAGCTCATCGATTTCATCGATTATGCCACACGCACGAACCCATGCTAGTCGATCGCCAGGCATCAAGCCGAGCAACTCAAGGCGCCAGTGACGGAAGTGGGAACTGGCAGGAAAAGGAGGTATCAATACGCGTAGACTGCCATCTTAATAGGAAAGTGAAGCACTGGATGCTTCCAAACACTGCCTATGCGTGGCGGGTTGAGTGTTGCTCTCCCGTAGTGTAAGTCCCTTTGCCATCACCTACTAGTCGGCTGCCAGGCACACCGGTCCTGGTAGGCAAAGAGATGCCAGCAACGGAACTGGCAGGGGGAAAGGTGAAAGCGCGCATGGATAGCATCAGAATCGGCTACGTATCAATATTTGGGCATGATTGCGATGTCGAATATGTGCCAATGGAATCAGGGTTCGTGGTGAACATCCCATATGGTGATTCCAGTGAGGACAAGAAGTACCAAATCACGAGGGACACAGTGAGGCAATGGGTACAGGACAGGAGACTGCAAGAACTTGACGACAAGGCATATTGCAGCATCATGACGATGAATGACGTTCTCGCTGATGTTTACGGCGATCATGGCAAGAGTGAGAGGGGAAAAGAGGAAAGCGAGATATACAACGCAGTTCAGAAGTCAAAGTCAGAGGCGAAAGATTCGCCAACGATTGCTGTGATTGATGAATTGATTTCTAGTAAGTTTGACGATATGAACTCACTACTGAAGTAGTAGGCTGCCAAGGTTGCACGCCAGTCTGGCAAGTCAAGAGATACCAGCAAATGCCGCCCATGCGATTCGCTCTCGTGTGGGCGGCATTCTTACGTCTCGAGACTTTCTGGCAGCATGCTCATGCTCTTATATGATTACGATTACTCTTGGGGCACATATGGCGTCTGAGAACAGCGACAATGACATTATCGGTACGATAAAGGTCAGCGGGAACGTCGCCGACATCAGGTATATCGGTGGTTCGACGTTCGAGATTGACTTCAGGGACCTCGATTCCGACGAGCAGCCGATGCATGCCATGAAGGACACGATAGACAAGTGGATTCGTCGCGGTAACATGCGTCTCACGAACGCCACGCGGTATCGTGAGATTGAGCGGGAAATCGACCCGGTGACAGGCGACACGCCAACACATCATGCTGACGGCACGGAGAAGAGCCTCGTCGAACGGGAGCTGAGCAACCTCGAGCGCCAAGGGTTCGTGTCGTCTTCGCATGACGATGACGATACTGATGACGTCACGGGACAAACGCACGTCGGGAATGACACCGGCGATGCCACAAACGGCGGTAATGGAAGCGACCAAGCAGTCAAGGCTACGCCGATGCCCGTCACACAGACGCAGCAGATGCCGATGGCTGACGAAAACCGTGCTGGCGTCGGTAGCGTCAATGGCACGCCAATGGCGATGTCGCTCGATGACGAGGCAAAGCCGAAGATGCTGCCAGCACGCACGAAATCGCCGCAAGTCATCGCGTACGTCCTAGTCATGCTCATCGTGTCCGCATTCGCGCTGACAGGCGGTAAGGCGTTGATGTCGAAGATACGCGACGGATCGGCAATCGGCATGGTGCAGGGCATGAAGGCGTCAAGTGGCAAGGGCGAACAGCGCTCAAGAACGAACGAAAAGGGTGACAACGGCAAGTCTGATTCGAACGACACGACGAAAGCAGCGAATGCCGGTGACGATGGCACGAAGTCCGGCACCGGGCACATCGTGCGCTCTGACTTCGACCCAGAGACGGCAGTACAGTCGCAGCCGGTGTCCGATGACGCTGGAAGGGATACCGCAACGAAGATGTTCGAGTACATCCGTCAGCTGTTCGCGAACGGTGACGCCAAGGATCTCACGCAGGCCGTGAACCTCGACGGCATAGCGACGCAGCTCGCAGACGCGTATGCGAACGTCGCGAAGGAGCAGCAGGGCTTGACGGACACCGAGACGACGACGCTGCGTGATTACTACAAGCAGGCGTTCGTCGAGGACGAGCTTGACAATGCGAGCAAGAACGACATATACGGCTCCATATTCGGGGGCAGGATACGTGACGTTCGGGTCGATTCGCAGGACGCGAACAAGATGTACGTCGTGATGGAGTCGCTCGGTGGCGACCATCAGCGCGTATGCTTCGTCCTGCAGAGCAGCGACAACGGCGGCTCGTGGATTGTGAGCGGCATAATGGACGCTGACGGGTACGTGCGGCAAATCATGAGAGCCGACACGTC
>Ga0256406_1005422_pt1 | contig 13665 bp, 12 predicted proteins | sample RumenRJG_03DNA_FD_185986 | JGI IMG/M metagenome (GOLD analysis project Ga0256406, IMG submission 185986) | Bovine rumen microbial communities from Lethbridge, Alberta, Canada - RJG_03 | ecosystem: Host-associated > Mammals > Digestive system > Stomach > Rumen | place: Canada: Alberta | collected...
GATCGACACCCTGCTCGAGAGGACCGAGCACAACCCGTTCCTGCTCTGCTCCGTTGCGTCCAAGCGCGCCTGCGACATCAACAACATGCTGCGTGGCCAGCACCTTCGCGTGACGGCCATCCAGGACTTCGACGACATCACCACCGTTGCGTCCGGCAAGGACTCGGTCTCCATCGCCATGGGCGAGATCGCCGACGGCACCCTGGGCTTTGTCCAGGATGACTTCGACGAGGCTATTCGCGGCGAGAACGCGGGCATCCAGTAGGCCATGACCGAGAGACTCTGCCTGGTCCACTACCACGAGATTGGCCTCAAGGGAAAGAACCGCTCCACCTTCGAGAACCAGCTCGTGACCAACCTGCATCGTGCGCTCAAGGCGTTTCCCATCGCAAACATCCAGCGCATCTCCGGCTACATTGTGGTCGAGTCCGAGGACCGTATGGCTACGCCGGAGATGGCGCATGTCATTGCCAAGGTGCCTGGCGTTGCGCGCGTCTCGCTTGCCTACAAGTGCGGGCTTGACGAGGGCGAGTACAACGCCGCCGCCATTCGCGCGCTTCGCGAGGCTGGGGATTTCTCCACCTTCAAGGTGCACGCGCGCCGCAGCTCCACCACGTATCCGGTGCACAGCATCGACATGAACCACATCGTGGGGTCCGCGCTGTGCGAGGCATTCCCTGACAAGCTCGTGCAGATGCACGACCCCGACGTCACCGTGGTGGTGCACGTGGTGCAGGGGTCGACCTTCGTCTACGCCGCGTCCATGCCGGGCGTGGGCGGGCTGCCGGTGGGAACGGCCGGCAAGGTCGTGACGCTCCTCTCGAGCGGCTTCGACTCGCCGGTGGCCACGTGGATGGTGGGCCGTCGTGGCGCCACCTGCATCCCCGTGCACTTCTCGGGCAGGCCCATGACGTCTGATACCAGCGAGTACCTGTGCCGTGACATTGTTGACGCACTTGCGCCTTCTGGCGTGGTGGGCCGCATGTACGTGGTGCCCTTTGGCGAATATCAGCGGGAGATTTCCCTGGTGGTGCCTCAGAGCCTGCGTATCATCATGTACCGCCGCGTCATGTACCAGGTATCCGAGAGGATCGCGCAGCTCGAGGGCGCAAAGGCCATCGTGACTGGTGAGTCCTTGGGTCAGGTGGCGTCGCAGACGCTCGACAACATTGCGGCGGTGAACCAGGCCGTCACCATTCCCGTGCTTCGTCCGCTCATTGGCTCTGACAAGCAGGAGATCATCCGTCGGGCACAGGAGCTTGGGACCTACGACATCTCGTCCCAGACGGCGCCCGACTGCTGCACGCTGTTTATGCCGCGCCGCCCGGAGACACATGCGCGCATGCGCGAGGTTCTCGACGCCTGGGAGCTCTTTGACCACGAGGCCATGGTGAACGCCCTGGTGGCTTCCGTCGAGTACGAGGACTTCCCGCAGTGCCCGAGCTACCATGCGCCAAAGGGGCCGCTGCGTGCGCACCACTCATCGCTTGCGCCGAGGGATGACGCACCGGCTGAGTAACGGTGTGCCTCTTCTTTGCGTGTAGACGCTGCAAGAAGGGCCTTCGGGCGTCATTTTGGCGCCCGAAGGCCCTTCTTGTACGGAATCCCGTCGTAAACCTCCCTTAGGGCGCCAGATTCTCGCCCAAGGTGAGATTTCTGCACGGGCGCGCCCGGTGACGTTCGGTGACACTCCGGAACGCCCATTTTGCGACAGAGCGAATACCTACCGTTCGCACCTGCGAAAACGCTGCGAATGGCGCGTTGGGATACCGTGAATTGGACTTCTCTCATAGCAGTATTCCAGCGATAACAACAAAATGTGACAGACGCCTGCCTGCAGGCTGTCGGCGCCGTGTCGGACTTTCTCAAAAGCTGGAGGAGGTACCTCTCAGCCGCCCTCATCATCGAGGTGGGGGTGGTCGGCATGGCGCAGGAATCAAGAGCAGGCGAAAGGACTGGCTCTCGCGTTCATCTCAAGGCGCGATCGCTGGCGAGAAGGGCTGGGCTCTCTCCTGCCGTGAAGGCGGGGGTGGCGGGGATTGCGCTTGTGGTCGTGCTTGCGATTGTCGCGGGTATTCACCTTGCCTGCGGTTCTCAGGGGGCCTCCTTCTCCATTGAGCGCAACGAGAGTACCATGGCAGCCGAGGCCGCCGAATCCGCCTCAGCGGAGTCGCCATCGCAGGACGAAGGCGCTCCCTCTGCAAGTGACGCCACGAGCGAGGACCCACCCACTGTGGTGGTTCACGTTGACGGCATGGTGGCGTCCCCCGGCGTCTATCAGCTCCAGGGCGCTACGCTGCGCATTAATGACGCCGTGGAGGCGGCGGGCGGGCTTGTTGAGGGCGCGGACACCTCGCGCCTGAACCTCGCCGAGCCAATCTCGGATGGCGAGAAGGTCCACGTGCCCGCCGTAGGGGAGGGAGACGCCACTGCGGGGGAGGCTGCGGCATCGACATCTGGGGAATCCTCTGGTAGCGGGGCCGGTGCGTCAACAGACGGCATCGTTAACATCAACACCGCCACCGTTGGCGAGCTCACGACGCTTCCCGGAGTTGGAGACGCAACTGCCGCGGAGATTGTCCGCGACCGCGAGGCAAACGGCGCGTTCACGAGCGTCGAGGACCTCATGCGCGTCTCGGGCATTGGCGAGAAGAAGTTCGCCAAGCTCAAGGACAAGATCCGTGTCTGAAGGAGGGGAGGTGACCGTGGCTGTTGTGGGGCCGTCCCAAACGGCCGACGCCCGCATGCCCGTGCGCCCTGCCATTCCCATGACGCTCTGGGGGCTTGTGGCGGTAATCTTGGCAGAACGGGCAGTCTTGCGTTTTGGGACGCAGCTCTCGCTAGTCTTGCTTGTGGTGGCAGCGGTGGCCGGAGTTGGCCTCTGCCTGCTTGCCACCTTTGCCATCAGGCGAAAAGCCCAAGGCCGTGACACGGCCCACGTGCCGGTCGTCCTTCCGTTTGCCCTGGCTGCGGCACTTTCCGGCGCGCTCCTGGGGCGACTTGCGCTTGCACGCGTGGCCACTGCCACGACGGCGCTTTCGACGTCACCTGTCTCGGCATGGAACCTCGAGGTCGAGGGCGACATGGCCGAGGGAGGACGTGGCTGGTGGGGTCGCGCTCGCGTGCTCGACGAGAGTGGCGGCAAGGTGGGGGCGGTCTGGCTCAGTTCGCCGACCCGGCTCGATTGCGGCTCTTTGGTCTCGTGCGTGGGGCGCTTCAAGCCAAACGGCGAGGACGAGTGGGGCGTCTCATCGCGCATGCAGGGGCTTGCAGGCACGGTTTCGGTCGTGCATGTGACGGCTGTGCGGGAGGTGGGTGGGCCCCTCGGCGCCGTGCTGCGCATGAGACAGACGGTGCTCGCGTCCTTCTCGCCAGACGAGTCCGATGGGGCGGCGGTACTTGCCGGCAGCGTCTGCGGCGACCGCGCCCCCATACGCTCCCGTGGGCTGGATGACGCATTCGCGACCTGCGGTGTCTCCCACCTGGTAGCGGTGTCCGGAGGGCACCTGGCGATTCTTGCGGGAACCCTGGCGGCACTACTTGGTAAGACGAGGCTGGGGCCAGGCGTGCGAGGCTCCCTCGCCCTGGGTGTGATTGCGCTCTTCATCGTCTTCTGCGGGGCACCTGCGTCTGCCGTGCGCGCCGGCATCATGAGCTGCGTCTCGTTTGGAGGGTCTCTTGTGGGGAGAAGGTCCCATGCCCTCTCCTCCACATGCGCGGCCGCACTTGCCATGGCACTTCTCGACCCCTACGTCTCGGGACAGCTGGGGTTTCTCCTCTCGGCTGCCTCCGTGGTGGGAATCTGCCTCTTTGGGAGCTATGCGAGTCATGCGCTTGACGTGCTCACGCGCATGCCAAGGCATCCTGGCAGGCACCAGCCGGCGTTGGCCCACACCCTGGGGCGCCTGCGCTCCAATGCCTGCGACGCCCTGGGGATATCCCTCGTCGCCCAGCTCTTCACGCTGCCGCTGACCTGCCCCGCATTTGGCGAGGTGTCGCTCATCGCGCCGCTTGCGAACCTGGTGCTGGCACCGCTCTTTGCAGGCCTTGTCTCTCTGGGCTTGGCGGCTGCTGCGCTCACGCCCCTGTCGGCGTTGCAGCCCCCGGTCCTTGCCGCCGCAGAAGGCGTCTCCCAGGCGTTCTGCGTTGCGCTCTGTACCCTGGCGAGGCTCCCTCTGGCATGTTTGCCCATGGAGGCAAGCGCGGCCCCCATGTTTGCGATTCTCTGCGCCGCGTGCGTGGTGCTCTACGCGGCTTGGCCTGCTCCTTGCAAGCGCATGCTACTGCGTGGCGCTGTGGTTCTAGTGGGGGGAGCCGTTGCCCTCCTGCTGGGCCTGCGGCTCTTGCAGCCCGCAAGAGTTTGCGTGCTGGACGTGGGGCAGGGTGACGCCATTCTCGTGGCCGACGGTAGCGCCGCAGTGCTTGTGGACACGGGGCCAGACGAGAAGGTATCGCAGGCGCTCGCGCGGCAGGGGATAATCCACCTGGACGCGATTGTCCTCACGCACCTCCATGATGATCACGTCGGAGGCATGGACGACCTGGTGGGACGCGTGGGATGCAATCGCGTCCTTGTGGCTGGGGGAGTCTCAGGGCAGATTCCCGAGGACCTCTCGGCAAGCATCACGAAGCTCTCGGGACACGCGGCAGGGGAGATCTCCTACGGGGACACCATTCATGCCGGCTCGTTCTCGATGCGCGTTGTCTCGCCAACCGAGCCCGTCGACGGCAGCGAGAACGAAGACTCGCTGGAGCTTGCGCTTAGCTACGAGCATAACGGCAACGGTCTTACCGCCCTTCTCACTGGAGACGCCGAGAAGGACGAGACGGGGGCTTGCCTTGCCAGAGGAGACGTGGGCGACATCGATTTTCTCAAGGTGGGCCATCACGGCTCCGAGGTATCTCTCACGTCTGACGAGGCGGCGGCCCTCGACCCAGAGGTCTCAGTTGCGAGCGCGGGAGAGGGCAACAAGTACGGTCACCCGCGCGAGGAGTGCGTGAATGTGCTGGAGGGTGCGGGCTCGGTCTTTCTCTGTACCAAGGACGTTGGAGCGGTTACGGTGAGGCCCGGCGCAAGGGGCCCTGTTGTCTCGACGGAGCGCGCGCCCGGCAGGGGCGCGGCGGCTCTGGTATCTGGCCTGTGAGGTGGTCCGGTTTGTGGCAAAGTAGGGAGGTCAACATGATGGAGGGAATGCATGGCAAAGACGGCAAAGCTGCTGCCAGCATATCTGGTGGTTGGAGCCGACGAGCTCAAGCGCAAAAGCGCAATCACGCGCCTCAAGGGCTACCTGGACGAGGGGCTGGCTGCCTTCAACCTGGACGAGATTGTCCCCACGGCAGACACCGACCCAACCGGCGTCATCTCGTCTCTCAACACGATGCCTGTGGGCAACTCCCCCCGCATCGTGATCATCGAACCCGCCGACAAGCTCCCCAAGCCAGTCTCGGAAGCCCTCGTCGCGTACCTGAAGGACCCCAACCCTGCCTGCACGCTGCTTCTCTCGGCAACCACGCTGGCAAAGTCGACGCGTCTCTACAAGGCAGTTGCGAAGGTTGGCCCCAAGGCGGTCATCGACTGCACGCCGGCAACGAGAAGAGACCTCCCCGGTTACGTGCAGAAGCTGGCCCGCTCCCATGGCCTTGCCATCGACCAGGATGCTGCTCGCGCGCTCGTGGATCGCGTGGGGGAGTCGACCACCATGCTCGACACGCAGCTCCGTACGCTCTCCGCGCTCAAGGGAGGGCAGGGCCAGGTGACCCTTGCGGACGTCGAGGCTAGCGTTGCTCGTGTGGCAGAGGTCAAGCCGTGGGAGTTCCTCGATCGCCTGAGTGAAAAGGATGCCCGCCGCTCCCTGGAGCTTTACGCGCTTCTCAGAGGCTCTTCGCAGGTGGGGCTCCTCACCTTGGTGACCATACGTGTCCGTGAGCTCATCTGCGCGCGGGCGCTTGACGCCCGTGGTGAGGGCGCGGGCGTCGCTCGGGCGCTTGGCAAGCAGGACTGGCAAGTGAGGAACTACGTGCGCTGGTCTCGTCGCTTTGCGCGGGGCGAGCTGGAGCGCGACCTTGCGGCCTGCGCATCTTGCGAGCGGGCCCTCAAGGGGTCGGCAGACTCGGATTCCGCGTTCCTCTCGCTCATCGCGACTATCTGTGGTGCCGCCCGGTAGAGGGTGCGTGGGTCCCGCCAGAACCTCGCACTTCCTCGGCTACAAAGAAAGAGCCCGGCGCTTGGCCGGGCTCCCAAAGTTCAGTTCATCTCAGAGAAGCAGCTCTACTTCATGGAGTTGACGAGCTTCTGGACGCCGGACTTGCGGTCGGCGGCCTGGTTCTTGTGGATGATGCCCTTGGCGGCAGCCCTGTCGAGCTTCTTGCAAGCGGCGTTGGCAGCGGCCTGGGCGGCATCGACGTCGCCAGCCTCGACGGCGGCGTGAACCTTCTTGACGTAGGTCTTCAGCTCGGAGCGGACAGCCCTGTTACGCATACGGGCCTTCTCGGCGGTGATGATGCGCTTCTTCTGAGACTTGATGTTTGCCACGGTGCGGATCCTTTCAAAAATCTTGTTCCTAGAGGCCTCTTAAGAACTAGGTAGGTGGGAAGTGGGGGTTCCGCACCAGACACGGCGAGGTCAACTAGAGCAGTATAGCAGAGCAAACGCTCATGGAACCCTCTATTTGCGCAGTTGCGCCCGCTTCGGGTTTTCCTCGAGCAATTTTCACATGTCCTTGCGAGAAGAATGCGAATCTACCTGAGGATTTTGGCCGTTAGGGATTAGGGGCGTCTGTTCCTCCGCAGCCATAAAATTGCCATGACAGCAACAACAATGCAAATAAGCACCGGTGCATATGTCACGAGATAAGTAATGATAAGCTCAGGAAGTCCAAGGCCGTATATCATAGTCACTCGCCTCGATAGGTACTAGTAAAAATGCCCAGTGAACGAAGCGTAAAACTCACAGTAGAAATCACCAACATAGGTTGAGATATTTGCGACGTCGCGTATTTCTGCGTGATAATAAATAGCGTTCGTTTTTCCGCCATCAAGTATTGCGCGATCATAGTTTGAACTAATGATCCTGCCAGCCGAGATATAGATGGCAGCCCAGTTAAATGGCGAAATTTTCCCTGCTGAAGTTACCCCATAGTTTGCAGAGATAATAATGGTATTGGGTAGACCTGCGATTATCAGGTTTTTCGAAGCGCTTACGGTACGCTGGGATCCAATTGCTCGAGATATATCGGGAAATTCTCGATGCGCCCCATTGTCGAGCCCGTAATATACAGGCTCACCTTGAAGCGCCGCTTGCCTGACTGCCTCGTCCCATCGACAACAAGCTCCCTCACTTCCTGGAAGCATAATCGTATCTGAGGTTTTGACCTCCTCTGCTCTTGCTACATTCGGTGTAATTACCGCTAGCGCACATGCATTCGCTGCGATAGTAATCAGCTCTCTTCGCGATACATTGGTAGTCACGAAATCAAACATAGGCTCACACCTTCGTAGCAATTTTTGCCGTGGTGCAACGCGTTGCGACTAGAAGGTAACGAATAAGCCTGTGGAAAATCTGTCATCAGTGGAAGATGCCACATAGACCAATCCGCCGACGGGACAAATGACTGGGTGGGCGGCTAGACCGCTACTACCAAAATCACGCTTGCTTTCCAGTCGCCATTCAGGTAATAGCCAGAAGTGCAGCCATCTCCCCAGGAGAAGGTGGAGACACCTGCCCCAAGCTCCTCTGCGCTCCTCACGTCTTTGAGCTCCAGGACCTCGCCCGAAGGAAGCTCGGACGCCTGACCTTCAAAAAGGGGGCAGAAGCCCGCCTGTGCGACCTCGGAAGCTGCAGCGTCGGCTCGCATACCAACCACATTGGGAAGGTTGCCATAGTCAGTGGCGATTGTTCCCGATGGGGAGTATAGGTAGCCCTCGTCTTTGTGGAAATGGGCTTGAATATGCAATATCGTGAAAAACGCAACTATTGAGCACGCAATTGCCACCAGGATTACCTTCCTTGGGGTTTCTGCGTGCTTCTCGTTGCATGGGAGCTCTGCACATGGACGCTCGGGGGCTGGTTCACTGTTGGCAGTTTTCGCCGCATCGGCCTCCTGTGTTACCAAGTTTACCAATGCCCTAGCTTGAGGAATGCCCAAGAATTCTGAGCGTGTGGAGACTCCAAGTTTCTTGTATCCTCGCTGTCGGTATGTGCCTACGGTCGACGGAGTTACTCCCATGAGCCGTCCTGCTTCTTCAGCAGTTAACCCCTGGATAACTGTATGCAACGCCCCTGCCTCGCGCTCGGATAAACCAGCTTCAGACAGCAGCCGTTTGAAGTCCGTGGCGTACTTCTCGCTTGCGTCCAAAGTCGCTCCTCTCGCATGTAGAAGGAACTGACTTCCATAATACGTACTGACGCAGGTGAGATACGCCCGGCATGCGCTATGATGTCTCGCATGAAGACGACAGACACCTCACACATCCGCAACTTCTCGATTGTTGCGCACATAGACCACGGCAAGTCGACCATCTCGGACCGTATCCTGGAGCTCACCCACACGGTGGACGAGCGCGACATGGCCGATCAGCTCCTCGACACCATGGACATCGAGCGCGAGCGCGGCATCACCATCAAGTCGAACGCCGTGCGCGTGCTCTACGATGCCGACGACGGGGAGTCCTACCAGTTCAACCTCATCGACACCCCGGGTCACGTAGACTTCACGTACGAGGTCTCGCGTTCGCTTGCCGCCTGCGAGGGTGCCGTGCTCGTGGTTGACGCCACGCAGGGCGTGGAGGCGCAGACGGTCTCAAATGCCACGCTGGCCATGAACGCCAACCTGGACATCGTACCTGCCATCAACAAGATCGATCTTCCCTCCGCTCACCCCGAAGAGGTCAAGAAGGAGATCGAGGAGGACCTTGCCATCCCGGCAGATGACGCGGTGCTTGTCTCGGGCAAGACCGGCGAGGGAATTCACGACCTTCTCGAGGCCATCGTCTATCTTGTCTCGCCGCCAAAGGGGGACATCAAGGCACCGCTCAAGGCGCTCATCCTGGACTCCTACTTTGACGAGTACCGCGGCGTGGTGGCCACGGTGCGCGTCTTTGACGGCTCCATCAAGAAGGGCGACCACCTGCGCATGATGGCGCTTGGTGACACCTTCCTCTGCGACGGCGTGGGCTGCAAGCGCCCGCTGGAGACCCCACTTGACGAGCTCGGCGTGGGCGAGGTTGGCTACGTGGTCACGGGCCTCAAGGACCCGGCCCTCGTAAAGACCGGCGATACCATCACCTATGAGGATCGTCCCTGCGCGGAGGCCTGCCCCGGCTACCACGAGGCAAAGCCCATGGTCTTCACCGGGCTGTTCCCCATTGACAACAAGCAGTACGAGAACCTCCGTGACGCCCTCGAGAAGCTCAAGGTGAACGACCCTTCGCTCATCTGGACGCCCGAGACGAGCGTGGCACTGGGCTTTGGCTTCCGCGTGGGCTTCCTCGGTCTTCTCCATATGGAGGTCGTGAAGGAGCGACTCGAGCGCGAGTTTGGCCTCGACCTCATTGCTACCTCGCCCTCGGTTGACTACCACGTGTACAAGACCGACGGCGAGATGGTCGACATCACAAGCCCACAGGACCTGCCCGACGTCACCCGCATCGACCACATCGAGGAGCCCTATCTCAAGGCCAAGGTCATCGTGCCGCCAGACTTCATGGGTGCAGTAATGCAGCTGGTGGTTGACCACCGCGGCGAGACCAGCGACATGGTCTACCTCTCGGAGAAGTCCGTAGAGATTCACTTTGACATACCGCTGGCCGAGCTCATTCTCGACTTCTTTGACCAGCTCAAGAGCCGTACCAAGGGTTACGCCTCGCTTGACTACGAGATTGGCGACTATCGCACGAGCGACCTCGTGAAGCTGGACATCCTTCTTGCTGGCGAGGAGGTGGACGCACTCTCGTTCATCGTTCCGCGCGACCGTGCCTACGACATGGCCCGAAGCCTCTGCGACAAGCTCAAGGAGATCATCCCGCGCCAGCAGTTTGAGGTTCCCATCCAGGGGGCAATCGGCAACAAGATCATTGCCCGCTCCACGGTGAAGGCGGTGCGCAAGGATGTTCTCGCCAAGTGCTACGGCGGTGACATCTCGCGCAAGCGCAAGCTACTCGAGAAGCAGAAGGAGGGCAAGAAGCGCATGAAGTCCATCGGCTCAGTCGAGGTGCCGCAGGAGGCCTTCCTTGCCGTCCTCAAGGTGGACGACGAATGACGCCTTCCCAGGTTCTGGCCGAGTGGGGGCCAGCAGCGGGGCTGCTTGCCGGCCCAGAGGCTCTATCTGCGAAAACGGATAGACTTAATCTCAAGTCGAGGTTTAAGGTTGAGCCTTTCCTCATGGCTCCCATGGCGGGCGTCTCTGACGCCGCGTATCGCACCACGGCCCGTGCTGGCGGTGCTGGCCTTGCCTACACCGAGATGGTCTCCTGCGCAGGGCTTCACTACGGTGGCGAGAAGACCTGGGAACTCGTCGAGCCGGCAGAGACGGAGCCGGACATTGCCGTGCAGCTGTTTGGCTCCAAGCCCGAGCTCTTCCGAGAGGCGGCGGCAAGCGTTCTGGAGCGCCTGGGAAACCGTCTTGCTCTTATCGACATCAATATGGCCTGCCCCGTTCCCAAGGTGACCAAGAAGGGGGAGGGGTCTGCGCTGCTCGACAGCCCAGAGCTTGCTGCCTCGCTTGTGCAGGCATGTATCGAGGGTTCTGGTGCACAGGTGCCGGTGACGGTGAAGATCCGTCGCGGACGCCGTATGGGCGAGGAGGTTGCGCCGGAGTTTGCCCGAGCCATGGAGGCGGCGGGCGCCTCGGCCATCGCCGTCCATGGACGCTTTGCCAACCAGCTCTATCATGGCGAGGCGGACTGGGGGTGCGTGAGCCGCGTGGCCAAGGCGTTGAGCGTGCCGGTCATTGGGTCTGGCGACGTCTCGTCTGCCCAGGCGGCGGCACGCATGCTTGCGGAGACCGGTGCCTCCGCTGTCATGGTTGCCCGCGGGAGCTATGGGAACCCCTGGATCTTCCGTGATGCAGTGGCGCTGCATTTGGGAGAGAAACCCGAGCCGCATGACGCGCGCGAGAAGATTGCCGCGTTCCGGTGCCACGTGCACCTGCTTGCCGCAACGGGCGCCAACCTCAAGCGAGCCCGGAGCCTTGCCGGATGGTACTTGCGTGGCATGCCGGAGGCGGCTCGCCTGCGTGGCATGGCCGTTACCTGCCTTACCCTTGAGGACTATCTTGCCGTGGCCGACGAGGCAGAGCGGATGCTTTGCGATGCCGAGTAGCGTTTCGGGTGGCTTTGGGTCCGAGTGGTGCGCTCGCCTTTCTGCAAGCGGCGCGGATGCCCTGTACCTGCACATCCCCTTCTGTGCAAGGAAGTGTGCATACTGCGACTTTGCCTCCTGGGCCACAGCGCGTGGGGATGCGTTGTGTAGGCACTATGCCGAGGCACTTGAGAGGCAGGTTGAGGAGGTCTCGCACCTTGGGCTTCTCACCGAGTGCGAGACTGCCTACATAGGTGGCGGCACGCCCACGTTTCTGGGAGAGGCGCTAGGCGGGCTCGTCCGCTGCGCTACGCGATGTGCGCCGAGGGTTCATGAGCTCACGTGCGAGGCCAATCCGGATTCGCTGTCTGACGCCGTGCTGAGCGATGTCGCGGCGGCTGGTTGCACGAGGCTCTCAATCGGGGTGCAGAGCCTGTGCGACGCCGAGCTATTCGAGCTGGGCAGGCTTCATGACGCGGCGCGCGCACGCGAGCGTGTCTCTGCGGCAGTCGCGAGTGGGCTGGACGTCTCGTGCGACCTCTTGTGCGCCATTCCTCTTCAGATGGCCGACTCATGGCAGGCAACGCTCGAGGGTGTGGCGTCTCTGGGAGTGGGACACGTGAGCGTCTACCCTCTCCAGATCGAAGACGGCACGGCGCTTGCGCGGAGGGTTGGAGACGAGCAACCCTCATGGAACTCTTCGGATACGCAAGCGTCGCGTATGGAACAGGCTCAATCTGTACTTGAGAGTTTTGGTTATCACAGGTACGAGGTGGCGAGCTACGCTCGCTTGTCCGAGAAGGAATGCAGCCACAACAAGATGTACTGGACCGGACGGCCATACCTTGGGCTGGGAACAGGTGCCGCATCGATGCTCACCGCCGAGGGTTACAAGAGGCTTCTTGAGGCTTGCCCTCAGCTTGGACCTCTACCAGAGGGTATGGCTCGCGCACGTCTTAAGGTCATTTCTGGTCGAGAAGAGATTGCAAGGAGTGCCACCCTTTCGTCTCTGTCGTTCGAGGAGGAGTTCCTGACTGAGCGGCAGGCTGTCGCCGAGGACCTCATGCTGGGTGCTCGCCTCGCCTGTGGGCTTGATGCTGGCCTTATCGCCTGTGCACACGACGTTCTCGGCCCATCTGTTGACGGGACGCTCGACCGCCTTGTACGCGAGGGATACCTCGACGATGCCCTTGCGCCCACCGAGAAGGGCTGGCTTCTCGGCAACGAGCTCTATGGCGAGCTGTGGGATCTTGCGGGTGACACCGGAACGGTCACGAGGCGAAGCGCGTAACCTCGCTACTTGCTGCGATTCCCGCACCTTTGCTCGCTACCAAAACCATCCTTCGGGCGAGAAAATGCCGCCTGAGCGAGGGTTTCCGACGGAATCCTGTACGAGACACGCGCTCCGGCGCCGTTTTGGCGCCGGAGGGGCCGTTGCCGAGGCAATCCCGTATGAGATGCGCCCCGGGCGCCAAGGGGGCGACGGCCACGTTTTTTATGGGTCGTCTCCATACAACCTGATACTTCTTGATTTCTCTCGGCACGCACGCCATGCTAGGGCCAACTGCGACATCGCACTCCTCCACGCGGGGGAGACCAGGCAGGAAGGGGAGAACATGGCTGGTGAGCGTACCGATGTCATCTCGTGGGATGAGTTCTTCATGCGCGTTGCCATCGCGGCAAGCCTGAGAAGCAAGGATCCCAACACGCAGGTGGGAGCCTGTATCGCCGACACCAACCACAGGATCCTCTCCGTGGGCTACAACGGCACGCCCTCGGCTCTTGCTGACGCTGACTTCCCCTGGGGGACCTCGAATGACCCGCTTCACGACAAGCACAGCTATGTCATTCACGCTGAGGCCAACGCCATTCTCAACTACCGCGGCTCGCTCAAGGACATGGCGCACGCCACCGTCTACGTGACGCTCTTCCCGTGCCACGAGTGCGCGAAGACCCTCGTTCAGGCGGGCATCGGCGAGGTCGTCTACCTGGACGACAAGTACAATGGCACCGAGGACAACCTCATCTCCAAGCACGTCCTCGACGAGTGTGGCGTGACGTATCGTCCCATCGGCATCGACCTCTCGGCCGCGTCGCAAAGGTAAATGAGACAAAGGGACTGTCCCTTTGTCTCATTTTGTCTCACATGGTAAATGCGTTGGGCTGGCAGGCACGCTGTATAGAATTGCTGCCTTCCGGCTACAATCGTGCGAAGTCGGACCCACGGAGGGCCCGCCCCAAGCATCGGCAGGAGACTTCGCATGGCTTCGATGAACGACAAGGACTACTACGCCATTCTCGGCGTCGACAAGGACGCCTCCGCAGAGGATATCCGCAAGGCCTTCCAGCAGAAGGCCCGCAAGCTTCAC
>Ga0256406_1005423_pt1 | contig 13664 bp, 12 predicted proteins | sample RumenRJG_03DNA_FD_185986 | JGI IMG/M metagenome (GOLD analysis project Ga0256406, IMG submission 185986) | Bovine rumen microbial communities from Lethbridge, Alberta, Canada - RJG_03 | ecosystem: Host-associated > Mammals > Digestive system > Stomach > Rumen | place: Canada: Alberta | collected...
AGTCTACGTAGCTCAGATGGATAGAGCGACCGCCTCCTAAGCGGTAGGCCGGGGGTTCGACTCCCCCCGTGGACACCAGATGATTCTGCCGGCAGGGGTAAGCCCTGCCGGTTTTTTATTTGGTTCACAACCTCAAATCACAAAAAAAGACCGCCGAAGCGGTCTCAAATTTTACCGGTTCAACACGTCGAGGAAGGCCACGGCGTAGGCCGGCAGATCTGGTGGGCGTCTACCGGAGACGATGTTGCCGTCGATGACGCAGGCCTCGTCGACCCATTCCGCCCCGGCGTTGCGCATGTCGTCCTTGATGCCCGGCGTGCTGGTGACGCGGCGCCCCTTGAGGATGCCCGCGGAGGCCAGCACCCAGCCGGCGTGGCAGATTTCGCCGATGGCTTTCCCTTCGAGGTTCATTTCTCTGACGAGGTCCAGCACCTTCGGGAAACGGCGCAGCTTGTCCGGCGCCCAGCCCCCGGGCACGAGCAGCCCGTCAAAATCTTTCGCGTCCACGTCGTTAAAAGAGGTCTCGACCTCGCAGGGCACCCCGTATTTGCCGTGGTACAGCCCCGGCTTTTCCGCTGCGAAGACCACCTCGACGTCGGCCTCCCGAAGTCTGAGCACCGGATACCACACTTCCAAGTCTTCAAAATCTTCACTGATTAAGGCGAGTACACGTTTCATTTGTTATCTCCTTTTTCTAATTTATTCCCAATTGTCGGCCGCCCGTCTAGCGTCGATGTAATCCATCAGCAAGCAGGTCGTGCCCGCGATGCCCAGCCGGCTGCTGTTGATCGTCAGGTCGTAGTTACGGGCGTCCCCCCACTTTTCCTTACAGTAGTGGTTGTGGTAGGCCTTGCGCTGCCGGCTCACCTGTTCCACCCGCTTTTTCGCTTCTTCTTCAGACAGGTTTTCGGTTTCCATCGTCCGAAGTATTTTCTGATCCATGTCCCCCATGACAAAGATCGTGATCAAATGAGACCGCCCCCGCAGGACACTTTCGGCGCACCGCCCGACGATCACAAAGGATTCCCCGGCGTCGGCCCGCTCGCGGATGAAGTCGAACTGCATCCGGGCGATGTTTTCCTCCGGCGAGTTCGTAAAGCCCCGGACTGTCCGCGACAGCAGCGGATTTCTCGGCCGCTCGTCGTACTGCCTGAGGGTCTTTTCGTTGACGACCTTTTCCTCGGCGATGTCCTGCAGGATGTTCTTGTCGTACAGCGCGATGCCGTAGTTGTCGGCCAGCTTCTCGGCGATGACGTGGCCGCCGCTGCCGAATTCGCGCCCCAGCGAGATAATCAGTTGCTTCTCCATACTTTCCCCCCTTTATTCTTTTACAGGTAGCGCAGGTAAATGCACACCATCGAGATCAAAATGACAATGGCCGTAGCTGGCACCGCTGTCTTCAAATATTTTTTCCAGCTGATCGGGTGACCTTCCCGAGCGGCGATAGACGTGCCGACGACGTTGGCCGATGCGCCGATCGGGGTGGCGCTGCCGCCAATATCCGTTCCCATGGCCAACGTCCAGGCGAGAATCGACAAATCAGCGCCGGTTGTCGCGGCCAGAGTCCGGATCACCGGAATCATCGTCGCCGCAAAGGGAATATTGTCAACGAAGGCACTGAAGACCGCGGAACCCCAAATGATGATCGCGATCATGACCATCATATTGCCCCCGCTGATGCGGCCGATGACGTCTGCGAACATTTCCAGCACACCAGTCTCTTCGAGTCCGCCGACGACGAGGAAGAGCCCGATGAAAAAGAGCAGGGTCTTGTAATCCACCCGCCTGAGAATCTCCAGGGCGTCCCGCCCCGCTGCAGCCAGGGTAACCACTGCCACCAGCGCACCGATGGACGCAACCGACAGCCCCGTCTGAGCGTGGGTAATTAACAGCACCACCGCCGCGAGGAAAATGACTGTGCTGACAGCGAAATCCCGCCGGCTCTCAATGGCCGCCTTCGGCGAAAGGCGTGCCGACTCAGCCGCGTCAATGCCGCCCGCGTGCGCCAATTCCTTTCTGAAGCAGAAGTAGAAATAAATCACAATGACGACCAGCGAAATCAAAGCAATGACACCGGTGTTCGTGATAAATTGCGTGAAGGTGTATTTGAGCGAGGTCCCGATGATGATGTTCGGCGGGTCGCCGCTCATGGTCGCCGAGCCGCCGAGATTGGCGCAGAAAATTTCTGACAAAATCATCGGCACCGGATCGAATTTCAAAAGCTGGGCGAGCTCAATGGTAACCGCTGCGAGAAACAAAATCACGGTGATGCTGTCGATGAACATCGCGAGCACAAAGGACATGACCATAAAGGTCAGAAAAATCGACATGACCTTGTAATGCACGGCCTTCGCGATCGTCATGCACAGCCAGCGGAAGAACCCGGCCCGGGCCATCCCCTCGACCATGACCATCATCCCGGCCAAAAACAGAATCGTCGCCCAGTTGACCCCGGCGGATTCTTCCTCCGCCGCTGTCGTTTCGTACCAGAAGCCCAGCGTGAAAATACTTTTCAGATTCAGCGTCTCCATCACCGCGCTGCCGCTGTGCATGGCGAGTCCGAACACGAGCACGAGGGTCGCCGCTCCGCAGGCCAGCGTCACGAGATGACGCTCAAATTTATCCCAGATAATAAGCACAAACATTAGGATGAAAATCACCCCGGCTAATACACTTGCAATCATAGTCACTCCTATTTTGATCTTTCATTTTCTGTCTGGTGAAGGTCGGATGAATTCCGCTTTGCCCGATGGGCCGAAGACGCCGGTCCCTGGCGGGACGCAGGCATGTCCCCTTCGATGGCGCCGACGCCTTCGTTTTTCGCGCGGTAGAGGTAATTGTCTGCGGTCTGGATAAAGGCCCTCAGCTCGGCCTCGCTGTGGGGCGTCCCCGCCGCGTAGCCGATGCTGCAGGTCACACGCACGCCGCCGCGCTTCTCAGTGCAGTCTGCTTTAAAGACATTCAGCTTTTGGGCAAACCGCTTCACCTCGGGCTCCGCGGAAATGATGAGCAATTCGTCCCCGCCGTAGCGGTAGCAATGGTCTGCTTCGTCTTTGAACACGCGCTTCATGCTGACGCTCGTTTTGATCAGCACCTCGTCGCCGTAGGCGTGGCCGTAGGTGTCGTTGTACTGTTTGAAATGATCCAAATCCACCAGCGCGACGCAGAGCTTTTGGCCGATGAAATCCGGAAAATCGCTGCGCAGCGCCGTCCGGTTCAAAAGCCCCGTCAGCTCGTCGGTGCGGCTGTCCTGATAAAACTCGTCTTTCTTTTTTTCAAGTGCAAACTTGGCCTTTTCGACGCGCAGGAAGTTCAGCAGCCGGAACCAGTTGACCAGGCCGCACAGCAGGTGAAGGATGGCAATATCCACGGCATCCTGCCAGGCCACTGTGTGGCGCACAGCGGCCAGAACCAAAGCCATCGCGGCGATGTTGATGACGGTGTTGCGCACCTGGGTGCGGACCTCCGCATTGGGCACGAGGAAGATGATACTCGTGATGAGGATGTACTCGAAGAAAAAGCTGGAATCCGCCTGGGTGGAGAAGATGGAAATGACGGCCATGATCATGTCGATTCCGGTAAACCAGTTGAAAACGCGCACGGCCCGTTTCGCGGCGTCTTTGCGCTCGTGGAAATGGTCCAGCTCTGCGCCGAGACACACCATGAATGCGAGGTTGACCGCTAAGATGACGATGTAGGCGTTCGTGGCGTTGATCTGCGGGAGAATGTAGCCACTTGAAAAGGGCGAAAACGTCCCGATCAGGCAGATCACGGCGAGCAGGCAAATCAAAAACGCTGCGATCACGCTGAGCGACAAATTCTGATAATAAAAATCGATCCTCAGCCTCGGATCCCGCATCTTAATGTCCAGATCGGTTCTGTCGTATGCTTTGTAAAATGATCGCACGATCCTTTTGATTCTATTTCGCACGAGCACGCCTCCTTTCTTCATCATTTTAGAATAATAACCAGCTGCTCGATATTTTGTTCGATTTGCACTTCTTGTTTTCAAGCGCCATCGATTATATCATGTTACACAAGTTTTCAAAGGCGTATTTCATAAATGTTATAATAACGAGGATTGCCTAACGATTGCAAGTGACCATACCTCATTCTTGAACATCATGACACGTACCGTTCTAATCGCATTGATCAAATGAAATCTTTCAACTCTTATTGTTATTTAATCGTAAAGTATTTCTGCTTTCTACTCTTGGGTTTATCTGGAATCGTCATCCCAATTTTACCTGCATCAATCAGCGGCTGTACGTATTTCGACATAGCGTAAAAAACTGTTTTAATCTCTAAATAATCGGCAATTTCCTGACGACTCCGAGGGTGTTGACAAAACGCAATCAAATCCTTTGTTGAGGATTCTGATTGTACGGTCTCCCTAAAATCTACTCCTTTATCAACGCGATCTTCTTGATCGATCATTGCATTATAAAAAGTCACAACAAATTCGTCTCTCCCATTTTTAAATTCCGGTGCTGACAAATGATACTTTTTCATCGCTCGACGCATCGTTGGTATTCCAGAATACCGATTTTCAGCACTGGTCAGCGACTCAGCCATTACCGCCAACGCAGGATTGCGCTGGTCTGGTTTCGCATAGCCCAGCTGCTCAACACTCATCCGACCGTATAGATTACCTGGGCTGTGAATTTCGAGCCGATTGGCAAAAAAGTTGATCTGTACAGGCGTCCCTTCGGTATAAAGGCTGTAATCTCGATGAATTAAAGCGTTCAATACCGCCTCCCGAATAGCTTCAATCGGATATTCTGTTCGATCTTTCCGCAGCCCTGTCTCTGAGTCAATGATTGTCCGTGTTTTCATATTGTGCCGGCAGAACACAAGTGCCGCTTCCACCATTTCAGAAATCGTCCCTTCGATCCGCCGATTGTCAAGGAAACGCACGTCATGCTGGTCGACATCGCCAATTTCCGTGCCAGGGACAACAACGGCTGTAATACACAATTGCGGAAAAAGTCCCTGTGGATAAATGCCGAAATTCATAACGGCCGCTAGTGTCGGCCGATCACCCCGCATCAGATTAAGCATCTCATCAGTTTGCGCCTCTGACATCTGCGCAAATCCAGGTCGTTCCCTCTTCCGCTCTGCAATATAGGCTGTGAGCGTTTTTTTATTTAGAACTGCGCGCGTTGCTCGTTCGACAGGCCGCTCATCATCATGAAGATGTTTACGAAATGCCTCAAAGCTGTACAATTCATATTCTGTCATCAGCTGATCAGCATCGCCGACACGAATGTAAGCTCCTTTGACGCGACCGACACCGGTATAATAGCAGGGGCGCTGCGTGTAGGCAATCGACGGAATTTCCGCTGAACAGACCCAAACCCCATCGATTTCCGTCAAGGTAAACAGCGCTCGGACTGGCGGTTCCATCTGATTGCACTGCGCTGTGACTCTTTTTTGAAGATCTTGCGCATCGTAGACGCCGACGACCGCATAGTCTTTTTTTTCATCGATACCAAAAATAATAATGCCGCCAGAATCCTGATTCGAAAAAGACGACAGCGTGTCGTACAAACGCTTTGGCGTTCCCTTATGGGCTGCCTTCAGTTCAATTGTCTGGCTTTCTGCTTTCTGCTTGCGAACACGTATAACCAAATCTTTTAATTCATTGGGTAACATTTTGCTTTCCTCTTTGATTTTGCTAATTACCCTTATTTTAGCAAAATCTATTGATTTCTTTCAAGCATTTAGCTAAATAGCTTTGCTAAAATTTAGTTTATCGTCGCGTTTAGTAAAATATTTTTGTGAATTAGCAAAATTTTAGTTTGATATTTTGCTTGTTTTCCTAAATTTAGCTAAATGATTTTGCTAAAATTTAGCTTGTTTCCCCGTTTAGTAAAATATTTTTGTGAATTAGTAAAATTTAGTTTATTATTTTGTTTATTTTTCTAAATTCAGCTCAATGATTTGCTCATTTTTAGCTGATTCCCCATTACAAAAACAGAATTTACAAATCGAGAATCTCCCAGAAACCCGCTGGGTCATTAAACAAGCAGTCCATCATCACGGCTGTAAATTCCGGCGTGCCCGAGTCGTACGCCAAGGGCAGCATGTATTTTTCGTACGCATCAAAATGGGTTTCGATCACTTCCGGTGTGAAATCCGTGTAGAAAAAGCTGGCGCTGGCCTTGACGGGATGGAGCACGATGAACCACCGTCTTGATGCCCGCCGCGATCATCGCCGCGTAGGGCTGCTGAAAACTCAGGCATTTCATTCCTTTAGGCGAAACTTTTTTCTGTCCCATTTTGCTCCTCCGCTATTTCAAGCTATTCAAGCTGCGCTTTCATTTTTTACTCATGCTTCAATTTTCAGAGTGTCTCGCAATCTTTGCTGTTCAAAATCATCCCGGACAAGCCGTTGATATAGGCGCTTCTGTCCTTGCTGGACGCATCGGAATAGGACACGTTGATTTTGACACTGCAGTTGCCGCTCCACTGGCCGGCCTGACGCATTCCTTCGACGGCGGCGCGGATCTTCCGGGCCACGTTGCGCACGTCCTCCTTCGTGTCGAAATCCATCACGACGAAGAACAGGTTGTCCTGTGCCCGGCCGATCACGCATCCAGTGCCGGCGCAGTCTCTCAGGGCCGCCCCGACGTTTTTGAGCAGCGCCTCCCCGGAGCTTTCGCCGTAGAGTTTCACGATCTCGTCGTATTCGGGCACGGTCACTTCCATGATGGCGAAATCGATGCCGCTGTGCCATCGCTCGCACAAATAGGCATAAACGCCGTCCGACACCCCGCGGGTGTTGGCCAGGCCGGTCACCGGGTCGACGGACGTCAGCGCCTTTTCCCTGTTGAGGAACTTCTGCGTCACGTCCGCGTCGATCACATTTCCCAGAAGCCCGACGATTTTGCCGTCTCGGTACACCGGAATTTTGCTCGCGAGAATGTCGCGGTTCGTGCCGTTGACGATGCACTTCCCCCTTCTCATGTAGCACTTCTTTCCGGTCTTAAGGACGGCCTCCTCGTCCTTTTTAAAGGGCTCCGGATCGATGTGCCAGCCCATGTCTTCGTCGTTTTTGCCGATAATCTCCAACTCGTCATTCAGGCCGAAATAGTTGCGAAAGCTCCGGCTCGCACCGACGAAGCGCCTTTGATCGTCCTTCCAAAAATACATGCGTTTGGCATTTAACGTCATGTTTTTCCAGAGGACCTCGTCGGACATTTCCGTGTCTGGCTGACCCGCGGCGATCCCGCTGAGGGAGCCGGCAATTTGCGTGAGCTCTGCTTCCGAAAGGCCGGTCTCGAAGGTGACGTGCAGAGCCCGCTCGTAATTCGAGCGCTGCACCGGCACGATCATGTGAAGGAGCCAGCGGTACGTGCCGGAGGCCGTGATGCTGCGGAACAGCCCCGTGAGGGCGCGGCCTTCATTTTGTTTCAGGCGGCTGCCCAAAGTCGCCGCGTCGAGAAATTCGGCAAAGCGCTCCTGATCGAGCAGATAGCAGTAATTTTTTGTCCAGGCATTGATCACTGAAGCCAAATCTTTCAGTTTAACGCCCAAGCCCATGGGCTGGTCGGACAAAGAGGATTTCACCCCCTTGACGGTGTTGTGCTTCAAATCGTAAAGGGCGATATCGTTGCACAGGTAATACAGATCGCTCATGGTCTCGTACCGGACTTTCCAGGTGTCCTTGACGTCGATCTCGATGTACTGAATCTGCATGGTGTAAAGATAATGGTCGCCCCGTCTGGCTGCCACAGTCCCGGTGAGCTGCATATAGTGGTCCCCCGAAGGGTAGGCCGCGGTCTGGGGGCCAATCAGCTTCCTGAGCTGCTGGTCGGCGTACTGCCGGTGAAAGATATGGATGGGATCGCCCGGTGTGTTGAGCTTATGCTCCCAATCCTTCAAATCCGAAACGTGATCCTGCTTCAGGGCTGCCTTGTAAGCGGCGTTGGCGAAGAGAAGGGTCATCCGCTTCCCGTCGTCCTCCACCACACAGAGGGGCTGATCTGTGAGGTAGTCAATGCGGCTGAGGGTCGAGAAATAGGCGCGCCATTGGGATGACTCCGGTATCAGCCCCTTGGCTCTGCCGTACTCAGCGAGGGACTCCAATGGCATCGGCTTGCCGAAATAAAAGCCCTGGATCTTTTCACAGCCGATATTCCGCAGGAACTGGTATTGTTCTTCGGTTTCGACCCCCTCAGCCAAAGTCGTCAGGTTCAGTTGCTTGGCCATGCGCACCACCGCGGTGATGATCGTCCGGGATTTTTCGTCGAAGTTTCTGAGGAAAGACATGTCGAGCTTGAGCTCGTCAAAGGCGTAGTTCTTCAGGACGCCCAGAGAGGAGTAGCCGGTGCCGAAGTCATCCATCCAGATTTTATAGCCCAGCGCGTGGAAGCGCCGGATACAGGGGGCCACCTTATCGATATTGGTGACAAAAGCGCTCTCGGTAATCTCCAGATTGATGAATTCCCGGGGCACGCCGTACCGCTGGGCAATGTCTTCAATCGCCTCCGGCAGATCGTCGCGGAGAAAATCCTTCCGGGACAGGTTCACCGAGGTCGGCACCATCTCCTCGCCCCGCGCTTGGATTTGTTTGAAATCCTGACACACCTGCTCGAAGACGTAGAGATCCAGCTCGCTGATCTGGCCCGTCTCTTCGAGGATGGGGACAAACTGGCCCGGGGAGATCATGCCGTGCTCCGGATCGATCCAGCGCACCAGCGCTTCGTGGCCGCACACCGTCTTGGTCATGGTGCGCACCAGCGGCTGATACCAGACCTGGATCCAGCCCCTGGCCATCGCCGTTTCAAAATTGCGCAGAATGTAAAATTTAAGGTCGGTCTGCTGCCGGATTTTGTCGTCAAACCAGGCAAAGGCCGAGGTGATCCGGGTGCCCGGAATGGATTCGCAGGCGAACCTGGCCTGGTCACAGGCGTCGGTCAGCCGGGTGCCGTCCTTCTCGAATTTGAAAATCCCGACTTTAACCGGCAGATGCTGGCCGCCGCTGGCCTGCATCTGGTCAAATAACACCTTCAGCCGGGATTCGATTTGATGATCGGCCGCGTAGACGACAAAATGGTCGCTCTCAAACCGGGCGGCCTGCGCCCGGTCAAACCCGGTGGCGATACACGCCGCCAGGGCGCAGATCTGCTGGTCCCCGGCCTTGAAGCCGTAGCGGCTGTTGTACTGTTTCAAATGGCAGAGATCGAAATACAAGATCACCGCGTCCTCACCCCTGGCCCAGATCTTCTCGATCCCCGTCATGGCGTTATTGAGAAAATGGTTCATGTTCGGCATGCCGGTCAGCGCGTCGTAATGCTTGGCGTATTCGGCGCTGTCCGAAGACGTGTACTTTTCCGACACGGCCGTCAGCACCGCCTTGACCATATTGCTGCTGCCGTCGTCATCCGTCTCGTCGGTGTAGGTGATAAAGGCCAGACTCGTCCCGTCCACCTTAATGTGCTGGCCCGTAGCGTGGATCAGATGGTAGTCGGCCTGGTCGTCCCGCTTGTTGCGAAACAGCACATCGTAATCGCCGTCCTGCGTGGCAAAACGGTAGGAATATTCTTCCATCCGAGCGATATCGTCCGGGTGGACGTTGCGGTACAAATCGCCGCCCAGACCGTAGACCGCCTCCTGGATGCTGTCGTAGCCGAAGAGGTCAAGATAGGCCTTCGACACCTGAAGGGGCTTGATCTGATCGTCTACATATTGGTACACGGCCAGGGGAATCGGGATGTTCTCCAGAAAAGATAGTGTATCGGGTGAAATATGGTAAGTTTTCATTTTATCTGCTTTCTCTGTTTATTCAGCGCGCGCGATGCCGATACCGCGCCGTATATTTTACCCGTCTGTGATCGCAGCTCTGCGTCTTTGTCACATCCGGTTATCCGCGTCATTCAAATTACCTCTATTCTATCACACTTTGCGGTTAAACAAAATCATCAGGTTGCGCGATTTGGACGCATTCGGCGATCCTGCACCATGCAAATTCTGCCCTGGACCTCAAGCAGCCAAAACCTTAAATGGGTCAGACCGCGTCTGACCCATCTAACCCATCTTTTCTTTATAGATTTCAGCCCATTTGCAGACAGCGTACTGCCGGTGCACAGGCGCGTCTGATTCCTCCTGGGGAAACATCGAAATCTGAGTTTCCCGCTCCCGGACGGTTTCGACCGGGCCGCCGCCATTTTTGATCGCGTCAAAGGTGTAGACGACGCGCCGGACTTTTGTCTGACCAACGGGCTGCCATTCACTGAGCAGAATCGGCGCGCCGGTGGCGTCGCGGCCGGTCAGGGCGTCGCCCTGAGCCATGTTGGCTTTAATGAGGGTCCTGGCGCTTTTAACGACATGATGGAGGGAGACGGCTTGAAACTTGGCAATCGCCATTTGGGTGTAGCCGCGCTCGAAGGTGCTGGCCATGTTCATGACGAGCATTTCGACGTTGTCCTCGAGGAGCTCAATGCCGTACAACGTCGAGAGCCCCCGGAGGGCATTGATGCCGAAGGTGTCGGCGGTGCTGCTTATGTCGGCGGCAGTCTGAAGGCGGCGGCGCAGAATTTCGACGAGAAAAGCCCCTTCTCCAGCGGAGGGCTCGAGGAAGGTCGCGGAAAGATCAGCGACCTTCGCGGCGATTTCCGGCTGGTCGAGCATTTTATCAACGACCCATTTCGGAGTGAAGACTTCGCCGTGATCTTTGACGCGCTCCGCGGATTTGATCAACTGCTCCGCCATTAATCCATCGCCTGCACTTTCGATTCAATAAAGTTGATCTCGTCGTCGGACAGCTGATACTTCTTGTAAAGCTGCTGGTCGATCTCCGCAACCGATCCCGACCAGTCGATGTCCGAATGATCAGTGAAATTCTGCATGGGTATCAATTTCCACGTCACAACAGGATTATGCTGGGTTATTTTCAAAACTTTGAAAAAAATTATAATCCCAACAATTGCTTCTTCTTCAAATCAAACTCTTCTTGTGTAATAATGCCCTCATCGAGTAGCCTCTTGAATTTTAATATTTCGTCAGCTGTAGAAACTTCATCATGAGGAGAATTCTCAGATTTCTCTGATTGCGTTATAATACTCAAGACAGATAATGCCTCTTGAGCCATAGGATAAATCATCTTGTACAAAGTTCCATCCTTCTTTGTTTCTGCTTCAATAAAATTAACATACACTACTGGTATTTTCATATCGTTTAAGGTGATCTTAATCTGAAGCTTCGAACAGGTAGCTTTATGCTTATGCCCCGTAGAAGCACCTACCACAGCACCTACTCCGCCAAATAACACACCTCCAACAAGGGCTCTTCCTACGCCGCCCTTCTCGATACTATTGCCATCCTCAAGCAATTCATATTCAACAATTGATGAATAATCAAAAATCTGCATGTCACGAATCTTACCTGTAAAACTGGTTTTTGGAATTGCAATTTTTTTATTTACATCATCAAATTGGATGAAATTACCTATCTTTTTTGTAGCAGAGAAGGCTTCCACTTTCTCTAGATGCTCTTCCTGCTTCTGATTCTCCGCGTCTACAATTCCTTGCAGTTCCTCTAAAGGATACTTCTTCAATTTTATAAGTAGAATATTATTCGCTGCCAATTTCTTCGCACAATTCTTACATACATAAACACCGTTGTATTTGGCAGAACTCTTTGACATGGCGCCCGTTGGAGTTCCGCAAATCGGGCAATCCTCTTTATTAAATATTCCCATGACACAAAACCTCCTTATCATGTATTAACCTTATGTATATTTAAATGTTTTCAATCCTTATTCATAGCTTTGCACCTTTATTTTTGACCTTGCATCCTTTTTACATGCGCACATTCTAAAAATGTTAAATTGTATCATTTTCGGTCGGATGATAATGATAAAACTTATTTCTTATTTTATCATACTTTAAGTTTAAACGAAATCACCGCTTTTCGGTATCCTGGGAGGACAATTTCACCAAAAAACGCAGTTAAACGGCTTTCATTTCAATCCATCCGTTTTTGTAAACGGTGTAAATTAATACCCCTATTTGCTCACCATCTGCTATAATAGGTTTAAAGATATTTTATACGGCGTATTTGATTGACACCGTTCCGTCCATTTTTATTAATCTATTGAGAGAGGTTATTGATGAATACCAAAATGCGTATCCCCCGCACCGCCGCGTCTCTGTTTTTATGCCTGGCCCTCGCGCTGCCGCTTGCTGCGTGCGGATCATCTGCCAGCAGCAAAAAGAGTTCGACCGACGATTTCAACGCCAAAATGGCGAGCGCCTACGAAACCGTCCTCGACGACGCGGACAACGGCAATTACGATTTCACAAACTCGAAATCTGAATTTGAAATGACGCCGGTCACTGACGGCTCAAAAAGCATCCAGTACGCACTGCAGGATATCGACGGCGACGGCCACCCCGAACTGCTAGTCCGCCAGCCACAGACCACATCATCCGAGCCGACGATCCAGTGGAACACCTTGTTCTTTACTTACAAAGGCGGGAAAACGGCTAAAACGCTCGACGGAACGGTCACGCTCCCATCGAGCACAAGCGCCCGGACAGCTGAAACCAGTCTCTACGCCAGAGACGGCGGCAAGGGCGCGTATAAGCGCATCTATGACATCTCTGTATCCGGCGACGCAAGCAATCCAAAGAAAGACAACACCATCAGTTACGCGTCCATCACTGTCGACGGCGACGCCATCGCTGAAAAAGATTTAAGTAGTACCAGCACCCCGAAGGATATCGGCAAAAAGATCACCTTCACCGACATTTCCGACCGGTCGGCCCTCGACAACCTTGCGGGCAAAAGCGGCGATACGGCCTCGAGCAATTCGGCTTCAAAAGCCAAATCCAGCGCAAAGTCCAAGTCCAGCACCTCGTCAAGCACCACGACATCGAAGGCCACCTCGGCCAAGGACCGCTACGACCAGGCGGTCGCCAATTACGGCGGCAGTGTCTGGCAGGGCACGCTTCGGATCGTCTCTGATCAGGAAATGACCCAGCTGCAGGTCGATCTCGGCGAAATTTCCCAGAGCGAGTACAGCGGTCTCGCCAGTCAGTTCAGCTCAGCGCAGAACGTTGTGCTGGTTTTTAATCAGGCGACCACCGTCACCGGAGAAAGCGCGGACGGCTCGGGCACGACAGAAAGCAAAACCCAGCGTCTGGTGAAGCTGAACGGCAGCGGCTGGTCCGCCTATGCCGGCAAGCACGTCGCGGTCAAGGTGCCTGCCGCCTCCGCGGTCACCTTCCCCACCGATACGCGGCTCCCAATTGGCGACGCGGCGGCTGAACTCTCCGCCTCTGACGCACTCGTCGCGTCCTACTAAGTCTGTAAGATCAGACAAAACAAAACGCTGAAGACTGATTGATATGCTCCCTTTTAGGTAGACAAGTAAAATAATAAAAACTTGTTTATCTGGAAGGGAGCATTTTAGTACCATATAAGTGTAGCAAGACAGAGAAGAAATTCTCATCCTGCTGCACTTATTTTTATATAATAAGGGAAGCAGCTGGCCTGACGAGGAGTTTTTAGGGTCATTGCATCCGTCATGAAAACAGTCAGCCAGTCCCTTATTATAGAAACTCGATTAAGCAGGTTGGAACAATAGCTTCCGTGTCACGCACTAAAATGAGCGGTAATAAGTGTGGTTGGAACAGCTGCAAATCTTACTTATTCTG
>Ga0256406_1005424_pt1 | contig 13664 bp, 8 predicted proteins | sample RumenRJG_03DNA_FD_185986 | JGI IMG/M metagenome (GOLD analysis project Ga0256406, IMG submission 185986) | Bovine rumen microbial communities from Lethbridge, Alberta, Canada - RJG_03 | ecosystem: Host-associated > Mammals > Digestive system > Stomach > Rumen | place: Canada: Alberta | collected...
GTTCTCGCCGTGCACGAGGATATTTGTGTGGGTGAATCCACAGGCCATCGCCTGCTTCACAGCCCTGTCAAAGGCCCCGTTCAGCAGCTCTGCCTGATGTGCGTCGGAATTTATCAGGATCTCCCCGCCCATGTCATGAAGTGCCCGCAGAAAAAATGAATTCGGATAGAACTCCTTTTTCAGCCCTCTGTTGACCGCACCGCAGTTGATTTCAAACGGCACACCTTCCTCCACCAGATAGGCCATCGTTTCAATCGCCGGCCTGGTATACCTTGGATTTGTCTCATCAAGCACGTGCATCTGATCGTTGAACTTCGTGATCAGATCAAAATGTCCGATAAAGGTACAGTGCAGACGATCGTATACCTGTGCTTCCGTCTCATAGTAGCACCTTGCCAACTGATAGAAATCGCCGCCGAAATACCTGTCCGCCAGAAGCTGAAGGTCCTCAGGGGAGGCATCCACCGACAACGGGCGATCGCTTTCATACCCCCGATTGCATGCCACATCCGGGAAATGAGTGGAGCCGATCGTATATTCCGCCTGCCGTGCGTACACTGGATTGTAAATCGTGTCCAGCTCGATCCCCATCAGGATATCTATCTTCCCTCTGTACTGCTCCTGCAGAGCATGAATTCTGTTTCTGTACAGGTTCATATCCATATGATTATCCGGGTCCATATGACCGGAGAAGCCGAGCTGTGTAAAGCCCAGCGAAGCAGCCCGCCGCGCCATTTCCTCCGGCGTACTGCTGCCATCGCACAATGTGGTGTGTGTATGAAAATTTGCCCTGAGCATATGGATCCTCCTGATGCCGATGAAAATCCGCCGGTGCCGTGAATTCCCAACCAGATGAAGGAAGCCTCCGGCCAGCTTCTGACACTGTAATCAAAATATCCACTCCTGTAAAGGTACTAAGTATGCAGCAGATATGATATCATCTTTTTTACAAAAATCATGCCGTCATGCAAAGGCGGAAGAATGGAGATTGAATCATAATGAGACTTCGAAATATACCCGGCGCACGCGAGGAAATCGCGGCGGACCGCTACGTGATTCCGGAAGACCTGCAGCCCGCCCTGAAGGGGAACTGGGCCGGACGTTTTGGAACGGTTCCCCGCCCGCTTTATATCGAAATCGGAATGGGAAAAGGAAAGTTCCTGACCAGCCTTGCACAGCAGAACCCGGACATCCATTACATCGGGATAGAGAAATACTCCTCCGTCCTTGTCCGTGCTGTCCGTCTCCGCGAAGCACTTGAAGCGCAGGGCACCATCCTGAACAACCTGCTCTACCTGCGGATGGATGCAGAGAAGCTGACCGATGTCTTTGCCCCGGCAGAGGTCGGAAGAATCTATCTGAATTTCTCAGATCCCTGGCCGAAGGACCGCCACGCCAAAAGACGGCTTCCCGGGAGAACCTTTCTCAGGCGGTACAGACAGATTCTCGCTCCGGACGGACGGCTGGAGTTCAAGACGGACAACCGGGCACTTTTTGACTTTGCACTCAGCGAGGCAAAGGAGGAAGGCTGGCGGATCGATCTGTGCACATATGACCTTCATGCGGATCCCCTGCTTTGTGCCGGGAACGTTATGACAGAGTATGAGGAACGTTTTTCCGCCCAGGGGAATCCAATCTGCAAGATGGTCAGCCGCCCACCGGCTGAAGAGCACTGAGCGCCGGATTGTTGTCAGATAATTACTGTAAATTGTGTCTGGCCACATTTCCCCTTGTTTTCAGAAAATGACCTTCCACCTCGAAACTGCACAAAATCAAGCCTCCTGATGCACGGTCATCCGACCATCGGGAATTGTTTTCCACCCTGTTTATCCACACACCGGGGAGGAGAAAAGACCGGAAAAGTCGAGTTATACACGAACTTATCCACATTATCCACATTCAAGACCTCTCCCCGGCGGAATTCAGGTGTTTTGTTCAATCTGATAAATCGAAGCATTTCCGTCTTTTTTGCCTGAAAACCATTGACAAATGAATGTACAATCATTTGTAGAAATTCAAGCAATATTTCTTTCAATACAAACAACTTATACCCAATCACCGCAGACAAGGCAGGCATGACAGGCCATAGGGCGTATGTGCGTCGGCCATCAGCGGCAGGAATTGACAGCAAAGGAACGACCGAATGAGAACAATTGATCACTGGAATTACGCAAAGCGGATGGTTCGTCCGCTGCACATATCGACAACAGAGAAGCTGGCCTTCTGCATCGGGTGTGTGATGCCTGACTACAACAAATTCTCTTACATGGGCTACCACATAAACGACTGGTCATACGGGCACAGCTATGCGGTCAGGCGGAAGGAAATCGTTTCTTTTTTCGGGAAGGCTTACAGGGACAACTGGCTCTGGTGGTATACCGCCGGGCTTCGGTTTCACTACCTTGGAGATTCCTTCTCAAGGCCTCACAACCCGGTTTTTCACTACGGAAGCAAAGATCATATCAAGTATGAGTGGAGGCTTCATCATCTGACTGAAAAGATTCTCAAGACGCGGCCTTTTGATCCGGCGGCCGTAACCGGAAGCTTTGGACAGTGGCTGAGCATGCGCCATAAGGCATATATGCGAAACAGCAAGGGCGTCACAGATGATGCCTACTATATTGACAGCACCCTGATGGGCGCCTGGAACTGGATCAGAGAAAATGTGCTGCCAGCCAGCGCAACGCTTGTCTGTTCATGATGAAAGGGGGAGGACTTGAATGATACGCACATAATAAAAACACCAACCCCAGAGCGAATGCTCGTAGAATCGGTGCTTTCCAATGCGCCTTCAGGGGCTCGAACCCTGGACACCCTGATTAAGAGTCAGGTGCTCTACCAACTGAGCTAAAAGCGCTTATTCTTATCTGTGGCTCGGTGTTTTCTCTTCCGAAGCACAAAAAGAATTATATGCCTCAATCCGGAATAATGCAAGGGGTGTTTTGTTCAACTTTATCATTATATTTCTTGTGTTGTCTGATATTATTGTTAATCTATATATTTTACCTTTCTTCTTCGTCAAGCGGCATCCTCGTCCCCCAGGAGGTTACATCTTCCAATGCTGTGCATCCTTTCAATGCGGTTCATTCTTTCCCACTTGACCGCTTTATCAGAAACAGCGGCCGCCATGAGCCATGATGCAAGCAAACGCTTGCATCATGGCTTCTGGCTCGTTGCCTGCACAAAAAAAGGATCCCCACGATTGTGAGAATCCTTTCTCCCTCTATTCAAACTGTCTGCTTACCATGCTCTGACTGCGCATACCGGATTGCGGTAGCTGATCGAGGAGATGGTGATACCCGTTCTTTCGTTCGATGCGTGGCAGACCTGCCCGTTTCCGATATAGATCGTGACATGTCCGATTCCGCCGCCGTTGTCGTAGAAGAGCAGATCGCCCGGCTGGATATCTGAAAGCGATACCTGCGTTCCGCATCCGGACTGAGCTGCCGCGTTGTGCGGAAGGCTGATACCGAAGTGGCTGAAGACGGCCATCGTAAATCCGGAGCAGTCAGCACCGCCGGTCAGGCTTGCACCGCCGTACACATACGGATTGCCGACAAACTGTGTTGCATATGATGCGATCTGGGCCCCCAGTGAAGAGGTCTGCTGCGCTTCTGTCTCCGGTGCGGAGGTTTCAGCAGTCGTCTCCGGTGCGGAAGTCTCCGGTGCCGACGTCTCGGCGGTGGTCTCCTGCGCGGAGGTTTCAGCGGTGGTCTCCTGCGTCTGAGACGAAGTGCTTCCGCTTCCGATGGCATTCAGATATGCCTGATAAGCAGCGATTGCCGCATCTGCCTTTGCCTGCGCATCTGCCTCATCTGTCGGATGGTTGGCCGCATCCTGCGCCTGCAGATATGCCTGATAGAGGGCATCTGCATCGGTTCCAACCGAGGATACCGCTGTCTCAGCCGGCTGACTGGAGGTATCCGTACTCTGATCTGTGCTCTGGGATGCCTGGCTGTCTGTCGTCTGGGAAGTCCCGTCTGAAACGCCAATCGACTGGAGATACGCCTGGTATGCACTGACCGCTGCATCTGCTTTCTGTTTTGCGTCTTCCTCGCTGACCGGGTGCATTGCCGCATCCTGTGCTGCAAGATATGCCTGGTAAAGGGCATCCGACTCGGAAGTCGAGGCGGTGCTTGTATCCGTGTAGGTCACATCCGAAGAGCTATCGCCAGCTGAAGCAGAGGAAACGTCAGCCGGTGCTGTCTCGGAAGGTGCCGCATCGATTGAAACCGCCTCTGCCGCAGCCACTCCCTCATTCGATGCCTGGCTGTCTGCTGCGGCTGCCTGTGCCTCGCTCTGTGCCGTACTCTCAGATTCCTCTGCCACAGTCATACCGGAACTGTATGCCGTACTTGCATAGACATAGTCTGCGGAAACCCATCCATAGGTATCATGGTCAATACAAACCTTAAGCCAGTCGCCATCATCCTGAACAACCTCAAGGGAATCGGACTGTGTCGCCGTCGCAACTACGTCTGAATCTGTGCTCTTTTCAGCACGAACATTCAGCACCTTCGCCCCAACCTCCGCAGTTGTATAGCCGGACGTTGCCGCGATCTGCTGCGCATCCGACCCTGTGGCAATATACTGTCCTGCCACATAGCCCTCAACATTGCCGGACTTGATTTTATACCAGCCGTTCTCATCGACATCCTCAATCTGAACCGCATTCTTATTGTTCAGAACGCCGACGATCTCGCTATCCGTATCCCCGGATGCGCGGACATTGATCTGTCCATCACAAAGTGCAAATCCCGTCGTTCCCACCATGCTATTGTCGACTTCTGTCTGCGAAGCTGTCTCTGACTGTGCCGTCTCAGACTGGACCTGAGTCTCGGTCTGTACCGGCGCTTCCGTCTGCGGTGCCTCCGTCTGTGCTTCAGACTCTGTCTTCTTATGATTTCCTGCATCTGCCAGAGTCCCGACGCCTACCAGCGCCACATCTCCACCTCCAGCATATACCGCCGCTCCTGTACCAGTGAAGGTAAGCCCCGCCGCCAGACAGAACGCTACTGCTTTTGCCATTGCCTTATTCATTGGCCATGCCCCCTTGATTTCCATATTCTTTCGAATTCGTTTCAAATATTACGGATATGTTACAAATCAACTGTCGCTATGTTAACATCTATGCGGAGCATTGTCAAGATTCTAGGCTTCATATTTTAACATTATTGTAACATTTATGCATATATATCCTGGAACAGCGTACCCTGCGCGCCAGGCGCAGAATGGGCTGGGTGCCTGCGCACCCAGCCCATTCTGCAAATACCGTACATGGTACAACGTTTTTTCTCACAGCCCGATCTTCCGGAACGCATCCTCAAATGGCGCTGTGCACAGTCCCTTCTCTGTGATCATCCCAGTGATCAGGGAATGATCTGTGACATCAAATGCCGGATTGTACACGTTCACGTTTTTCGGTGCCATCCGCTCCTGATACCACATCTCCGTGACCTCATCCGGATCGCGCATCTCAATCGGAATCTGGTCGCCGGACGGTGTTTCCATATCAATCGTCGAGGACGGCGCGCAGACATAGAACGGGATGCCATAGTGCTTTGCAATAATGGCAAGCCCGGATGTACCGATCTTGTTCGCAAAATCACCGTTTCTTGCGACACGGTCGCAGCCTACAAAGATAATGTCGATCAGCCCGGCTCTCATCAGGCTGGAAGCCATGTTGTCACACTGGACAGTCGTGGTGATGCCTGCCGACGCAACCTCGAACGATGTGAGTCTGGCTCCCTGAAGCAGCGGTCTGGTCTCGTCGCAGTAGACATGCATGTCTGTTCCCTTCCAGCCATGCTCCAGCGCAATGTACATCGGCGCAGTCGCCGTTCCATACTTGGCAGTTGCCAGTGTTCCGGCATTGCAGTGCGTCTCAATCCCCACCGGACGCCCTTCCTTTTTCAGATCCTTCAGCAGGCCGAATCCGATCTCTCCGATATTCCGGCTGATCTGGACATCCTCCGCCTGAATTCTGTCTGCCTCATGATAGAGAATCTCCTGAATCTCCGGAATGCTCCTCGCCCGGTTGTCCAGAAGAGTCTTCTCCATCCGGTTCAGTGCCCAGAAAAGATTGACAGCTGTCGGTCTGGAGGAGGCAAGGTACTCCTTGTTGGCCTTGAATTCACTATAAAATGAATCAAAATCCGCTGCCTGGCTTCTGGAGGACAGGACAGCCATACCGTATGCGGCACTTACTCCGATCGCAGGCGCTCCGCGGACTCTGAGTTTCTTGATAGCCTCCCAGATCTCTTCCTTCGTGCTGAGATTGATCCTTTTCACCGTCCCCGGCAAAAGTGTCTGGTCAATGATATCCAGTGCCTGCCTGTCCGGCGTCAGCCTGACGGTGAGTACCTTGTCGAAAAATTCCTCTACACTCGCATTGTTCATGTTTTCTGGTCTCCTGATCTCTTTCGTTCCCGTGCTGATTCCGTATCCCCGATTGACTGCCGGCATGGATCGCCCCTCCCATCATCTACGGCTGTCCATCCGGGCTGTGTCCTGTGGCAAGGCCGCACCGCACATACCAGGCACAGGTGTGTGAAGCACGCTTCCCTGCGGCCGCCCGGTTCTTACACCTGCGGCATGCTTCGCTCGATTGAGGCGAACTTGGTGTACTCCGGCAGCCATGCCAGCTCCACGTCACCCAGCGGCCCGTTTCTCTGTTTGGCGATAATGCAGTCCGCAATCCCCTTCCGCTCAGTGTCCGGCTTGTAGTAATCCTCTCTGTAGAGGAACATGACGACATCGGCGTCCTGCTCGATTGCACCGGACTCCCGGAGGTCAGAGAGCACCGGTCTGTGATCCGGCCTCTGTTCGACAGCACGGGAGAGCTGCGAGAGCGCGACGACCGGGACATTCAGCTCCCTGGCCAGCCCCTTGAGGGATCTTGAGATTTCTGATATTTCCTGCTGCCTGGAATCGCTGCTGCGCTTCGATGAACCGCTCATCAGCTGCAGATAATCAATGATAATGATATCAAGCCCCTGTTCAAGCTTGTATCTCCGGCACTTGCTCCGCATTTCCGGTACCGTGATGCCGGGCGTATCATCAATGATCAGCCCGGACTTGCCGATCATATCCGCACCGGCAATCAGACTGTCCCACTCAGTGCTTGCCAGATTTCCATTCCTCAGCTTCTGGGCATCAATGTTGGCCTCCTGCGCAAACAGGCGGCGGACAAGCTGCCCTTTCGACATCTCCAGACTGAAGATCGCGACATTCTTATGCTGTCGGATCGCCATATAATCCCCGATGTTCAGGGCAAATGCTGTTTTCCCCATCGACGGTCTTGCGGCAATGAGGATCAGGTCAGACGGCTGGAAGCCGGAGGTCTTGAAATCCAGATCCGCGAAGCCTGTCGACAGTCCCGTCACACTGGAATTCTGCCGTGCCGCCGCGGAGATCTTTGAAATCTCCTCCATCACCACATCCTGGATCGGTACATAGTCCTGGCTTTCCTTCGTCTGGAGGACCCGGAACATCTTCTCCTCTGTCTCCGCCATCAGCGCCTGGACACTCTCCCGGTTCAGATAGCAGCTGTTCGTCAGAGATTCCATCGTCCGGATCATCGTCCGCAGCCTGGACTTGTCCGCTACGATCTTCGCATAATATTCGATATTCGTCGAAGTCGGGACAGCTGTGACAAGCTGCGCCAGATAATTGTCCGTTGCGATATTCTCTGGCGCGTCCATTTCCCTGAGTCTGTTCTGAATCGTCACGCTGTCGACCGGCTGGCCCTCATTATCCAGAGAGACGATGGCAGAAAACAGCAGGCCGAAGGACTTCTGATAGAAATCTTCCGGACTCAGATACTTCTGTGCCACAGAGATGGCCTCAGGGTCCATCATCATGGAACCGATGACCGATGATTCTGCTGCCTGGTCATGAGGAAGTATTCTTTTGATCAGTTCCTCATCCGGCATCAGAGCGCTTCCACCTTGACTTTCAGTTCCGCTTTCACCTGCGGGTGAAGCTTGACATCAACAGTCATCTCGCCCGTGTTCTTGATCGGCGCATCAATCACGATCTTCCTGCGGTCGATCCCGATCCCGAGCTGCTCCTTCATCGCATCCGCAATCTGCCCATTCGAAATCGAACCGAACAGCTTCCCGCCTTCCCCTGTCTTGACCTTGAGCAGCACTGCCTTCTCCTCAATCTCCTTCTTCAGCGCCTCTGCCTCCGCAAGATTCTCAGCCGCAACCTTCTCGTCATTGGCTTTCTTCAGCTTCAGCGTATTGAGATTCGCGCTGGTCGCCTCCACACCCTGGTTTTTCCGAATCAGAACGTTTCTTGCATAGGCGTCAGAGACCTCGACGATCTCCCCCCTTTTTCCAACCTTCCTCACATCTTCCAGCAAAATGACCTTCATAATTCTCCTCCATCTCTCACGCAGCCTGAGCCTTCCAGCCGCAGCTGCCAAATCGTTCCTTTCCGGCTTTCTGCCTTGCTCTGACCGTTCTTTGCAGTCAGATCAGCTTCTCGTCTGTCATCTGTTTCAGGACTTCCTTCAGTTTGTCCCGTGCCTCTTCAATCTTCATCCCCTTCAACTGGGCGCCTGCCATGCTGATATGCCCACCACCGCCCAGCTTCTCCATGACGAGCTGGACATTCGCCTCATCAATCGACCGAGCGCTGATAAAGATCTCATTCTCATAGTCAGTCAGGACAAATGAAGCCCTGACGCCGACAATGTTCAGCAGTTCATTTGCCGCCTGCGCACCGACCACATTCGGACTCTTGAGCCCTCCCGGCGGGAGGATCGAGATGGCATAGGCGCCCATATAGATCTCCGCATTCCGGACTGCCTCGGCCCGCGCCTTATAACTGTCCATGTCATCTCGAAGCAGCTTCCGGACTCTCGTGATATCCGCACCACTTCTTCTCAGATAAGCCGCTGCCTCGAATGTCCGGGCTCCTGTCTTTGCCACAAAATTGTTGGTATCGATGAGAATGCCGGCGTACATACAATCTGCCTCAAGGCTCCTGAGCCGGACATTCTCCTCGAAATACTGGAGAATCTCGGCAATCATCTCACAAGCGGAGGATGCCGACGGCTCAATATAGCTCAGGGAAGCATTCTCGATCTTCTCCGTGTTCTGCCTGTGGTGATCCAGCACAACCACAGTGTCTGTCCGGTTTAAAAGCTCGCCACACTCCAGAAGCGACGGCCGGTTCGTATCCACGACAATGACGGCTGTCGATTCATCGGTCATCGCCAGCGCCTGGTCATGACTGATGAACAACCCATCCTTGTAATCCTTGCTCTCCTTCAGAAGCTCCAGCCACTGGCTGATCGAACCGGTTTCCGTGCCCATCACAATATGCGCCGGCTTTCCGAGTGCCCGCGCCGCCCGGCAGATTCCAACCGCTGCCCCAAGGCTGTCCATATCCATAAAGCGATGCCCCATCGCGATCACCGAGTTCTTTGTGATCATGATCTCACGCATCGCCTGCGCCTTTACGCGCGCCTTTACACGCGTATGCTGTTCATTCCTCTGGGATTTGCCGCCGAAGAAGGTCATCTGGGACGCATTGTTGACCACCGCCTGGTCACCGCCTCTGCCCAGCGCCATCTCGATTGCTGAGCGGGCCTTCTCATAATTTTCGATATAGGTTTTCCCGCCGATTCCTGCACCGATGCTCAGCGTAATACTGACTTCATTGCCAATATTGATGGTCTTGACCGATTCCAGCACAGAAAAATGATCGGCCATCAGCGAATCAAGGCTTTTCCGGTTGAAGACAACCATGTACTTGTCCTTCTCGAGTTTCTTCGGAAGGCAGTCGTACGATGTGAAGTACTTCATAATCTGCCGGTCCACCAGGACACTGATCAGGGAGCTGTGCACCTCGTCAACTCCCTCCAGCGCCTCATCATAATTGTCCAGGTCCACCAGTGCCACTGCAAACCGCTGATCCCGATTTTCCTGACGCAGCCGATTCAGGTCTGTCTCATCCAGGAAATAGATGATATAGAAATAACTACTCTCACCGTCCCTTGCTTCCCGGGAGATCAGCTCCGTCCCGTCAATCAGGTCATCGATCACGATCCGCTGCATGTGAGCGCGAAAGTCCATATTCTCATAATGGACCTGCACATCCTTATCCCACTCCGCGGCCGGAAATGTATCCTGCTGAAGCTCCGGAAACAGAGTGTCGATATTCTTATCGTAGTCCTCAGGTTTCTTTGACAGCTCGCAGAGTCTGTCATTCATCCACAGAATCCGGCCATCCGCCGACACAATCGTCACGGGAAGCTCAATCTGACGCAGGATTTCCTCCTGTTTCTGCCCGAAGCTCGTCGCAAAGTCAACCAGCCCTCTCAGAATTCTCGGCCGGTAATACAGATAGACTCCGAGGATCAGCACAAAGTAGCAGCAGGTAAAAAGCAGCGTCACAATGCCCGCTTTTGTACTGATCCTGAAATTGAGCGCCACCAGCACAACGAGGGAAAGGGACAGCACGACGCTCCAGCTCCAGTGCATCCCCAGATTCCCGCTGTATCTGATCCGTGGGTTATTTTTCATGCTAATATCCTACCATTCTTTCCGCAGATTCTGCCGCCCGCGCTGCCGGGTGCCACTTGCTCAATAACGGAACACCGCAACTCCGTACGCCGGCAGGTCATATGCGAAGGAATACAGTTTGCCATCGCATTCACTCTCGACAGCCTTGTACATCACCGGATGGTTCATCCCGTGACCGCCGAAGCGTGCTTCGTCTCCGTCAAGCACCAGCCGGTACGTGCACTTTTTCACACAGCCGACGCGGTAATCCGGCCGCGCTACCGGCGTAAAGTTGATGACAAAAAGCAGATTGCTCTTCCCATCCTCCGAATGGCGCAGGAAGCTGTAGATGCTGCGGTCTGCGTCATCTGCATTGATCCACTCAAATCCGCGCGGATCACAGTCTGCCTCATACATAGCCGGCGTATTTTTATAAAGATGCAACAATTCTGTCACGAAGTCAAGCATCTGCCTGTGCCTGGGCTGCTGAAGAAGGAACCAGTCCAGTTCCCTGTCCTCCGACCATTCGCGCTCCTGCGCAAAATCCTGTCCCATGAACAGCAGCTTCTTGCCTGGATGCCCGAACATGAATGTATACCCACACTTCAAATTGGCAAATTTGTCATCGTAGAGACCCGGCATCTTGTTGATCATCGAGCACTTCAGGTGGACAACCTCGTCGTGCGAGAGCACCAGGCAGTACTTTTCGGAATACGCGTACGTCATCGCAAATGTCATCTTGTTATGATTGAACTTGCGGAAATACGGATCCAGCTTCATGTACTCGAGGAAGTCATGCATCCAGCCCATGTTCCACTTCATTGAGAAGCCCAGTCCATCGTCCTCCGGCCTTCCCGTGACCTTCGGCCATGCCGTCGATTCCTCGGCAATCATCATGACACCCGGGTGCTTGCCCCTGACGACGGAATTCAGATGCTTGAAGAACTCAATCGCCTCAAGATTTTTATTTCCGCCATACTTGTTCGGTACCCACTGTCCGTCCTTGCGGCCATAGTCCAGATACAGAATGGACGCCACCGCGTCGACCCGCAGACCATCCACATGGAACTCCTCGATCCAGTACAGCGCATTGGCGATCAGGAAGTTCTTGACCTCAGACTTGCCAAAATCAAAGACCTTTGTCCCCCAGTCCGGGTGCTCTCCCTTGCGCGGATCCGCATATTCATAGCACGGTGTTCCGTCAAACTCCGACAGTCCATGGGCATCCTTCGGAAAATGAGCGGGCACCCAGTCCAGAATCACGCCAATGCCATGGTTGTGCAGATAATTCACCATGTAGGCGAAGTCCTCCGGAGTTCCGTACCGGGATGTCGGCGCATAGTAGCCCGTCACCTGATACCCCCAGGAGCCATCAAACGGATGTTCCGCGATCCCCATCAGCTCGACGTGCGTGTAGCCTGTCTTCATCAGGTAGTCGGTGATGGAATGCGCAAAATACCGGTAGTTGTAGAATCCATCCTCATGTTCACCGTGCGGATGACGCATCCAGCTCCCGATATGGCACTCGTAGATAGAAATCGGCGCCTTGTCCTGGATAAAGTCATTCTGCCTTCTCATCCATCTCCCGTCCGTCCATTTGATTGGATTCAGATCCGCGATGATGGACGCCGTGCCCGGGCGGTACTCTGCCTGATTCGCATACGGATCAGCCTTGTACAGCTTTCTGCCATCCTGTGTGTAGATCAGATACTTGTACATCTGCCCCGGCTGTGCCGACTCGACAAACGTCTCCCAAATCCCGGAGGGCTCTCTCTTCTCCATCGGGATGTTGCTTTCGTTCCAGCCGTTGAACTCCCCGATCAGCGTGACAGCCGCCGCATGGGGCGCCCACACGGCAAAGTGAATGCCTTTCCGTCCCTTGTACGTGGAGGGATGCGCACCCAGCTTTTTATAGATGTCATAATGAACGCCCTTGTCAAACAGATACTGATCCAGATCCCCGATAAATTCAGGCCCCTTCTCCGGAACCTTCCCCGCCGTTTTCTTCTTAGGCTCAGGCGTTGCCGTCACCTTCTTCGGCTCAGACGCCGCTGTCACCTTCTTCGGCTCCGCTGCCGCTGTCACCTTCTTTGGCTCCGCTGCCGCTGTCACCTTCTTCGGCTCAGGCGCCGCTGTCACCTTCTTTGGCTCAGGCGCCGCTGTCACCTTCTTTGGCTCAGGCGCCGCTGTCACCTTCTTCGGCTCCGCTGCCGCTGTCACCTTCTTTGGCTCAGGCGCCGCTGTCACCTTCTTTGGCTCCGCTGCCATCGTCACCTTCTTCGGCTCCGTTTTCCCAGCCTGTTTCTTTTTCATCGCTTCGCTTCCTCCCTGATTGAGCAGATAAACTGCGCAGCCATCCGCCGGCAGCGTGACGTGAAGCTGTCCCTGTTCCCTCGTAACCTCATCCAGCGACAGCAGGTCTACCACAGTATCTCCAACATCCGGAATCCGGATCCACATCTCGGCAGGCTGATCGTCGTTATTGACCGCAACCACAACCGCTTCCTGATCTCCGATCCTCGCAAATGCATACTGCCTGTTTGTCAGAAGCAGTTCCCTGTACCGGCCATTTCCAATCACCGGATACTCCTGCCTGAGCCCTCCAAGCTTCTCGAGAAATTCTTCCAATCCCGGGATGGGCGGGTTCTGACGAATCTTCTCCAGATCGATCTGAGGCCGAAGCCCCCAGTCTCCGTCTTCCTTCCGTCCGCCGATGCCCCACTCTGACCCGTAATATATGGACGGATCTCCCGGCAGTGTGTAAAGGAGCGTATACAGCGGGAAAAGCTGTTTTTTGTCACTCAGCTTCTCCACAACCCTCGAAACATCATGGTTGTCTGCAAAGGAGTACAGCACGCGCCCCCTGTATATTCCGCCATTCTCATCGAACTGTCTCCGGATGGTATGGGCGATCTCGAAGTAATTGTGCGACTCATGTCCGGACCAAAGCCCCTTGTTCAGCTCATAGTTGGTGACAGAATGAAGCATCTCCGGATTTGCCCAGCGCGCATAGTCACCGTGGATCACCTCTCCCATCAGCCAGAAATCCGGTTTTTTCTCCAGGACTACGCGTCGCATCTCCCGGAGGAAATCAAAATCAAGGCAGTCCGCACAATCCAGCCGGATGCCGTCAATATCAAACGAATC
>Ga0256406_1005425_pt1 | contig 13655 bp, 18 predicted proteins | sample RumenRJG_03DNA_FD_185986 | JGI IMG/M metagenome (GOLD analysis project Ga0256406, IMG submission 185986) | Bovine rumen microbial communities from Lethbridge, Alberta, Canada - RJG_03 | ecosystem: Host-associated > Mammals > Digestive system > Stomach > Rumen | place: Canada: Alberta | collected...
GATGTCGCATGAAGAAATCGTCACTCTCGTCGACGATTATATCGACCACTACAACAACGAGAGGGGCCAGGCCCGCTTAGACTGGCTCACCCCCATGGAATACGCTGCCAAGCTCGTCGCCTAAGGGCTGTGCGGAATCAAGGGTCCACTTCACAGTAAGGCCGGGGACGGCGACCGTGCTGGTCGCGTCAAAAAGAGCGGTGCTGTTCCAATCGAAATCTGTACCCTGGCGATTACTCGAGCGTGCACGTTAGGGCCTCTGCTTCACCGCGCTTACCTGCGGTCGTGGTGGAAGCGGTCTAGCACCTCCTGGTACTCTGCGCGCTTCCTGCGAAACGCCATCGTGAAGGCCACTGTGAGGACCGCGAGGATCGCAAGGTAGATGCCCGCGAACCTCGCCCAAGCCAGCGGCTGGTCCACCGGCAGCCACTGTCCCAGCACCGCGCACCCCGTAAGCGCCACGAAGTACGTTACGCCAAATCCGCCGACGCGCCCGCCGTACCCCAGGCGTGACGTGGGCGTGAAGTTGAACCAGAGTTGCTGCAGCACGCCGCCTGCCAGGCAGGCAAGAACCCAGCTCGCCGCGCCGCTCGTGGACTCGTCCAGCCCGCCGGATGCGGCAGCCTGCGCCACGACCCAAGCGAGGATTGCAGCCACCGCCCACGCGCTCCCCACGAACAAGCCCATGGTCACCGCGCGCCCCGCGCTTTCGTGCTCATCGCCATCAAAGACGCCGTACGTAAGGCCCTTTTCCTGACTGCTCATCGTGGCTCCTCTCGTCTGCCGATCAATTACCCAACAATTCCGATCCTCGACTTCACCTGCGAGGCGTAGTTGCGCGAAACAACCGCCTCGCGACCGCCCTTAAGTCCCAGCACCAGCCTGCTACCAAACTCCGGCCGGATGGTCTGGACGTTGTCCAAGTTCACAATCTCCTGCCGAGAAACGCGCACGAATTCCGTCTGCTGTAGCGCCGCCTCGAGCTCGAACAGCCGCGAGGCGCTGTGCAGCATGGACCCGTCCACCATGCGAACGAGCGCGTGGTCGGCGTCGGACCGGATGCTCGAAACGCTGGCCAGAGGCACCACGCGGCGCTCTGTGCCCGTTTGGCTAACGTATGCGGTGAGCCTGCCGCCGGCGGTCCTTAGCCTATCGGCAAGGCGCTCCGCCCGCTGGTCGCCGGGGGCGCACAGCACCGTTACCTCGATGCCGCGCTGGCCCTCGCGTTGAATGACCCTCACCCTCATCTAGAGCTCCTTCCTCCGCTGACATGAAGGTACACGAGATGGGGGGCAGGGAGCCTTGCAACCTACCGAGTTGCGAAAGGTCCGGCCCGAGTTGCATGGGATGCGCGGACGTAGCAACAATTTCTGTTGAGAAGAACATTCCAACGATGCTCGCGACGGTGGTCCATTGACCGGCATCTGCTAGAAGCCTGCAAGGCCTTTGCTAGAATGGACCGCACTTGTACTGACGCAGCATTCGAGGAGAGCCTCATGAAGCGCTCAGAGCTCGTCGACTCCGGCGCCGCCCCCACGGAGATTCAGGCGTTACTCGTGGGCTCGGAGAACGTCCCGGTCACCATGAGGATCCCCAAGAACCTGCGCGACGCGGCCAAGGATGCAGCGAAGCTCTATTTGAATGATTCATCTTCAGCTCGGTGGCGTCTAGCATCTCGTCGAGCTCGACGTCCCTGAGTCTCACGATCTTCCAGGGACAGCAGCCTTGCCAAAGTTTGCATGCAGTCAACTTTGGCAAACGCTTCACTTATGATGCCGAGAGTGTGGTGCTTTTTGAGCGTAAGCATGCGGGAATACAAAGGGGCAAGCGCCAGCCGTAGCGCAACACCTCTACGAGATGGCAGACTAAGATATTTTATATGTAGTCCAAGAGCTGGTTATACGATTAACTAAGAGGTTATGCGATTAACTTTCGCATATGGAAGCACGTTCACATAGCATTTTCTTACAACCTCAAAAAGGAGAAATGCTATGTCAGATAAGAGCTTTATTCAGAAGGTTTTGTCTATTTCAATACCGGTGGCATTGCAATCTATGCTGCAATCTTCTTTCTCAATGGTCGATCAAATCATGGTCGGTCAGTTGGGTGAGAAGAGCGTCGCGGCAGTAGAAATCGCTGGTAGGCCTGGATTTATCTACTCGTTTATCATAGGCGCAATCAGCACAATCACAGGAATTATGATTTCGCAGTACATCGGCAATCGAAACAGAGATGCAGAGGAGAAGAGCGTCTGCGTCAATTTCGTCGCAATGAGTGCGACCGCCCTCCTTTTTCTCTTCACTTTCACTATCTGTCGAAATCAATTTGCCGGGACGTTCACGACAGACAAGCAGGTAGTAGAGGAGGGAGGCAAGTATCTTGGAATAATCTGCTGGACATTCATTCCACTGGGCATCTGCAACATTCTCGGAACCGCTCTTCGCTGCAGTGATAAACCGACTTGGCCCCTGTACATCGGCATTCTTTCTGCGCAACTTAATACGGTCCTGAATTACTGCCTTATATTCGGCAACTTTGGAGCTCCCCGTCTTGGCGTTGCAGGCGCCGCATATGCGAGCGTAATCTCCCAGGTGGTTGCCGCTTTAATATCTGTCCTATGCTTTTTCAGAGCGTACGGGCGCATCCATTTTTCCATCAAACTCGGGAAGGCGGGGTATTCGCAGTACTTTATGATGCTATTGCCCATTGTGGCAAATGAATTCCTCTGGTCCGTTGGGCAGAGCGTTAATACTTACGTCTATGGACACTTGGGAACGAATGAACTGGTAGGGATGTCTTTAACGGGGGCCGTCCAAGGATTGACCATGGGGGCATTGGGTGGCTTGTCTCAGGCCGCTGGAATTCTGATAGGCAAGAGACTCGGTAGCAACGAGTATGACGAAGCGTATCGGGAGTCTGTAAAACTGTGTGCTCTTGGGCTTACGGGGTCGATTCTCTTTTCTCTACTGCTGGTTTTGACGAGAGAGCCATATGTTCAGTTGTTCAATGTGGTGGATGACGTGCGGGAGATAGGTGCGGACATACTTGTGGCCTTCGCCATTCTGATGCCCGTGAAGGTCCAGAATATGATCTTAGGTGGCGGAATCATCAGGAGCGGAGGAAAAACCAAGTACGTAATGCTTATAGACATGATGGGGACCTGGCTGATAGGCGTTCCGCTGGCACTCCTTACTGGATTGTATTTCAGGCTGCCAGTCGTCTGGGTCTACTTCATCTTGTCGCAAGAAGAGGTTGCTCGACTTATCATATCTATACTTATGTTTAGAAGCAGAAAGTGGATGCATACTCTCCAATGAGTGGGGATAGCGATGTGGGACGAGAAGAAGATTCGCATTAAAGACGTCGCGGATGAGCTGGGTGTCAGCACGGCCACCGTTTCCAACGTGATTCATGGTAAGACGAACAAGATATCTGACGCGACATACAAACGAGTGCAAGAGAAGCTTGTTGAGCGAGGATATATCCCGAATATGGCCGCAACGCTCCTCGCACAGAACAATTCGAGAATTGTCGGGGTGGTCGTCAACAATCATCCAAAGTACGAGGGGCGCGTTCTGGAAGACCCGTTCATCAGCAGCGCCGTCAACGCGCTGTCCGACGCATTGGAAAGCCACGGGTACTTCCTTATGCTTAAGAAGACCAGCGAGATCATGGACATCATTCCGTTTGCGTCGATGTGGAATATGGACGGAATGGTCATCATGGGCTTCTGCGAGGATGAGTATCAGAAACTCCGGGACCGCATCAGAATCCCGTTCGTCGTATATGACGGTATTTTCCAGAACGACAGAAACATCTGCAACCTCACACTCGACGATTTCGACGGCGGAAGACAGGTCGGAACGTATTTCAGGGAACACGCCAGGAAGAGTGTGCTGTTTATTGCGGACAATCAATTGATGCCTGACTTTGACAGATATGAGGGTCTTTGCTATGGGTATGGCAGGAGGACGGATTTCCTAGAAGTTCCCATGAGCAAGGGAGAAAGGCAGGCGTTTTATCGGAATGCCCTGCCAAAGAATCAAAACCTTGATTCGGTGTTTGCCGCCTCGGATTATTATGCAGCCGAAGTCATGAACTATTTGATCAACGCGGAGACCCGCGTCCCCGAGGACGTATGGGTTGTGGGGTTTGATGACGTGGAACTCTGCAGAAATGTCATACCGCAGCTATCGTCCGTTCGCCAGGACGTGAATATGCGTGCTCAAAAGGCCGTGGAGTACCTGGAGCGGATGAAAGCGGATAGAAGTTATTCCGCGACGGAGAAGATTCCGGTACAGTTCGTTCCGCGAATGAGCTGTGGCAAATCATCTTAACTCTCGACCGTTGAGTAGCTGCCTTACGGCTCTCCAAGCGCCTGTCATGATTTCGCAGGCTAGCCATACGATGCCGATCTTCGTCGGCATAGATCTTTGATAGGCACACCATGTGAAGCCGCTTCCATACTTCAAAGAAGGATATTGACCTAAACCTAGGTTTAGGTTTGAGAATCGCTTAACGATAGCAACGTTCGGGCGTACCACACCTTGTTGCCCGACTCAAATGGAAGGGGATTCTCATGATGAGAAGAACGATGGTTTCGTACTTCAGCGCTACCGGGACGACGGAGCGGGCGGCCAAGGTGCTCGCCAAGACCGCGGGGGCTGACCTCTTTAAGATCGCGCCGGCAGAGCCATACACGAGGCGCGACCTAAACTGGAACGACTCGTCGAGCAGGACTTCGATGGAATGCTGCGACGATTCCGCGCGGCCAGAACTTCAGGGCAGCTGCCCAGACCTCACCAGCTACGACGTGGTATTCGTGGGCTTTCCCATCTGGCGGTACGTGGAGCCCCGCATCGTGGACAGCTTCCTCGACTCCGTGGACCTCGCGGGAAAGATCGTCGTGCCGTTCGCCACGAGCGGGGGAAGCGGCATCTCGCGCGCGACGGAGCGCATCAGGATGCTGCACCCAGAGGCGCGCGTTCTCGACGGGCGCATGCTCAACGGGTCGCCGTCCCAGAGTGAAGTCGCCGCGTGGGTCAAAGCGTTGGAACTCTAAGGCGCCTGCACGAAAATGCCAAAAGGGCGCATGTCAAGAGGGCGCATGTCAGAAGAGCAGCTACTGCCCTCGCGGCACTCCCGTGTCCTCGTCTCCTCGGCGGAACTCGTACCAGACCTTGTCGTACGTGGAGTCCCCTACGACAAGCGCGTTCTTCTCAACGCGAGTCTCGACCATGCCGGACTTCTCCATCGCGCGCCGAGAGCCGATGTTGCCCGCGGCGCTCCACGCGGTGACGGTGGCGATGCCCTCTTCGCCAGCAAGGTAGCTTAGCACAGCCGAAAGCGCCTCGGTGGCGAAGCCCCTGCCCCACGATGCCCGCTCGATGCTCATACCCACCTCGACGGAGTTTTTTGGGCATCATAGTCGTACGCGCCGATGGTGCCAACGAGCCTGCCCGCGCTCTCGATGGCCCAGCCATAGAAGCGCGGGTCCGCGTACGCTTCGATGTACTCGCGCACGGCGACCTCGGCCATCTGGGGCGTGGCGTACGGGTTCCACCCCGTGTACGCGAACATCGCCGGGTCCCTCCCAAAGCCCTCGCACAGCGCGCGGGCGTCCGCCGCCATGTGGCGGCGGAGCAACGGGCGCGGGGTCCGTATCTCCTGGGTGCCAGGCATCTTTCCTCCAACCTGTGGCGGCTCGTTCTTCTCCACGGATTGTGCCTGCCGGCGCAGTGATGTTGCTTTGGGTTCTAGGGCGGGTCCGATCGCGCCGGAAATGTTGGTGTAAGCGGGGCAACCGTCAGGCTTGACCATCGGTCCAGAAAGAGCGGCCATCGTCCTAGAATCCGAGATCGTAAGGTCCGGAGGTTGGCCCGGAAGATGGGCATCGACCGACTGTCCAAGGACCAGGCGGGCGCGATAGCCAGGGACCTGGACGCCGACGTGGAGGAGCTGCTCTCGCGCGACCTCTCCGTGACCCGCGTCCCCGAGGACCTATTGCACGGTGCGTCCTTCAGAAGGCTCTGAAAGTGCTTCGTACAACAACAAGCCGCCCCGTCTATCATGAAGCCTTGAAGATGACTCCTCCATGACGAACTTGATTGAGGAGTCTGGCCGCGTCGTCATGCAGATTGCGAATCTCATGTGTGGATACGATACAACAGTCGTGACGTGGCCTGACGAGCAGCGGGGTCGCTTGCGCAGAGTTCCTGCGCAAGCGAACGTAGCGGAGTGGGAAAAAGGATTCCGCAAACGTCAATCAGATTCCTCCATCTCGTAAAGTTAACCTACGCTCCACCGATCCTTCACCGAGCGGTCAGTCGCCGCAGCGCCTCGAAACCGCCGTCCGAGTAGGCGTTCAAAAGCGTCTGGATCCGGTCGAACTCGGGCCCGCGCTTCCAGCCCAAGGGCCGGTTTACTGCAAGGTTCCCATATGCGTTGTGAACGAACAACAAATACGCCTCGTCTTCGGACAGACCAGTCTTTTCGACAATAGACGGCACCGCACTGCCTGCCCCAGCCTCAATGACATGCCTGACGATGCGCGAAAACACCTCCTCGTCAGAATAAAGCAGGTGGTACTCAGCGTTAGCCGGTGCCCGCTGGCAGATGCTTGCCTGTGCGTTGCCCTCAAGCGGCGGGGCCGCTGCCAGCGCCTCGTCGATGATGGCGTCAAGAAGTGCGTATTTGTCCTCGTAGTGAAGGTAAAAGGTTCCACGGTTGATACCCGCCCGTCGGCAGATGTCGGCGACCGTCATCTTCGAGAACCCGATCTCCTTCAGTAGCTGGAAGAACGCCTCGCGAATCACGCTGAGCGTGTATCTCGTGCGACGGTCGGCTCTTTTCTCGTCCTTCACCTCTCACCTCCATGCTCCATAGGCAATATCGCGCATCCGTCAGTTAATCGACACAGTGCGAAATCTGATGATTGCCTTCTGGAAAAACGACACGAATACTGTTAATGAACATGTGTCAATCATAACAGAGAGAAGTGAATCCGATGCAACCATACGAAGAGCTTGTGTCCGAGCTTACCTATCGCTCCTTCATGCACGGCGAGGCCTACCAGAACGGCGGGACGCCCTACAGGATGACGACAAAGAAGCCTCTCCCGTATCGGGACCTCGTGAAACGCGCCGCCGGCATGATCGAGGATGCGGACTGCATCCTTGTTGGGGGTGGCTCCGGGCTCTCCGCCGCCGGAGGCGGAGACTTCTACTACAGCGACAACGCTTCCTACCGAGCCCACTTTGGAAAGTTCGCAGAGAAGTCCGGCTTCAAGGGCGCCTTCGCAGGCTCTTTCTATCCCTGGCCAACCCCCGAGTCGCGCTGGGGCTACCTCGCCACGTTTTTGGACACCACCATTAACGCTCCGCTGCGCCAGCCGTACAAGGACCTCGATGCGCTTATAAGCGACAAGGACTTTTTCGTTTTGACGACAAACCAGGACACTCAGTTCCTAAAGATCTACCCGTGGGACAAGGTCGCGGAGATACAGGGAGACCATCGTTTCTTCCAGTGCGGCAACTGCTGCACCGACGAGGTGTGGGACTCGGTCGGGCCCGTTGGCGAAATGATCGGGGCAATGGGAGATGGTCTTGAGGTGCCGAGCGACCTTGTGCCCCGTTGCCCGCACTGTGGGAGGGAAGCATTCCCCTGGGTGCGGGGATACGGCAACTTTCTGCAGGGGGAGCTCTACGAGGAGCAGTACCGGAAGGTCTCGGAGTGGATTGAGGCCCACAGGGAGAGAAAGGTACTCTTCTTCGAGCTTGGCGTCGGTCGCATAACGCCTGCGTTCATACAGGAGCCCTTCTGGATGCTGACCGCGCAGCTCCCTCATGCACACTATATCTCCGTCAACAACGTCACGCAGTTCCTTCCCGAGGCCATTGAGGACAGGGGCATCGCCATCCGCAAGGATATCGCAAAGGCGCTTGCGGACGTTCGATCCGATATGGGAAGGTAGAGCATGAAGCGAGAAGAGCTTGAGGCGGTTCGCAAGGCAATACGCGAGGCCTCGCTCGTTCTGATAGGTGCGAGCAACGGCCTAGATATGGCCGAGGGACTTAGCATCTTTGCTCCCGACGCGCATTACCTACAGTCGTACGGCGACCTTGCCAAGGTGAGCGGCGCCCGCTGCATTTTGGAAGGCCTTGCTAGTGCGACGAAGGATCCGTTGCGGTCTTGGGCTTGGGGTGCCCGCTTCGCTCGCCTCGAATGGCTCGGCTACGAGTCGGGTCCCGTCATGGAACCGCTGCGCACGCTTTTGGGCGAGAAGGACGCGTTCGCGATAACCAGCAACATTGACTCCAGGCTCAAGAGTGCCGGCTTTTCGAGCGAACATGTGCTGGAGACCGAGGGATCCGTTTCCGAGATGGTGTGCTCGTCGCATTGCCGCGAGGAGAGATATCCGTCGGAAGGGGCCGTACGCACGCTTGACGCATCGATTGCCGCTGGACGTGTCGACGCATCTCTCATCCCCGTATGCCCGCACTGCGGCGCTCCGCTTGAGCTGGCGTTGGACGAGGCCCGCATGCTGCATCCCGATGCCGAAGCCCTGCGTCGACTCGACACCCTCCGTCAGCTCTGCGACAGGCACAAAGGCAGAAACATCGTTGTTCTGGAGCTGGGAGTGGGCAGGTACAACGGGACTGTAAAGCAGCTCCTGGCAAAAGCTGTGGCAGGACGGCGCAACGTCACCTATGTTGTATTCAACTATAGCGACGTGGTGTTTCCAGCCGGGTTCGAGGATCGCTGCATCGGGATCGGCGGCGACATGGCAGAGGCGTTTCAAGAGCTGCTCTAACCTAAGCCACTCTAGGCAACGGGATTCACGGGAAGAGGAAGCGGAGAAGACCATGGCAGGCAGACGTCCGAGCATGTTGGACCTCGAGAGGGCGCTCGCTCTTCTCGACGATAGGAAGCTGCAAGATAAGGGGCGCACCTGGCTGCGCTTCATGATTTCCCATGTCGGCTGCTGGCAGGCAGCCGGCGATGTCCACATGCACGGCCATTGGGCACGCGTTCTCATCCATGCGCTGTCCCTTGGCTCGCACATGGGCCTATCCTCAGACGATCTCGACGCGCTGTGCGTCGCAGCCATATTCCATGACTCGCGGCGCAAGAACCCGCTGTTCGATGTGGGGCATGGCCAGAGGGGGCCGACTCCCTCGACCGAGTGCGGCTTGGGAGCTCGCCCGATGCCGCCTTGCTAAGACACTCGTTTTCGAGGGAGCGCATCCAGTTTGCATGGGAGCTTCTCGACGCTCTGCCCTTCTCCTCCAATGAGAGACGGGAGGATGGCACATCCGGGTCTGGCGCGTCGGAAGGTGCGCCTATCAACAGGCTCTACGTCCAGACGCTCGGACAGCCGCTGCCTCCGCAAGACACCGAGGACCCCGCGCTCTACATGAGGAAGGTCGAGCAGCTCGCTAGTCTCATCAACGATGCCGACGCCGTTGTGGTGGGAATTGGGTCCGGCATGTCCACCTCCGCTGGCTATGACTTCTATCACCAGAGCGACCTCTTCGACTTTGCCTTCGATTCGTTCCGTCGCGCGCATGGGTTCGACACGTTGTTTGACGGCATGTACCACATGTTCTCGACGAACGAGGAGCAGTGGGCGTTCAAAGCGGCGGTTTCTGACTTTGCCGAATGCCTTCCCGTGGGCGCTCCCTACAGGAAGCTCGCCATGCTTCTATCCGGAAAGGAGCACTTCGTCCTGACCACGAACGTCGATGGGCAGGTCCCCAGGGCCTTCGCAAAGGGGTCGTACTGGCTGTTCCAGGGCGACATGCGATTCCTGCAGTGCAGCCAGCCCTGCAACGACGAGGTGGTGCATGACGTCTCGGTCACGATGGGGGCTTCTTGCGAGCATGAGCGTGGGGGAGGACGGGGTGCCGCGCATCCCTACGGACAGGCTGTCGCGATGCCCCGAGTGCAACCATCTTATGGCCCCCTGGGTCCGTGACGTAAACTTTGCAGAGGGGCGCCTGTGGAGGGAGCAGAAAGACGCGTACGAGAAGTTCGTGGGAAACCACCTTGCCGCCGGGCACCGGGTGCTCTTCCTCGAGCTGGGCGTCAGCTCTATGACGCCTGCGATCATAAAGCTTCCGTTCTGGAGCATGACCGAGCGATACGACAATGCGTTCTACGTCTGCGTAAACCGCGCAGAAGCCAGCGCGCCACAGCAGCTTGGCCAGCGGGGCATGGCCATGACTGCCGACCTAGCACGCGTCATCGACTCCCTGGAAGGCCCCCGTTCGTACTGAGACGAGCAAACTAATCATGCGGACGCGACTCTGCGCTGGGCAAGTCATTCGAGAGCTGCCAGGGGACTGGGCGCTCGATGATCGTTCCGCCGCCACGTGGCGGCGGAGCAACAGGCGCGGGGTCCGTATCTCCTGGGTGCCAGGCATCTTTCCTCCAGCCCGTGGCGGCTCGTCCTTCTCCACGGACTGTACCTGCCGGCGCAGTGATGTCGCTTTAGGTTCTAGGGCGGGACCCGGTCGCGCGACCTGTCTTGGGCAGCGTTTCCCGACACATTCGCATTTTGTTGGAACTCCTAATGACAGCTGACGCCGCTTCTCGTAGAGAATGTAATGACGACAGTTGGTGTGGAGGGGAGAGACAAGTGAAAACGCTGGCGCTCAACGCAAGTCCTAGGAAGGCGTGGAGCACTGCCAAATTGCTGAAGTCGGCAGCCGAAGGCGCCAAGGCCGCCGGATCCGACGTCGAATACATCGACCTTTACGACTTGAGCTTCACGGGGTGCAGGAGCTGCATGCTGTGCAAGAGGAAGGGTGCGGAGAAGTGCCGCTGCTATTGGAAGGACGACCTGTCGCCCGCTATTGACAAGGTGTTCAAGGCGGATGCGCTTCTATTGGGCACGGCGATTTACCTTGGACGACCGACAAGCCGGTACTTCGAGGTTCTGGAGCGGCTGCACTTCTGCTCGCTTTCCTATGACGACTACAGCAACTACTTCACCGGAAAGGTAAACGTGGGGCTCTTCGTCAGCATGAACGCGCCGAAGGAGTTCTACGACAGGCTCTACAAGGACGCGTTCGAGGGATACGCGCGCGAGCTCCAGATGCTTAACGGCGAGGTATGCCTGTACCCGTGCCACGATACGCTGCAGGTGGCCGATTACTCCAAGTACAACATGGCGAGCTTCGACGAGGAAAAGAAGAAGCTCTCGCGCGAGAAGAACTTCCCGAGAGACCTGGAGAACGCCTACCAGATCGGGCAGAGGCTGGTGCGCGAGACCTGCGAGTGAGCTGTTACCCTTAGCATCGTACCAACGGCGCGTTTGAAGGGTGGACGGATGACGTTCGAGCAGGATGGTGAAAAGGGTGTCGCGCGCGACGCTGCTGACGCACGGGCACACGAGAGGCAGCGCCTCGTGGCAGACGTGAGGCACTTCTCGCCCACGTGCGAGCAGGAGGAGAAGGATCAGGAGCTGTTTCTGCGCTGGCTCGAGCGCTGCGACTGCCCCGACGTCAGCACGCGCGAAAATGACGTGGCGCATCTGACGGCGTCCGCGTGGGTGGTCGATGCAAATCGCACGCGCGTTCTCATGGCGTACCACCGCATATACGACACCTGGGCGTGGCTGGGCGGTCATGCGGACGGCGACTTTGACCTGGCACGCGTGGCGCTGCGCGAGGTGGGGGAGGAGTCTGGCCTTGCGCACGCGCGCCTTGCCGTGCCGTCGCCCGTCTCGCTCGAGACGCTGTGCGTGAACGGCCACGTCAAGCGTGGCGCGTACGTGTGCAGCCACCTGCACCTCAACCTGACGTATCTGATCGAGGCCGACCCGGCCGAGCCCATCCGCCCGAAGCCAGACGAGAACAAGGCGGTTCGCTGGTTCGAGAAGGACGAGGTCCTCGCGAGCGTGTCCGAGCCGTGGATGGCGAGGTGGGTGTACCCCAAGCTGCTGCGGCTTATGTAAGCTGTACCGCATCCGGTATCGGATGCGGCACAGTCGATGCAGCGACGTGCGCAGGTCTTTTGGGTCTGGTTAGCGGTCGCCGGCTGCGGAGGAAGCTTTTCTGAGTCTTGCTTGTTTCTCCCAAGGAGTCGTGCACGCCGCGCGGGCCAAATCCGCAGCTACCCAGACTCACCCCGAGCCTATCCCTCCAGCTCGCCCTCAAGCTGGTTCTGAATCGCCAGGTAAGCGGCGCTCACGTCGTCGAACACGGACTCGTCCAGCTCAAGCAGGTCGAAGCCCCCGTCGTCCGTCTCGCGGTACCCATAGATGTACACGTCGTCGCTCTCCTCGGGCCCCAGCGCGATGTACTTGCCGCCGTCGTGCTCGAAGATGCCGATGACCTCGCACTCCTCCGAGGTCCCGTCATCGTAGTCAAGCGTGATGAAGTAGTCGTCGCCCAGCTCGACGTCCATTTCGCTCGAAGTCTCGTCCGCCATAGAAGCCTCCCTCGCACTCGTTCGCGTGATGCATCAATCTTAGGCGCCCAACCTTGCACGTAGCTGCGCAAACGCGCACCGTCTCGCACGAGGTCCCCATTGCCTGGCAAACGGCCGGGCCTCGCCCACGCGCTCGCCACGCCGAGGGTCTAGCATGGGCCAAAACCGCCCGTCCTTCTCGGGCACGTCGATTGGGGGAGAAGTGCATACCGACATTTCCGGAGAGCTCGCCTTGGTCACGGGCGCGGGCTCGGGCATCGGCAGGGCAGTCGCTACCCGGCTTGCCAGCTTAGGGTGCGACGTGGTTCTTGTGGGCAGGACCGTCTCGAAACTCCAGCAGACGGCGGCGGAGGTTCGCGCGCGCGGCGCGCAGGCCCACTGCATGCCGTGCGACCTCACCGACGCAGACGCCATCGTCCGCCTTGCCCAGCGCGTCAGACGCGAGTGCGGCAGGCTGGACATCCTGGTAAACAACGCCGGTGTCATGGTGCGCAAGCGCCTGGAGGACACGACCACCGCGGAGCTCGACGCCATCCTCGCCACGAACGTGCGCGCGCCGTTCATCCTGTGCCGCGAGCTGCTGCCCCTTCTGCTTGAGTCCAACGCGGCGGAGATCGTGAACGTGTGCTCCGTCGTCGCGCACGAGGGTTACCCCATGCAGGCGGCGTACGCCGCGAGCAAGCACGCGCTCCTGGGGATGAGCAAGTCTCTTGCGAACGAGGTGTACGAGCGCGGGGTGCGCGTGCACGTGGTTTCGCCGGGCGGTGTTCGCACGGACATGGTGGGGGAGGCGAGGCCGGACCTCGCCGGCGTACCCATGATCGAGCCGGATGACATGGCCGATGCCGTCGAGTACCTGCTGACGCACCGCAGCGACGCCGTCGTGGACGAGATCAGGCTGCACCGCTCCACGAAGGCGCCGTTCTAGCGCCCGCCGCGGAACACGGACTCGCTACAGCTCCAGCCACTGCCTCACGTCGTAGCCCCCGTCCTTGAACGCGGAGCACAGCATGTCCACGCGCGTCGGCAGCACGCGGATGGCCATCATCGTGAACGGCAGCGCGCGAAGCCGCTCCGCGGGGATGCCCTTGTACTCGCATGCGGCAAGGTAGTCCGGCCCAAACGGCTCGAGCACCTCCGCGACCCCCGTCACCTGCATGCCCGCAAGGTGGCCAAACGTGGGATCCGGGTCGAAGATCGCAAGGCACACGCGCTTGTTA
>Ga0256406_1005426_pt1 | contig 13643 bp, 11 predicted proteins | sample RumenRJG_03DNA_FD_185986 | JGI IMG/M metagenome (GOLD analysis project Ga0256406, IMG submission 185986) | Bovine rumen microbial communities from Lethbridge, Alberta, Canada - RJG_03 | ecosystem: Host-associated > Mammals > Digestive system > Stomach > Rumen | place: Canada: Alberta | collected...
CTAATCTGAAATACTATGAAAAGGCATTGGACATATATCAACATCTTGTCGATTATACGGAGCGAAATAGTTTCAACGAGGAGTACAGTCTTGCTGCTGGCAATTTAGGAGATTTATACCTGCTCAAAGGCGAATATGCCAAAGCAATGGAGTTGCTGCGTTCATCATTACAGAGTGCAACTAATGCCGATACCCGACGTACGATGTGGCGTGAATACCTATTTGCAATGGTACTATCTGATTCCCCTACTTTCATAACAGAACTTCAGAGATTCAATAAAGAGGAAAGAATCAATTTAGCCAATTTAATTGGAACATTTTCAGAGAACGAGTGGGAAAACTATTGGATTGAAGGTTCGCAATCGTTAGTAAGTTTAAACAACGTAGGACTAAATAAGCCGAGTTGTAGCTCTGATCTGCGTATCATGGCCTATGACAACACTCTATATGTAAAGAACATGCTTCTCAGTTCCTCCAATATATTTGACAGGATTTCACGCACATCCACAGATTCTAACGTTAAGGCATCTTATATGCATATCAAAGAATTGAGAAACAAGTTGAGCGATAAATTAACGCCTAAAGACTCCCTTTCCAAGATTAGGCAATTGATCTCGGTTGAACAAAAGAATATTTCCCGCAATATAAACTTAGAGAAGTATTTGACAAAGGTCTCGCCAACATTCAAGGATGTTGTATCTACGCTTAATGACAATGAGGTAGCGCTGGAATTTATACATGTTCCGTTTATTAAAGCCCTTTCCAATTATCAAGCTGATTATGGAGCTAACTATGGAGCCTTGTTATTTAGAAAAGGATATGACTCTCCATCAGTAGTGATACTTTGCAATGAAGATTCACTCAATGACTTGCTGAAAAATGACAATGGAGAATACGACCTTGCAATATACGACTCTGAAAGTACTAAATTGTACGGGATGTTGTGGAAACCATTAGAGAACATTTTGCACAAAGGCGATATTGTCTATTACTCTACTACTGGTGAACTTGGTAGAATAAGCCATGAAGCACTATCGATGGGTATGAAAAGATTGGATGACTATTATGACTTAAGACCTGTGACATCTACCGCTAACATTATCAACCTTAAAAACAAACAGGTAACATACCAAAGTGCAGTAGTTTATGGGGGGATAAACTTTGATGAGCCAATTGTGGATATGGTAGCAGAAGCCAAAAAGTATGAGAAATTGGAGCCTGACAATAATAACTTATTAGCCACAAGAGGAGCTCTTGACCGTCAAGGGTGGCATGCATTACCGGGAACTTTAGCAGAAGCCAATAATGTCAGTAAGAAACTTGAGGAAATGCCAATCAAAGTTTCATTATATGAGGGGAATGCCGCAAATGAGGAATCGTTTAAAAGTATGGACGGCAATGCCCCTGACATTCTACATATTGCTACTCATGGATTTTCTGAGGCTTCAATAGAAGAAACCAAATCAACTTATCTGCAAAACGCTACTTCGAACTCTAAAATGAATCTATCAATGCAGCTAAGTGGGCTCTTGTTTGCAGGTGCAAATAACACTTGGAAAGGGAATACCCCGCAGAATGCAGAAGATGGGATTTTGACAGCTGATGAAATATCACGACTTGACTTGTCCAATTCCAAATTGATTGTGTTGTCAGCTTGCAAAACGGCTTTAGGCGTAACAGATTACGTTGACGGTGTATTTGGCTTACAAAGAGGCTTCAAACGTGCTGGTGTAGGGAGCATGGTAATGAGTTTGTGGCCAGTAGATGACAATGCGACTGAGAAACTGATGGATTTGTTCTATGAAAACATTTGTCTTGGCAAAGAGGCACATCAAGCATTTAGGGATGCTCAACAATCTTTGAAAAAACAAATGCCCTCCCCTTATTATTGGGCTGGTTTTGTAATGATAGACTAATATAGTCTTTTTTCAATTATCAACATATTTAGGGAAGGAAAATCACATTTTCTTGCCCTTTTTACGTTAATATCTCGGAATTTTGTTGTAAATTTGTGGCTAAAATGAGCTTGTACTAAAGCTCCTGACAACAATACTCGATATGGAATCATCATATAATAAGATAGTTTCGCTCATCTGGAACATCGTAGATGATGTGCTACGCGACGTGTTTCTGCGAGGGCAATACCGGGATGTGATACTGCCTATGGTGGTGTTGTGTCGTCTCGACGCATTGCTCGAACCTACCAAGGATGAGGTGGAGGAAGAACTCCAAGAGCATCTATTCCCGTGTAGCCGCCATCATGGACTTTGAGAAGGTGGATTGGGAGAATATGTACTGGTTTCTCCGTCTGTTGATACCTGAATTGAAGGTTGAAGGCCCGGAAAGCGATGACATCAAGGATTTACTCGATGATGTTGATCTTAATACCTACGGACTGCGACGTACCGCATTGAACGAGCATATAGACTTGGCAGCCGAGACCGCCGTCATCGACCAGACAAAGGCGAGGATGGTGAATGCCGGTGAGCCAGACGATACGAAAGACCCACTTGACAAGATACTTGACGAGTTCAACGAGCATCACTTCAAGGGTTGGGAGGCTACGCCCGATGACCAAAAGACGAAATTAATCAGCATTGCCAAGTCTGTTGCAGAGGACAGCGACTACCTGACACTAGTAGTCGGCAACCCTGACCAGAATGCCACGGAAGCTATCATGACGAAAATCATTGACCGCATCATCCGGCAGAAGCGCAAGGGCGATATGTCGCTATACAGAGAGTATCAGAAGAATGATGACTTCAAGTACAACATGCGGAATGTCATCACACGGATGCTTGGCAATGCCGACTATCTTTTCTCCTACCAAAGATAAAGAAAGAATGAGACTACGAATATTCATCATATTGACATTGACATTGTTCTGTCTGCAATCTGTATTTGCAGGCAGCAAGCGGGCTTTGCTTATTGGACTGTCAGACTATCCCAAATACAAGCAGACTCAGTTGGACTGGCACAACATCCACGGTGCAAACGATGTGGCATTGATTGGCGGAACGCTGAAAAAGCAAGGCTTTACTGTTACCACATTAACGAACAAACAGGCAACGGCGCAAGCAGTGAGAAAGGCGTTCGCAAGGTTGGCAAAGCAGACTAAGGCTGGTGACTTGATATATGTTCACTTCTCCGGACATGGGCAGCCTTTTGAGGACAGGAATGGCGACGAGGCTGACGGATGGGATGAGTCCTTAGTCCCTTACAACGCCGGGCAACGGTATGTCGCCAATGTCTATGATGGCCGCAACCATATCATTGATGACGAGTTGAATGTCTATATCACCAATATACGGAAGAAGGCAGGTGTAAGAGGCTTTGTCTATGTTGTGCTTGATGCTTGCCACATGGGTGGAGCATCTCGCGGTGACGAAGATGACGAGGACAGCGTATATGTAAGAGGTTCCAATGTCGGTTTCTCCAGAAGCGGCAAGGTATTTATGCCTCGGATAGATACTCGTCCTGTAATAAAAGTGCCAGTCGGCAAAAATATGGCACCGACATGCTATCTTGAAGCCTGCCGTTCTTACCAAGCCAACGTAGAAATCAAGGAAGGAAAACAATATTATGGTCCATTATCCTATTATATTAATAAGGCGTTGAGCCATAACAAACTGAATACGAATACTGCTTGGATAGACAATGTGCGCAAGCTAATGAATGCGGACAGGCGGCTTGTCAAGCAGAACATGGTTGTAGAAAGGAGCAAGTGATGACAATACAAATGCCTACCTACAGCGAAAAGGTATTGAACCAATTCGCGCAAAAAGAATGGGGAAAGGTGCAAGCCTTCCTTAAAAAACAATACTCTCTGCCGGACGATGACTGCAACGACATCTTCCAAGAATCCTTTATCATTCTTTTGAAGAATGCCAAAGAGGGGAAGTTGAAGGATATGACATCTTCCCTCTCGACTTACTTCCTAGGCATTTGCCGAAATAAAGCACGCGAATTGCTCAGAAGCAAGAAACATAGTGTGAACATTGATGATGACTACACATTCGATGCTATGAGCGATGTCAAAGATGAAAAGATCAACAACCTGTTAACATTAGACTCCGCCAAGTCATTAATAGAGCAGAAGGAGGCACTTGCCAGACAGATTGTGCATGACCTGCCAAAGCCCTGCAACGAGTTGCTTTGGGGTTTCTTCCGTGACAACTATTCATTGCAGACGCTTGCCATCATGCTGAGCAAGACGGTAGGCTATGTCAAGGTGACTAAACACCGTTGCCAGGAGAAATTCCGTAAACGCTACGGCGATTTGGTTAAGGCACTGTTATAAATAAACATCAAAACAATTGTGAAGAAATGAGTGACAACAATATGGTTACAGATAAAGAACTCCAGAACGATGAGCGTATATCCGCTTATCTGCGTGGGGAAATGACTGCCGACGAGGAAGCGGCATTCAAGAAAGAACTGGAGACAGATGAAGAGTTGCGTTCTCAGGCTAATGCCGTAGCGCATCTTGCTAAAGCTATGAGGCAAGTCGGTGAGAAGCAGGACGAGGACATTAAGGAGGCATTGCTATCTTCTGACGAGGAAAGCGTAAGGAAGATTGCAGCCGAAGTAACACATAAGGCAAAGGTGATACCTCTGCGCCGCCGGTTAGTTAAGGTGGTTTCTTTAGCTGCATGCGTACTCCTGTTAGTCGGTGTCGGCTTCCAATACTATAACTTCCGTGCTGTCACTGGTCTTGGAGATACGTATGGCTCTGCCTTTGTCAGTGAGCAGCCTCTTTCCCGTGGAGCCGAAAATGAAACTGTTGCGAAAGAGCTTACTTCGCTTTATGCTAATGTTCAGAATGGCAAAGATTTGGACGCAACTATAAAACGTCTTTCTGTCCTTTGGGAGTTGTCAACAATGGACACTTTCAATGACTATACAAACGAAGCTCCCTACATTGGCTGGAACCTAGCTATCGCCAACTTGAAAAACAACGACAAAGACGCTGCAAAAGAAGTGCTGACAAGGTTAATAAGCAAGACAGAGGATGGCTCTGCTGTTAATGTCAAATCAAAGGAGTTGTTGGAGAAAATTAAGTAATATGGAAGAAGAATTATTATACCACTATACTTCTTTAGAAACCCTTTATGCCATTATTAGCAATATAAAGCCAACTTCAGAAAATGAAGCTTATTTCACATTAAGGGCAACTCATGCTTCATTTCTAAATGACTTGAATGAAGGTCGTTTGCTTCCTGAGGCTCTAAAAGAGATAGGGATAAATGAAAATAAACTATGGCTTTCTCTTGATAGAACTGGCTATCCTTTTGTTCTGTCATTGTCAGAGCTATGCGATGACCTTAATATGTGGCGTTGCTATGCAGACCAAGGTAGAGGTGTCGCTATTGGACTTGACATGCCGATACTTGATGAAGAATATCATACATATAGCAAAGGAAAATTGGATATTTGTAAATATGTTAGCAAAGACGAGCTTGTCGACACATTAAAAAAGGAGGGAGCTGAAAAGATTATAACTGACGGCAACGTATTATCATTAGATAGATTCATTGTTGACAAACTTCTGGTTTATAAAGATAAAACCTTCACTGCAGAACGAGAATGGAGAATCCATGTGATGGATACCGAGGATAAATTTCGAGTTAGCCTAAATTCTGATTTGATAATACCATTTAAAGAGCTTAAGATACCGATCGTCGCATTAAAAAGTATCACACTTGGAGCAAAATGTGAATATGAAAGAAATCATTTCTCCCTTTCAAGAATATTGTCAAAATATTCTCAAAGGATCAAGATACAAAAATCACATGTCCCTCTAACCTAACTTAAATGTGTAAGAGTTTTAAGAAATAGCAATAGCACATAAAGTAATGGTGGGGAACATATTAAAGATTGAATGTGTAAGATTACATCAACAAATATGATATGAAAAAAGGTAATCAGAAGATTATTAAAGGTATGATGATTTCTGCGATGGTTTCATTACTTCATTCGCCGAAAGCACGTGCTCTTTCTGACCATTCTTCTGATAGGGATACTGATAATGATTCTCTTAAAAAAGTAAATAGAAAAGTTTTAAAGAATGTTCTTAAAATAAACAGAGATGGGCAAACCTCCTTAATTGCACAGCATAGTTCCCATGCATCTCATTCCTCCCATGCATCTCATTATTCATCATCCGGCAATGTGTCTTCCACATCTCAAAATTACAGTGCACAATCTGTCTATTCAGCAGGTGGAACAGTAAGGGGTGACAAAAACAAACAAAGTTTTGCGCCTGTATCTTCGAGAAGAGATGCATCACTGTATAAATTGGGAGACAGGAGTCTTTCTTTAAATATGTATGGAAAAGATGTAGATGAACTGGCTGCTATCCTTGTTGATAATAAAATGCTCAATAGGGATCAACTGACTAAGAAATACGGATTTACAGTCTATGATAAAAAGATAGTAACAGTAATCAAGCGATTACAAATTAAAAACAAATTAAGGAGCACTGGTATAGTAGATGGCAATATACTATCTATTCTAAGAAAGGAGATCAATGGAAAAAAATAAAATTATAATCCTTATTATTTTTCTTTTGACTAGTTTATCGTCTAAAGGAAGTTTTAATTCTATTGATTCTTTATATGCATCAGGCTTAAAGATGATAGGATTAGAGAACGTATGTGCTGCTAAATCATATTTCTTGTCATTTTACAATAAGCAAAAAGACCAACTGAGTAGCCACGAACAGTATTATGTCACAGAGGCAATAGCTTATTGCTATTACCGCCTTTCTGACTTAGATTCAGCCTTGATTTATAATGAGGATTATAGATTTAAGCCTATAGATTATCACTCTGTAAGCCGTGCAGATTCTTTATACGACTCTGGTTTTCAACACATTCATTCAGAAGAATATGACAGTGCATTATCAAATTTCGATAATTGCCTATCATTGCAAACTTCTTTTTGGGGGAGTAATCATTTATTAGTTGGGAGAACCTTTGATCAGATTTCTTATGTTTACACGTTGCAAGACAATTATACCTCGGCAATTAGATGCAAACAAATAGCATTAGCTATCTATATGTTGTATTACCCTGCAGATGACGATTTTATTATCGGAACAAGACAAGGTCTTATTAATCTTTATGACTATACTGGGGATTTCAAAGATGCTTTGCGTTTGGCTAAAGAAAATCTGTCTTATATGAATTCCTCAGATAAGATGTTTACTAATACACGTTGGAAGATAAGTAGGTATCTTTCTTATTTAGGGAAATACGAAGAGGCTCTTGATTTTGAAAAAGAAAGTAATAGATTGTGCAAAGATACAATAAATGTCTTGGAAAGTGATTATAACCTATGCGAATATTATTCAGCACTGGGTCAGATAGATGAAGCTTTCAACATAATGGAGAAGGCCATAAAACTGTGCCAAAATATTAATGTCTCATTTGAAGAACGTGCTGTCTGTGAAAACCTAATGGCCAATTTATATGCAACTGCCGGAGATTTTAATAAGGCATTAGAATATGGTCTTCATGCATTGTCTTTGCGTGAAAAGCTATACACGACACATAGGGATTTAGCACTTTCCTATAATAATGTAGCCAGATATTATTCTTCTTTAGGCTTGTTAGACGAAGCCTTATATTATCAAGACAAAACGATGTCCCAGTACATTGCTTTAGGAGAATCCATTAGCCCAGAAATGGCTGCTTGTCTTAACAACTATTCCGAATACTACGAGCAATTAGGAGATTACCATAAAGCTATTGAACTACAAGAAAGATCTTTGTCAATTCTTAATACATTATTTGGTACAAGCCATCCCGATTATGCAATATCACTCAATAATCTTGCAAAACTGTATGCAGATTTAAAAAATTATCCTAAGGCCATTAGCTTAAATGAGGATGTCTTGGCGATAAGAAAAAGATTATTTGGTAGCCTGCATCCCGACGTTGCTACAACATACAGTAATTTATCATCTTGTTATCTACTATCTAAAGATTACAAACATGCTATTGAATACGAAGTCGCGGCTTTAAACATATACAGAGATTTACTCGGAACATCTAATGCAGACTATGCTGTGTCATTGAGCCAATTGGGGAATATATATAAGGATGAGAACGAATTGGATTCTGCAATAATATCCTTTAAGAACGCTCAGAATATATTTTATCAATTATTTGGTAAAAGAAGCAACCAATATATCGACTGCTCGAAAGAATTAGCAGATCTTTATGTAAAATCTTCAGAATTCGACAAGGCGCAGATTTCTCTTGACGAAGTGTATAGCTTATTGCAAGAACAAGTCCTGACAACTTTTTACGGTATGTCTTCTTATGAGCGTACACAATTTTGGAATAAAAACAAAAAGTGGTTCTATATCACTCTTCCAACGCTTTGCCTTAAGTTAAATAACTCATATGCATATTGTTTGCTATACAATTCAACCTTGATGACAAAGAGTATTCTTTTAGCGGCAGATGTTGAAATAGATAAAATAGTGGAGTCCTCTAATGAAGAATATTTAATCAATGTTTGGGCCGAACTAAAAAAACTTAAGGCACAGGTTTCTTACCTGTTTACTAAAAATAATAGCAATTCAAAATCAGAAATAGATAGTCTTTATTTCATGATCAGTACAAAAGAACATGAAATTCTAAAGCACATTGACAAATTATCTGATTTCTCACGGAATTTCAAGGTTTCCTGGAAAGATATAGAGGAACGTTTAAGTCCAAACAGCATAGCAATTGAGTTTGTTTTGATTCCATCGGATAATGGAGACGAGAATTACTATGCGCTTACTGTACATAAAGACGTAAAAGAACCTCATTTGGTTAAGCTGTGTCCTTCCTCCACGCTGAAGTCTCTAAACTATAATGCGATTTTGTCTACAGATAGTCTGGCAAAACTTATATGGGGAAAAATAAAACAAGATTTGAAAGATATCGATACTGTCTACTTTGCCCCAACAGGCATGCTATATAATATCCCTATAGAATATCTTGCTTATGATTCAACCCGATTGATGTCTGATGCCTTTTATATGCGTAGGCTATCCTCAACAAGAGAAATATTAATGTCTAAGGCTTTGCCTGACTATCGAACAGTTGCTTTATACGGTGGACTTTTTTATGACTCATCAGAAGATTTGTTAATGGAACAAAACAAGTCAGATGGAGTGGCTTTCTCTCAAAATTATCAGGCAACTCGTTCCTATAATATTCAACAGCGGAGTGGTGTCGATTTCCTGTATGGCTCGCTTGAAGAAATAGATACAATTTCTAATAACATACCCCAAAATATTAAGCAATTAATTTACACAAAGGATAGAGGTACTGAAGAATCTTTTAAACACCTCCCACTCAAAAATACAAACTTAATTCATTTGGATACACATGGATTTTATTGGCGAAATTCCATTTCAAGCAATGGCGGAGTCGTTCCTCAAACTCCAAATATGACTTCAATAGGGATGGGCGAAGACCGTATATTATCAAGGACGGGGCTATTAATGTCTGGTGCCAATATCGTTTTAAAAGGCGGCTCTTTGCCTAATAATATGGATGATGGCATATTAACTTCAAGAGAAATATCCAAATTAGATTTTCATAGTGTGGATCTTGTCGTTTTAGCAGCTTGCGAAACAGGATTGGGAGATTTGGAAAGTGATGGAGTTATTGGCTTGCAACGTGCTTTTAAGAAAGCAGGTGTGAAATCGCTGTTAGTTTCATTATGGAAGGTTGATAATAATGCAACAATTTTGATGATGTCGCAATTTTACAAGAATCTTTTTAATGGTGAAACAAAATCAAATTCTCTTAAAGAAGCAATCAAATATGTAAGGAATTACAAAGATGGTGAAGGGAACTTTTTATTTGACACTCCCTATTATTGGGCTGGCTTTGTTCTAGTAGACTGAAAGAATATGAATTTAGAAGTAAATCGTGATATATACTCTGACAGCGTAATATCCAAAGTGGTGTATTGGCTTTCGGGGAACTATGCCGTTGAGCGAAAACTTAATGGTAATACCGAGATTATGAACATTACCAGTATTAAAGATGAGCCGATTGATGAGAAGACATTGCACCACAAGGTCTTTCAGATGCTCAATGACCAAAAGCTGCGGAACATCATTGAGGACGAGACTAATGACATACGAACCATCCTTTTTGCAAAGGCTTTTGCTGACTTCGATGATTTAACAGAGGAGGACTTGACCGAATGAGAAAATATACGTTGCTACCATTCAATTTCACACGGATTTCTGGCAAGGAGGTTCTTGTGAATGAACTCGGCGATATGATTATCGCCGATAATGGTACTGTGCGTAAAATCATCGACCACACTTTGGATGACAAGGAGTTGTATAAGTCCTTGGTTGCCAATTTCTTCATTTCTGAAGAGACAATTCCGACTCTGCTTGATATATATGCTTCACGTTTGAGGGCAAAGAAGGACTTTCTCGACCAGCGGACAGCGTTACATATTTTCGTCCTAACTCTGCGTTGTAACCAAAATTGTACTTATTGCCAAGCATCGAGCCAAGAAGAGTTCAGTAGTCATTGCTCAATGACATTTGACACTATGGAAGCATCGGTAAGGCTGATGTTCAAGTCGCCTTCGCATTACCTAACCATGGAATTCCAAGGTGGAGAGCCAAGTCTTATGCCGGATTTGATGAAGTTCGGGATTGAGAGGGCTGAGGAAATCAACAAGACAGAGAAGCGTAATCTCACATATGTCCTATGTACCAACTGCCGCAGATTGACAGCCGAGTTACTTGCCATCTGCAAGCAGTACCATGTACTTATCTCAACATCCTTGGACGGTCCTGCTTTCATACACAACAAAGACCGTGGCCGTGATGACAGTTATGAAAAGACAATAGCAGGTATAACTAAAGCAAGAGAAGTTCTTGGGCAGGATGCAGTGTCGGCATTGATGACGACATCTGAGCTTTCTCTTGACTATCCCAATGAGATAGTTGATGAATACGTCAATGATGGTTTCCATGACATTTTTCTTCGTGCCTTAAACCCATACGGTTTAGCTGCTCAGAATAACGACTGGAACAAATACAACGATAGGTTTATAGAGTTTTACAAAAAGGCTCTTGAGCATATACTGTCAATTAACAAGCAGGGAACCTTCTTCCGTGAAAACTATGCTTCTATCATTCTACGCAAGATGCTAACTCCTTTCACTACTGGCTTTGTGGACTTACAATCTCCAGCCGGTACTGTCAACTCTGTCCTGGTCTACAACTATGACGGGTATGTCTATGCCTCTGATGAGTCACGCATGCTTGCAGAAATATACGACTATACATTCCGTCTTGGCAATGTCCATGATAAATATGAGAACATTGTTTATGGCAAGAAAGTTCGTAAGATGGCAAAGGTATGGGCCAACGAGGCATTGGCAGGCTGTGCTGACTGTGCGTTGAAGCAATTCTGTGGTGCCGACCATGTACGTCATCACTCCACTCAAGGAGATATGTACGGATTTCGGCCTACATCATTAGTGTGCAAGAAAAACAAGGCTATCATTGAATACTTGATAAGCTTGATAATAACACGTGGGAAAGAAGTTCTCCCCATATTTAGGAGTTGGTTGAGATGAAGAATAAGTTTGAAGCAAATTCCAATAGCAACGTGCTCTTCGTTACCAATCAGTGTAACAACAGATGCATCATGTGTTGTCAGCCGCCTCACAATGGCGATGACATAAATGCTTTCTATGCCCATAACGAAAGACTTATCAAGACTGCTCCGAAAGATACCAAAGAAGTTTGCATTACAGGAGGTGAACCGACGCTCGCAGGTGACAAACTGATATCGTTGGTTGAGCTTATAAGGCAGGAGTTGCCAAACACAAGCATCCACATCCTCAGTAATGGGCGCAACTTCCAACTCAATGACTATACCCACCGCCTTGCTGTAGCAGGAGGTGACAAATTGATATTTGGTATACCATTCCATTCTGACTATTGTGGAGACCATGACCTAATTGCTGGTGCTAAAGGCGCTTTTAACGAAACAATGCATGGCCTATATAATCTTTCTGAAGAAGGATGCTGCATTGAACTCCGTATCGTCATCAACAAGCTCAACTATCAGCGACTGCCTCAGATAGCAGAGTACATCTTCAAGAATCTTACATTTGTCTCCTGGGTAGCATTGATGGCAATGGAAGACACTGGATATGCCATTAAGAATGACAAAACTATATGGATAGAGCCGGTAGAGTACATCCATCAACTTTGTAAGGCTGTTGACATACTCGACCAATGGCGAATACCTGTCTCTATATACAATCTTCCTTTGTGCTTGTTGCCACCAACTCACCGTAAATTTGCAAAGCAGAGTATATCGGATTGGAAAACAAATTACTTAGATATATGTAAAATTTGTAAGCTAAAGATTGAATGTTGTGGCTTATTCTCTACCTCAAAAAGAAAATTCAAAGGATTAATGCCAGAAAAATGAAATACGTTGTTAACCTTTTACTTCTTTTCGCATAAAGAGTAAATAGGCAAAACAAAAAAATGAAAAAGAGCATTTACTTCTTAGCAGTCTTACTCGCATCCGTGATGATGAGTTGTGGTAATAAACAGTCAAGGCCAGTGAGCACGTCTGTTCAAAGTCAAGACACATTTGGCGCTTACGACGAGATGTACAAGGATTCTTTCGACATCCTTATACATTCGCGGATTAAGTCACCTTTGACGAAGGTGGATACGATGTACACAGAGATGTATATCGCATTGAAGACAATGGCAAAAGACAAGCGATCTGCGCCAATGGTAATTCGTAAAGTAGATTCACTGGTGGTTATGGACACGGTAAAAGCCAATCAAGTTGAGTACCTCGAATGTAAGCAGATGGCTCTTGCCTCGCTTGGCAGGAAGAAAGAAGCGTATAAACTGGGGTACAGAATATTCAATCTATACCCAGAAAACAGCTATGAGAGGCTGGTAAGTCTTGGCGGCTATTACATCACAATGAATCAAATGGACTCAGCAAATTATTATTTGGAAAGGAGTCTTACGGTTGCACGTTCGTTCCTAAAATCAAGTAGTGAAAAAGTGCAAACAGATGGTACGGTATGTACACTAACTTCACTAATCATGCTTGGACGTGAAAAAGAGGCAAAGTCTTTCATAAAGGAACGGCTTAACTCAAAAACTTCTGCAGAAGAAAAAGAAATGCTTGAGGATGCTGAGCGAGATTTCGATGGACTAAAAAAGTCATTGTTAGAACCTCTTGAGGAAGAACGGAAAGTAATGATGGCTGATGAGAAATAGGCGCTGTAAAACACCCGAGGGTTCCAGATAGGAGAAATCATGCTCCGAAAAATGCATTTATGAGTCATCTTCATTAACATGGTTCAAGAAGGCAATTAATCTAACAAGACTAATAAAGCCCAAAACAATCCATTTTGTATAAGTTCGATCCATATATTTATAACGATTGCTTTAATATAGTTTATGAATCAATCAAGCATTATAAATGTATTCACATGCTCAGGGAATCGCTTTTGATAATATGCTCTTGCATTATGAAAGGCTTGGTATTTTGAGCCCGTCCGTATTAACTCTTTATAAAAATATATCATGAAAACGGACGTTTCAAAATCATCGATTT
>Ga0256406_1005428_pt1 | contig 13643 bp, 11 predicted proteins | sample RumenRJG_03DNA_FD_185986 | JGI IMG/M metagenome (GOLD analysis project Ga0256406, IMG submission 185986) | Bovine rumen microbial communities from Lethbridge, Alberta, Canada - RJG_03 | ecosystem: Host-associated > Mammals > Digestive system > Stomach > Rumen | place: Canada: Alberta | collected...
GGATAGCTTCTGATGCCGTAATTTATTGAGAAAGGAAACGAGAATATGCCTTTAAGATTACCCGACCGGTTGCCGGCCATAGATATACTGAAGCGTGAGAACATCTTCGTGATGGATGAAACACGTGCTCACAGTCAGCAGATTCGTCCGCTGCGCATTGTCATCCTCAATCTCATGCCGCTGAAGATAACAACCGAGACCGATCTCATTCGCTTGCTGTCGAACACACCGTTGCAGATGGAGGTGTACTTCATGAAACTCAAGAGCCATACATCGAAGAACACACCCGTGGAACACATGATGATGTTCTACAAGGACTCAGAGGAACTCATGCAACAGAAGTTCGATGGCATGATCATCACGGGTGCGCCCGTAGAGACCATTCCCTACGAGAACGTCGACTACTGGCGTGAGATCAACCGCATATTCGACTGGGCCCGTTGCAACGTACAGAGTACGCTGTATCTCTGTTGGGGTGCCATGGCCGCGCTCTATCATTTCTATGGCATACCCAAATACCAGTTGTCGACGAAAAAGTTCGGCATCTTCACCACCTATCCCGTCGACGAACGTCTGCCCATCTTCCGTGGGTTCGACGCTATGTTCTACATGCCTCACAGCCGTCACACGGAAGTCAGGGCTTGCGACATTGAGAAGGTGCCCGACCTGCATATCATTGCCACCTCGCCGGAGGCCGGCGTGAGCATCGTCAGCTCACGACAAGGCCGTGAGTTCTACATCCTCGGTCATCTCGAGTATTCCCCCGACACGCTCGACAGAGAATACCACCGTGACCTGGGCAAGCGCGACGACGTGGAGCTGCCCCAGCATTACTACTACGACGATGACCCTGCAAAGGGACCTATCGTGTGCTGGCGCTCGGCGGCCAATCTCTTCTACAGCAACTGGATCAACTATTACGTCTATCAGGAGACACCGTTCAACATCGGTGATATCAGATAACGGCGAAATCAACGATTGCTTATGCGTACACTCGAACTTCTTGCCCCTGCCAAGAACCTGGCGTGTGGTCTGGCTGCCATCAGCCATGGTGCTGATGCTGTGTATATCGGTGCCGACCGCTTTGGTGCCCGTGCGGCGGCGGGCAACAGTGTGGACGACATTGCGCAGCTCTGCGCCTTTGCCCATCGCTTTGGCGCCCGCGTCTATGTCACGGTCAATACCATTGTCTACGAACAGGAGCTGGATGACACCCAACAGCTCATCACGGCGTTGTCGCGTATCGGTGTTGATGCCCTGCTGGTGCAGGACATGGCAACGCTGCACATGCGGCGCGTGGCACTCAGCGAGGTGGGCTATGCCCCCGTGCTGCATGCCTCGACGCAGATGGACAACCGCACGGCTGAGAAGGTGAGCTGGCTGCACAGCCTCGGTTTCACGCGTGCCGTGCTGGCCCGTGAGCTGTCGGTAGAGGAGATTAGCCGTATCCACCAGGCCAATCCTGACGTTGAACTGGAAGTGTTTGTGCATGGTGCACTCTGCGTGAGCTATAGCGGACAGTGCTATGCCTCACAGCACTGCTTCGGCCGGTCGGCTAACCGGGGAGCCTGTGCTCAGGTGTGCCGCATGCAGATGGACCTGCTCGACGCCAACGGACAGACGGTGGTCAACGGCCGTTATCTGCTGTCGATGAAGGACCTCTGTCTCATAGACCATCTTGAAGAGCTGGCCGATGCCGGCGCTTCCTCGTTTAAGATAGAGGGCCGGTTGAAGGAGGCTGACTACGTGAAGAACGTGGTGGCCGCATACAGTCAGCGCCTCAACCAACTGGTGGCCCGTCGGCCCAATGACTATCGGCGGGCATCGTGGGGCAGCGTGGCTTATGACTTTCAGCCGAATCTCGCCAAGACCTTCAACCGTGGCTACACCACTTACTTCCTGCATGGCCGTCAGCCGGACATCGCTTCCATGCAGACGCCGAAGGCACTGGGCGAGTTTGTGGGCCACGTCAAGGAATTGCGTCACGACTCGTTCAACGTAGCCGGCACCGCCTCGTTTGCCAATGGCGACGGTCTGTGCTTCATCAATGACCATCACGAGTTGGAAGGCTTCCGCGTCAACCGCGCTGTGGGCAACCGTCTCTATCCCTTGCGCATGCCGCAGGCCTTGAAACCGGGCATGGCTCTCTATCGCAACAATGATGAGGCCTTTGGTAAGCTGTTGCAAGGTGACAGCGCGCATCGTACGATGGCGGTCAACATGACCTTTGCGGCTGTTGACCGTGGTTTCCGGCTCACGCTGTCGCTGCCTGTCGGCGAGCAGCACACCATTGATGCCACCGCCGAAGTACCCTTTGAGCACCAGACGGCACGCAAGCCCCAGACCGACAACATCCGCAAACAGCTGTCGCGGTTGGGCAATACCGTGTATGCACCTGCTGCCATTGATATTGCCGACGATGCCGCGACGTTGTTCGTGCCCTCAAGCCTCTTGTCAGACCTTCGCAGAGACGCAGTGGAACAGCTCGATGCTGCCGTTGCCGCCTATTGGAAGCAACAACAGAAGAAGCAATGCCAGCAGCAGGAGTCGCAGGCCGATGACGCTTCGGCTTCACAGCTCAAAGCTGTCGGGGCATGGTCGCCGGAATACCGTCACTTCCCCTTCCTCTACAACATTGCCAACCATGAGGCTGAGGACTTCTACCGGCAACATGGACTCAGCACGATCCGCCCCGCTCTGGAGGTGAAAGAGGAGAGTGGAAGCGTCTTGATGCAGTGCCGCTACTGTCTGCGCTATAACCTCGGCTACTGTGTACGCCACGGCGGACGCAAACCGGAATGGAAAGAGCCATGGGTGCTGCGTCTGGGTGACGGCCGTCGCTTCCGCCTCGAGTTCCGTTGCGACGAATGCCAGATGAATCTCTATCCACTTGAGTAGCCAATTATTCCAGCCAATCATATCAACATGATGAAGATGAAGAAGAAATATGATAGCCTGCTGTTGCTGCCTGTTTTGGTTTTGCTGCTGATGCTTAGCTCGTGTTATCACAATCGCACGCTGCCCCGTCGGCTGCCTGGCAACCTGCGTTTTACGGAACAGACGCTCGACTCGCTGTCATTTTTCTCCACCCATCACTACACCAACAACTACAACTTTGTGGTGAAGGGCGACAGTCTGATGCTGGTGCGCCAACAGCCGGAGGAACAGTTGGCTGGCATGCGCACCGATACGTTCTACGTCTACAAGGGCGACCATGTCGTGGTGGCCGACATCCGCATTGTGCCTACCGACAGCATCGACTCGGTGTGGGTGGAACTGGCCAACGACACGTCGGCCTTCGGTTGGACGCATGAGCGCAACATGTTGCCCAAGGTGATGCCCGACGATCCCATCTCGCAGTTTATCTCCAGTTTCTCCAACATCCACCTGATCATCTTCCTTGCCATAGTGGCCATCTTCGGTGCCAGTTACTTATTGTGGCGCAGCATGCGCAGCAAGGCGCACCTCGTGCATTTCCACGACATCGACTCCGTCTATCCCACGTTGCTGTGCATCATCGTCGCGTCGTCGGCAACGTTCTATGCCACCATCCAGATGTTTGTGCCACAACTGTGGCAGCATTTCTACTTCCATCCCACGCTCAATCCTTTCTCTGTGCCACCGGTGCTTGGCGTGTTTCTGTTGTCGGTTTGGGCCATGCTCATTGTCGCCATTGCCGCTTTCGACGATGTGCGCCACAAGTTGCCAGCAGGCGAGGCCATCATCTACTTGGGCAGTCTGGCCTCGGTATGTGCGGTCGACTACATCGTATTCAGCATCACCACGCTCTATTACATTGGTTACCCCTTGTTGGTAGCCTACATCTGGTTTGCCCTATACCGTCATTCCCACAATCGCTCGCGCTATATCTGCGGCAATTGTGGGCATGTGCTGCACCGCAAGGGCCGTTGCCCTTACTGCGGTGCATGGAATGAGTAATAATAAAAGGAGTATTATTTCTTACGAACTGTGTTCAACCAGAGTTTGAATTCATTGCGGTAGCCGTTGAACACATTGATGTCGACATGGCCGTTGATGCCGCTGACGTGTCCGTCAGGTGCCAGTTGCCATATCCACAGCTTCACGTCGGGCTTGTACTCGCCGTAGCGTGCTATCCAGACGGGATAGCTGCGCTTAATGTCGGGCGCATAGTCGAGATAACGGTTGACGAAGGTCTGACTGATGTAGAGGATAGGCCTCATGCCCGTCCGTTTCTCCACAATCTGCAGCCAGTTGCGTACACGTTTCCACATGGCCGTCACCCCACCCATTTTCTTCACCTGACTGGGCAACGGCTCCAGGTCGAGCACTGGCGGCAGGTCGCCCTGCTTGATATGGCTGTGGGCAAGGAAGTATGCGGCTTGTTGGGCGCCCGACGTGCGATGGGTGAAATAATGATACGTGCCCACCGCATAGCCGTGCTTACGCGCCATCTGATAGTCGTAGTAATAATAAGGATTAAGGAGCGACGCCCCCTCAGTGCTCTTGATGAAGATGAACGATACCTTGAAGTCGACGTTGCCGCTTACGTTTTTCTTTGACAGAGAGCCAAGATGGGTGATGCGCAACTGTGACCAGTCGATGCCGTAGCGGTGCCGTCCCTTCTCATGCTGATAGCGTGAGAGGTCGATGCCGTAGATACGCTCGGAGGTGTAGTTGAGCCGTTCGCCTTTGTAGACATCGTGACGCCACTCACCCACGCGGAAGTATCGGTGCTGTGAGGAGAAGCCGAAGCCTGTGCGCTCGTCATCTTTCCATTGTCCTTCGTAGTACGTACCCAGGGTGTCGCGGTAGTGTCCGTAGCCGTTGGCCTGCAGGTGACGGTTGAACTCACCGGTGTACACGCCAGTGGAGTCGTGACGGGTGCCGGTCACCAGTGTGTCGTGGTCCCATTCGCCTTCCACCTTGCGGCCGAGCGAGTCTTTCACCCAGCCGTGTCCCTGTCGCAGCCCGTTGTGCCACGTGCCACTGTAGAGGATAGAGTCGCCGTCGTAGAGCACACCCAGTCCCTCGCGCTTGCCGTTGGCCATCTGGCCACGGTAGGTGAGGCTGTCGCTCTCGACGGTCACAATCTCATTGCTGCGGATGGTGCAGCCTGCTAAGAGAGCGAGGCAAGGCAGTACCATGATGAATAATAATAACTTTCTCATTGTCTCACCTCCTTTCCTGCTACGATGCCTAAGAAACGGCCGTGCTGTGAAAACACGGGACTGCCATCAACGGCAAACAGTGACGGCACGTCGTGGTTGTGGCCCCGTTCGTAGTCGCCGGTGATGAGAATGGCGTGATGGTCGGTGAGCTTGTTGGTGGCAGAGAGTGCCACAACGATGATTTTCTTATGTCGGGCCACGCCCCAAGGCACGTTTCTCACGGCATAGACACCCCAAGGCTTGAGGCTTCGCTGTGTGTGCAGGATGATGGGCTGACCGGTGTTGTCGAGTGGGGTGAAGATGGGCTTGCAGCTGACATGCTTCAGTTTACCACCGTTGTCGTACCATGATACTTGATAGACGCCCTTACGGAAGAGGCGGAGCGACTTGATGCTTTTCATGGCCGTGAGCTTGCGGTAGCGGCTGGCCAGAGAGTCGGTCTCTATGCGCTGCGCATTGGCGTAGGTAGCAATCTGCGTGTAGCCTTCGTCGATGACGCCGTGGCTGCGCAGATAGTAGATCAGTTCCTTGCGCTCTACCTGCTTGCGCTCGAGCAGACGCCCCAAAGAGTCGGTGCCCTCGGCCACCAGCTTCTTCAGCGTGTCGGGATTTTCGAGATGGTTGCGATGGATGGGATTGATGCCGTTGTCGATGGTGAGCACACGGCCGTCGCAGCTGGGCCACCACCAGTGACGGTTGATCCAGACACCTTGCTGGCGGATATTGTCGGCCTTGAGCACTACGGTGTCTTTGCCAGAAGCCAGACAAAGATAGCTCTTGCCCTCAACAAAACAAGTGGAACGACGCAAGTCCTCCTCTGTTGCGGGCAGTGAACGTACTACGAGCCACATAAGGCCGACAGCCAGCAACAGAATACCAATAACAATAAGCTTATGACGTGTAAACTTAGCAAACATGCCAAATAACCAACTTTCTATTTGCGTCTGCAAAAGTACAAACAATTCATGAACTTTCAAAAATAAAGTGCTTATCTTTCGTCCCTTCTCTTGTAATTGCTTAAATTTGCATTAACAATTATATATTCAAGTTATGGAAATCGTTATGATGATCGTGGCCTTGGTGGCCGGCGCATTGGCTGGCTTTCTCTTTGCGCAAGTCAAGGTCAAGGATGTTCACGCCCATCTGTTGCTTGCCCAACAGCAGGCAGAGGCAGAGCGACAGGCCAAGGACGAGGTGCAGCGACAGCTGCAGGAGTCTGCCTTGTCGCTACAGGAATTGCAGACGAAGCTGTCTGACACAAAGGCTCAGCTCTCAGGAGTGCAGGCTCAGCTCGACACGGAGCGGGAGCGCAATGCCAGTGAGACAAAGTTGAGACAGGAGCAAACCGATCGTGAGATGCAGTTGCGCCAACAGCAGTTTCAAGAGCAGTTGCGGACGGTGCAGGAGCAGTTCAGCACGCTGGCTACGAAAGTGCTCGACCAGACGGCCGACAAACTCAAGGCTACCAACAACGAGGAGATGCAACACATCACACAACCTTTGCGTGACAATATCGACAAGCTGCATGAGGCCATTGCGAAGACCAATCAGGAAACGGCCAAAAGCACGGCGTCGCTGTCGCAGCAGCTCAATGCGATGGCTGAGCAGACACAGAAAATCGACACCACCGCAACACGTCTTACCAACGTGATGCGGGGAAGCAACAAGCTGCAGGGTAACTGGGGCGAGCTCTTCCTTCAGGATATTCTCGAGCAGAATGGATTTAAGGAAGGTGTCAACTACGACGTACAGCAGACACTGACCGACGAACATGGAATGCCGCTGACCAACGACAAGGGCAAGCGTATGATACCTGACGTCATCCTGCATTATCCGAAGAACGAGGATGTCATCATCGACTCGAAGATGAGTATTGAGGCATACTACGATTACGTGAATACGGATAATGATGTGTTGCGTAAGAAATATGCCGATGACTTGGTGAAGAGTGTGCGCACGCAGTACATGGGACTGTCGCGCAAGGACTACAGCAGCTATGTGAAGCCGCCGCGCCATGCCATTGACTTCGTCATTATGTTCGTACCCAATGAAGGGGCGCTCCAATTGGCACTCGCCACGGACAAGAAACTGTGGAACGATGCCTTTGAGCACCATGTCTTTATCACGTCACAGCAGAACCTGATGGCCATCCTGAAGATGATACAGTTGGCTTGGCGACAGTACGTGCAGACGGAGAATCAGTTGAGGGTCTACGGACTGGCTGAGGAATTGCTGAAACGTGTCAATGAGTTCGTGAAGCGATTCACCAAACTGCGCAAGGACATCGACACCCTGAGCAAGGACTATGAGGATGTGAGCAATAAGGCCTATACGGGCAAGCAGAGCATTGCACAGAAAGCCAACGAGCTGGTGCGACTGGGTGTGAAGGATGGTGCACTGCAGCCATTGGCCGCGGCTGACACTAATGAGTAGTAGGACTATAGAGCCGGAGCTTCCTTGCTGAAGAGCGACAGCCAGTCATTGAAATGCTGGTTTTGATAGACATGCCAGCCTACTGATGCCTGCGCGCCCTCGCAGTTGGGTGCAAGGTCGTCAATAAATAAGGTGTCGTCGGCGGCAATGCCGGTTTGTCTCACCACCTCCCGGTAGATGGCAGGGTCGGGCTTCTCTAAATGCAGGCGCTGGGAGAGGAAAACAGCTTCGAAGTAGTCGTCCACCGTGTGCCCCTGATAGGGAAACAGCGCTTTGACACAGTAGTTCCAGTGCATGTCGATGGTGTTGCTGAGCAGGAACACGCGTTTGCCTTCGGCGCGAAGGCGCAACAGCATGGCCTTCTTCTCATCGGGGATGTCGGCCAGCATCTTGTTGGCGGCATTGGCAATCGCTTCGTCGGTAAGCGGCAGTTTTGTGAGCGTGCGGAGATCGTCACAGAACTTTTGGGTGCTGATGAGGCCAAGACTGAGTTGGTGCATCAGCTGTTGTCCCTCAGCCTTGTGGTCTCCTTCAAGATAGGGAGTCAGTCCGAGATTGGCAAATGCCTGCTGACAGGCGACGCTGTCCAGGCGGACCAGTACGTTGCCTAAATCGAATACGATATTTTGATAGTTGATCATTGCTTCTATGTGACGGGGTGTTCAGCAAAAAGGGGTGTGTCAAAATTGGAGAAGTCCAGAAGTCCGGAAGTTCTGAAGTCCAGTCAAAAGCATAAGTACCTGATAATAAGATATTATTATAGTAATGACTGAACTCCCTAACTTCCGGACTTCTGGACTTCTCCCACTTTGATACACCCCCTTAAGTTATTGAGGGTAATATCTAACAATAAGGTGTATTAATAAGCAAACAGCGGATAGGCCTTCATGGTCTCATTGACCTTTGCCTTGACGCGCTCAATGGTCTTTGCGTCCTCGGGGTTGGCCAGTACCTCGTCGATGAGGTCGGCCACGAGATGCATCATGTCCTCTTTGGCGCCACGTGTAGTCATGGCAGCGGTGCCGAGGCGGATGCCGGAAGTCTGGAAGGCTGAGCGCTCGTCATAGGGCACCTTGTTCTTATTGACTGTGATGTCGGCAGCCACGAGTGCGTTCTCAGCCACCTTACCCGTCAGGTCGGGGTACTTGGGGCGCAGGTCGAGCAGCATGGAGTGGTTGTCGGTACCGCCACTGACGATGGCGAAGCCTTTGTCGATGAGATCCTGGGCCAGCACGGCGGCATTGGTCTTCACCTGTTTGGCATATTCGATCCACGACGGCTGCAGGTTCTCGTAGAAGCCAACGGCTTTGGCTGCGATGACATGCTCGAGCGGACCGCCCTGGTTGCCGGGGAAGACGGCGGAGTTGAGCAGCTGGCTCATCTTCTTCAGCTCACCTTTTTTGTTGGTCAGGCCCCATGGGTTGTCGAAGTCCTTGCCCATGAGAATGACACCGCCACGTGGACCGCGAAGGGTCTTGTGAGTAGTGGTGGTCACGATGTGTGCGTATTTGACAGGGTTCTTAAGCAGTCCGGCTGCGATGAGTCCGGCAGGGTGAGCCATGTCGATCATCAGCAGAGCTCCTACCTCGTCGGCAATCTTGCGCATGCGCTCGTAGTCCCACTCACGGCTGTAGGCTGATCCGCCGCCGATGATAAGCTTCGGCTTGTTCTCCAGGGCGAGGCGCTCCATCTCATCGTAGTCCACGCGTCCGGTCTCCCGGTCGAGCGTGTAGCCGATGTGGTGGTAGAGAATACCTGAGGTGTTGACCGACGAGCCGTGCGACAGGTGGCCGCCCTGGTCGAGGTCGAGACCCATGAATGTGTCGCCGGGCTTGAGCACGGCGAGCAGCACGGCTTGGTTGGCCTGCGCACCGCTGTGGGGCTGCACGTTGGCATATTCGGCACCGAAGAGCTTCTTTACGCGCTCGATGGCCAGTGTCTCCACCTGGTCAACTACCTGGCAACCACCATAGTAGCGCTTGCCAGGCAGACCCTCGGCATATTTGTTGGTTAGGTAACTGCCCATGGCGGCCATCACCTCGTCACTGACGAAGTTCTCCGATGCAATGAGCTCCATGCCTCTGAGCTGGCGCTGGTGCTCCTGCTCGATGAGGTCGAAAATCTGTTGGTCTTTTTGCATGATGTTGTTTTTGGTCTGTTAATATGTGGTTTTCTTTGCTTGCTTACACGAGTTTCACGTCGTCCAGTTGTTGCTCCTTGTCGCAGTAGTGGCATTTGACGATGCCATGTGCTTTGTCGACAACGGTGAAGTACGTCTGCATTGGCTCGTTGTTGGTGATGCACTTTGGATTGTTGCACTTGATGATGCCGTGTAGCTCATCGGGTGTCTCAACAGTTTTCTTTTCCACTACCTCGTAGTTCTTGATGATGTTGAGCACGATCTTTGGTGCGACGACCGACAGCCGGTTGATTTCCTCATCGGTGAAGTACTTGTCGGCAATCTTGATGATGCCTTTCTTCCCGAGTTTGCTTGAAGGCAGGTTGTAGCCGATGGTGACCGGTTCGGTGAGCGTCTGCAGATTGAGCAGCTTGGCCACTTCGTAGGTCTTCTCAGCTGGTATATGGTCAATCACCGTCCCGTTTTCGATGGCGGCGACTTGCAGTTCTTTCTTTCCCATAGTGCTTAATGATGGTTAGATGATGGTTGTATCGTTTTTCACTTCCTCCAGGCTGATGCCGAGGCAGTAGCAGTAGATGGCCTCGCGGGCATAGAGTCCGTTCTTGGCTTGTTGGATGTAGTAAGCATGTGGATTGTCATCGACGTCGTAGGCAATCTCGTTGACACGTGGCAGCGGATGGAGCACCTTCATGTTGGGCTTGGCATCCTTCAGCATGTCGGCCTTGAGGATGTAGACATCCTTGACGCGCTCATATTCCATAAGGTCAGAAAAACGTTCCTTTTGTACGCGGGTCATGTACAGGATGTCGGCGTCGGCAATCTCCTCCTCGGTGAACTGCGTGTGCTCCACGTAACGGATGTGGTGCTGGTCGCAGTAGAGCTTGTACTCATCGGGCATGGCGAGTTCCTTGGGGGCTATGAAATGGAAGGTGGGATTGAAGTGGCGCATGGCCATGATGAGCGAGTGCACGGTGCGCCCGTAGCGCAGGTCGCCAACGAGATAGATGTTGAGGTTGTCGAGGGTGCCTTGGGTCTTGTAAATCGAATAGAGATCGAGCAAGCACTGTGAGGGATGCATGTGGGCACCGTCGCCTGCATTGACGATTGGCACCGGAGCTACCTCTGACGCATATTGTGCCGCACCCTCAATGTAATGGCGCATCACGATGATATCGGCATAGTTGCTTACCATGAGGATGGTGTCTTTCAGCGTCTCTCCCTTGGTGGTACTGGAGGTCTTGGCGTCGGAAAAGCCTATGACGCGGGCTCCGAGACGGTTGGCGGCTGTTTGGAAACTAAGCTGGGTACGTGTGGAAGGTTCGAAAAACAAGGTGGCGACGACCTTCCCTTTGAGCAACTCACGGTTGGGATGACGCTCAAACTCTTCTGCCATACGAATAAGGTATAGCAGTTGGTCTTTCGTCAGATCGGAAATCGTGACAAAATTCTGTTTTTCCATTTGAGTTTTAATGGGTTGGTTGGAAATCGAACGCTAAGTTACACATAATTTTCCATAAGCTGGATGATTTTCAAGAGAAAAGTGGTATTTTTGCACAAATTATATTGATTCGACCAATGAGAAAGACCTTTATAAAATGTCTGTGGACGCTGCTGGCAGCGGGCGTGGCGTTGAGTGCCGCGTTCTTTTTCCTTATCTGGTTTGGCATCGTGGGCTACTCTCCCGACATTGAGAACCTGCAAAACCCAATCAGTAAGTCGGCCTCGCAGGTGTTTTCATCCGATGGCAAGATTATCGGTACGTACAACATCGACCGTGCCAACCGCATTCCCATTCCGTACTCCAAGCTCTCGCCTTATCTGGTGCAGGCACTGGTGGCTACGGAGGACGTGCGCTTCTATGACCATTCGGGCATTGACTTCATAGCCTTGGGGCGTGCCATCATCAAGCGTGGCCTGCTCGGACAGGTGAACGCCGGTGGCGGCAGCACCATCACCCAGCAGTTGGCCAAGCAGCTCTATACCGAACATCCGGCTAAAACCACGTCGCAGCGTATGTTGCAGAAACCCATCGAGTGGGTAACGGCCATCAAACTGGAGCGGCTCTATACAAAAGAGGAGATTATCGCGCTTTATCTCAACTACTTCGACTTCCTGCATGGTGCCACTGGTATTAAGACAGCTGCCAACACCTATTTTAATAAAGAGCCGAAGGATCTCAATGTCGATGAGGCTGCGCTGCTTATCGGCCTGTGCAAGAACCCGTCGCTGTTCAATCCCGTGCGTTATCCTGAACGGGCCATGGAACGGCGTAATGTGGTGCTTGGACAGATGCTTAAGGCCGGTTATCTGTCGAGAGCTGAGTTTGAGGAGTACAGTGCCGAGCCTGTGAAACTCAACTTCCATCGTACCGACCATAAGGATGGGTCGGCCGTGTACTTTCGTGAGTTCCTGCGGCAGTACATGATGATGGACCGTCCCGAACCGGAGAATTATCCGGCATGGAATCGCCGGCAGTATGTCATCGACTCTATCGCCTTCGCCACTGATCCGTTGTGTGGCTGGTGCAAGAAAAACACCAAGAAGGACGGTTCGTTCTATAATGTCTACACCGACGGCCTGAAGATCTTCACCACCATTGACTCACGCATGCAGCGCTATGCCGAGGAGTCGGTGTATGGTCACGTGGCCCGTTTTCTGCAACCGGCCTTCGACAAGGAGAACGCTGGCAAGAGCAATGCTCCCTTCAGCGGCAATCTCACGCAGGGTGAGGTCAACCAAATCATGGAAAGGGCCGTTACGCAGAGCGCCCGCTATATCACGATGAAAGAGGCAGGAGCCTCTCAGGAAGAGATACATCGGGCTTTCCACACGCCTATCGACATGACCGTGTTTACCTATCATGGTGACATCGATACGGTGATGTCGCCAATCGATTCCATCCGTTATTACAAACGCTTCTTGCGTGCGGGCTTCATGAGCATGGATGCCCATTCGGGAGAGGTGAAGGCGTATGTAGGTGGTTTGGACTTTGCCCACTTCCAATACGACATGGTGATGAACGGACGCCGGCAGGTGGGTTCCACCATCAAACCGTTCCTCTACTCGCTGGCCATGGAGAACGGGTCGTCGCCCTGCGACAAGGCACCTAACGTGCAGCGTACGTACATGGTGGCGGGACGTCCCTGGACACCACGCAATGCCAACCGACGCCGTTACGGACAGATGGTGACCCTGAAATGGGGTCTTGCTCAGTCCAACAACTGGATCTCGGCTTATCTCATGAGTCACCTCAATCCACGTCAGTTCGTCTCGATTCTTCATAAGTTCGGCATCAACAATCCTGATATCTATCCGTCGATGGCTTTGTGCCTGGGTCCTTGTGAGGTATCGGTGGGCGAGATGGTGAGCGCCTATACTACTTTTGCCAATAATGGCATACGTATCGCGCCATTGTTTGTGACGCGCATCGAAGACAGCGAGGGTAATGTAGTGGCGAAGTTCCAGCCACGCATGAACGAGGTTATCAGCTCAGAGTCGGCTTATAAGATGCTCGTCGAACTGATGGCGGTTGTCGATGAGGGTACGGCCGGACGTCTGCGCTATAAGTACAATATCCCCGGTGAGATTGGCGGTAAGACGGGAACGACCAACAATAACTCAGATGCTTGGTTTATGGGCTTCACGCCTCAGCTGGTGAGCGGCGTGTGGGTCGGCGGTGAGGACCGTGATATCCATTTCGATTCCATGCGCATGGGACAGGGCGCCACGATGGCTTTGCCTATATGGGCTTACTTCATGAAGAAGGTGTATCGCGACATCACGCTGCCTTATAAGCCGACTGCCACCTTTGATGTGCCAGAGGATTTCGATCCTTGTGCCAAGCAGGATGTGGACGATGTGGGCAGCAATGGCATCGATGAGGTGTATGAATAGCAGAGCTGATACTCTGTGGCCTGATG
>Ga0256406_1005429_pt1 | contig 13642 bp, 7 predicted proteins | sample RumenRJG_03DNA_FD_185986 | JGI IMG/M metagenome (GOLD analysis project Ga0256406, IMG submission 185986) | Bovine rumen microbial communities from Lethbridge, Alberta, Canada - RJG_03 | ecosystem: Host-associated > Mammals > Digestive system > Stomach > Rumen | place: Canada: Alberta | collected...
ATACATCAGGTGGTTATTGCGGTGGGGTCCCACCTCTTCCCATTCCGAACAGAGAAGTTAAGCCCACTTGCGCCGATGGTACTGCAATGCAATGCGGGAGAGTAGGTAGCCGCCTTCTTTCAATTAAGTTCAAAGGTCCTGCAAGACAATATGCCTTGCGGGACTTTTTTTTTGGTTAGGGGGAGATGGGCCTAATGGGCATTGTGGGCTTAATTGGCAATGTGGGCAATATGGGCTGGGCAATGTGGGCCTAAATAAAATTGAGGCTGCTGAAAAAGTGGGCTATTTTCGAGAATTTGATTTCGGGAAGTTACAATCTGTAAGTAAATTGTCGATTGTGGAAGTCCAGTCCACCGTAGGGTGCGGCCTTTATGGCCGCCCTAAGTGCCACGCAATTCCAACACAATCACCATATTGCAGGCTAAACCGGGTCCTTAGGGCGGCCATAAAGGCCGCACCCTAAAGTGGACGCGTCCTCGACAATTTTAATGAATACACTTATAAATTGTAACTGTTAAATACTTTTTCAGTAGCCTCAATAAAATTAAGCCCCGGCATCACGAAGATACCAGGGCTTATAACTAATCTACTTATCAACTTGAAACTTATCTAATTACCACTTTACGAACCTTTACGCTGCCATTGCTTAAGGTTTGCTTCTGTATCATTACACCGTTTCTAGGTGTTGATACCTTGCGGCCATCCAGTGTGTAGAACACGGTGCTCTTTACAGTGGCGTTGTTGTCGCTGTTTACATTATTAATGCCTGTCAGAGTAACCTGGTCTACCACGAAGATATACTGTGGCTGTGAGTTGGTTACGATCTTGTCATAAGGATTCTTCCATACTGTGTTGCCATCCCAGTAAAGACCGTCGGCACGTTTGATAGCGAAGGTAGTATCGCCTTTCTCCTTGGTAAGGAATTCAAAGGCATTGTCGCTGGGTGAGTAATCAACGCCGTTAACTATGTATGCATCAGCAGTCATGTGTCCCATGTCGTCGGTGATATTTTCTTTCTGAGGATCATCGACAGATGGTGTGAATATGAACGTCCAGTTGTACGTGCTTGCATCAACACCTTGTTTTGTGGCATCCTTAGTAACTCCGTCGGCATTTAGGAATGCAGAGTAGTAGTAGCCGCCATCGGCCATGTTCTTACGGGTGAGCCGTTTGTCGGTACCGGCCAGTCGGATAGAGTTGCTGCCGTTGATGGTGATGTGGAAGCCCTTGCGTGAGTTGCTAAGCGTGGTGATGGCTTGCAGCACATTATCGGTGGTCTCATCGTAAAGCACCTGTGTGGCGCTTTCGTCACCTTCTTTGCTTATAAGTGTCTTGGCCAACGAAACCAGTGAATCGAGTTTAGCGTAGGCTGTGCTGTCATACTGTCCATCGCCAGCACCCACATTCTTGCCAATCAGCTCAAACAAATCATCAGCCTTTGTCACGGCAGCTCTCAGAGAGTCGGCGTTGCCCGACTTGTATGGGTTGTAGAACATCTCGCCACTCTTGGTAGCTGTTGCCACGGTGAACACTGATTCGGCGTAGGCACGTGAGCAAATGGCCAGTTCGTTGATATGTGTCTCGGCACTTGAGTTACGCGAAGGCGCACCTACTTCAACCGTTATGCGGTCGCCTTTCTTCAGGTTTACAAAATATTTATAGTCAACAGGTGCTTTGCCCTGCATACCGTCGTTGGCCACGCTGCCATATTGCTTCTGTACAATATACTGTGTGCTTTTTTGCTCGAGTGCGCCCTGTTGCAGGAATCGGCTGGTGAGTGTAAGTGGATTTTCAACTTTCGCGTTGGGGCTCACGCGGTAGGCATTTGCGTGTACCAGGTATACACCGTCCTCTGGTGCGGTGAATACAATAGCTGCGTCCTGCTGGTTTCCTTTAGGATGCACGTATCCATCCTCGGTGATGTAGTACCAGTCGCCTGTACTATTATACCATGCGTTGTTGCCGTGTGATTTGCCTTTGCTGTCGGTGCCATAGTTAGGGAACTTGGTGTAAGTGCCTTTGGTGCCGTCGTACTGATAGAAGCCGAAGGGATTATCATCGTTGGCTGCAATCAAATCGGTAAGGGCGGTAATCTTCAAATCACCGTTGTCGGCTGAACCGGTGGTGTGGAACAACAGATAGTTGTTGTGTGCGGTGTAATCTATAGCTACCTTACTGTCCATCAGCTTCTGCCACTGGGCTTTCATCTGGTTCAGATAGTAGCCAGCGTTGATGTCGGTGATGTCGCCGCCGCCCACAAGGTTGTCGATTTGTGTGAGCAGGTCGCTCATGGCGTTGTATTGCTCTTGCGAGTACTGGCCCACTTCGGTACCGATAAGTCCGTTGCCCTCGATGTCGTACAGTTTGTCGGTATATTCAGACATCAAGTCTTGCAGTGCTTGTACCTGATTGGTGGCATAGGGGTTCACGTAGTTGCTGTTAGCTTCAGCCTCGGTTTGCGTGGTAGCGCTTATGTCGAGGTGCTGCATAAAGGTACGCGCCCAGGCTAAACGATCGTTATATTCTACGCTGTCGACAACGAATGTAAGTTTGTCGCCTTCTTTCAGGTTGATGCTCATCGTGAACTCAGAAGGCTGCTGAGCTACGTAGCGTTGCTCGGCGCCTTTGTCGAGCGTACCCTTGCCGCTGAAGTCGGCCAGCTCACCACCATTTGCACCATAGGCGAAAGCCAGCATGGTGGAGCCAGAGAGTTTGTCGGTTTGTGAGGCAAAACGGAACAGTGGCGTAATATAAAGAGGTTTGACATTACCATTATCCTCGCGGCACACCTGCCCCTTTACGGTGTAGTAGCCGGCTTTAGGAGCAGTGAAGGTTATGCCGGTAGAACTTTGTTTGAGGCCATACAGCTCGTAGCCAAAGCCATCGCGCTTGTCTTGAGCCACGTACATAATTTTGTCGGCTGAGAATTTGCCATCGTAAGCTACGTTGTACCAGGCCTTGCGCATGTTGCTGGCCCAGGTGTTGTTGCCATTGCTGGTAACGCCATCAATTTCGGTGATGCGGTTTCCTTGAAGGCGCTCGGGATTATAAATGTCAAGGAAGTTGGCCATACAGCTGTCGCCGTAGGTAGTAAGTTTAGAAAAGGTACGCGTTGACTGCGTGTAAAGCTCGAAGCTCCACGGTGTGCCCTCGCCACCTGCCGCAAACTGCCCGGCAGTTAAACTGTCGAGGCTGTAAGTCTGTGCGAACGAGGTTGTTGCCGCCAGACTCAGTGCGAATAGTAAGGTAAATTTTTTCATGTGCGTCTTAATTAATAGAATTTTTTAATGATGTAATATTATCGCTTTAGTTATAAAGTAGGTATTGCGGATTATTTGTGAACAATATACAAATGCAAAGATATATTTTTTTTCAATTATTTGCAAGTGCGAAATGTTTTTTTCACTCCGATTATTGTCACCACTCCTAAAGGCATTATGCCTTGGCTGTAATTCCGTGTAGCCTTTTTCTTTTATATTATACGTTTCACACGTAATTTCTACTTACTTAAAATGAATAAAAATATATTAGATTGATAGAATGGATGTGTTTTTCAGGTATCACGGTTGAATGCCTTTTTAAACCATTGCGTTCAACCGTGGTGTGTAGCAAAGGGCTACTCTGCATTATCATCTGGCTCAGTCTCGAGTCTCAATCTTTTCCTTTGCTTCTTTATTTTGGGTGTTTCCTTCTTTAAGCGTCGTGGCCGGTAATATCCGGTGTAAAGGCACCACAGAATGGCAAGTCCTATCAGGCAGATGTAAAGCAGGTTCTTGGAACCTCCGAGGAAAGTATATATTCTGCCCGTATGCACTTCCAGACATACCGATGGCAGTGACATGGGCAACTTACTGAGCTCTGCGGGCATTTTCGGGAAGATGGACCCCGAATAATAATCTGCAAGAACCGGGTGAGCAAAGTTGTTTGAGAATCCTGCCAGCATTACATCTTTTTGAAGCGGTTCCACTGGTTCCGACATCATTCCCGTTTCCGGATTGGGCACCAGCTCCGGGTGCCGGTTCCACAGATACAGTCCGTCGAACGAGCCCACGAGCCACCGGCTGCGCTCCACCTGCTTGAACGCGGTTAATCCCATGAAGCTCACCTTTGGCATATTATAAAGAGGTTGTGGCACCGAACCGAGCGTCTTGAGGTGATAGAATCCACTCGAAGTGTAGAGCAGCCACTCGTGCTCCACGTCGTCGTAGGCAATGCGGCGCAGCTGGTCGGTAAAAGTGTTATTGTTGTCGAATACGCTAAACGGCACCGGTTTTACCTTTCCGTACACGATGGCAATGAGTCCGGGTGGGCGCAGCAGCCATCCCGTGAGTGTAATCAGCACCGTGAGTACGATGGTGGCACGCCCCAGTTTGCGATGTATGTGCCACAGCCGCTTTAACTGCGTGTTGCCGGCATGTACCTTACGTGCAAAGAAGAACCATACACCCGTTACCGAGATAACGAGCAGCACCACGGCCACGGCATCGCCCACCAGCTTACCCGCAGTGCCGAACAGAGCGCCACTGTGTAACAGCCACACCGTGCGCATGAGCGACACCTTGCCGGTGCTGTTCGAGGCAGGCCTTAGGCGATACCTCGTGAAGTGATTGCCTCCGTCGGTGCTGTTCCAGTAAAACGAGCGCCCCAGCACCACGATTTGTTTGCCATGTGCGGCCACGTCTACGAGTCGCTCGCTGTTGTCGGGCAGGTGAAGGGCGTGCCACACACCAGCGCGCAACTGATAAGCCGAATCATCGGTAACGGCATAAGCCACTCCGTTACCACTAAGGCACATCGCGCGCACGTTGCGCTCACCTGCAGCTTCGGGCAGTCCACGGTTATAATCGGTAACGCTCCGGCCCAGCGTATCGCTCCTCCACACACCACCGCTTCCGTAAATCAGCACGTCGTTGCCCAGCCGTACGGTGCCGCGCAACAATCCCTGATTCCACTGCTTTAGTTGCAGATAACCTGGCAACAGAGTCCGTGGCACGCTGAATTTAGAAAAGTATTGTGAATGATTAAGAATGATGCCCGATAAACAGAAATTAATTAAAAACAAGCAAAGCGCCAGTCCGAACCACCGGTGCATTTTCTTTCGAGTAGAAGTCTTAATCATAAAATATCATATCGTTTTATTTTCAAATCCACAAATTTATAACCATTCCAACCAACAAATGGTAACAAATGTTACCATGCCGTTCTAATTACAATATATTAACGGTTAGCAACAGATGATAACTCAAAAATTAAAAAATTGAAGAAAAATAAAAGGAAAACTATTGACAGATAACGTTATTTTACTTAAATTTGCACAGTAAACCCAAACAACAAACATAACCAGGCAATCTAAACGTTTGCTCATGAATATAAAACGCATCTTGCACAATTTACCCGTGCTCACCTACCGACAGAAGGTAACGGCCTGCATTCTCTGCGGATTCATCGTAGGGTTAGGCGGATTGTTTGCCTATCTGCTTAGAATGCATACCTATTTAATAGGTGACGACCCGGCCGCTTGTGTGAACTGCCACATCATGTCGCCGTGGTATGTAACTTGGCAACACTCTTCGCATGGTCGCAACACTACCTGTAACGACTGCCATGTGCCACATTCGAACGTTGCGGCGAAGTACCTCTTCAAAGGAATGGACGGTATGAAGCACGTGGCATATTTTGTAACCAACAGCGAGCACCAGGCCATTAAGGCCGAGGATATGTCGGCTGAGGTGATTATGGACAACTGCGTGCGTTGCCACACCGAACTGAATACCCGCATGGTGCGTACCGGCAAAATTGATTACATGCTTGCCAAGCGCGGCGAGGGCATGGCTTGCTGGGACTGCCACCGCAATGTGCCGCATGGCGGCGTGAACAGCCTGTGCAGCAATCAGGCCGCTGAAACACAGGCACCCATACCTCCCAGTCCGGTACCGGAATGGCTCCAGAAGCTACTGAACAAATAACCAAGAATCAAAAAAAATATATTACAATATGGCTAAACAACTGAAAAAATGGCAAGGATGGCTGCTCTTCGGCGGAGCCATGATTATTGTTTTCGTATTGGGACTGCTTTGCTCGTCGCTCCTTGAGAGGCGGGCCGAAGTTCAGTCGGTGTTCAATAATCGCAGAGTGCCCATGACCGACTCTATCGTGGCGCAGAACGAAAAGTTCGCCGAGGACTTCCCCAATGAGTACGAATCGTGGTCGATGACGGCCGATACCAGTTTTAAGAGTAAATACAACTCATCACAGGAGCAGGATGTGCTTGCAGCTCGCCCCGAAATGGTTATTCTGTGGGCAGGCTATGCTTTCTCACGTGACTATAACACACCGCGCGGACACATGCACTGTATTGAGGACCTGCGCAAGATTCTGCGCACCGGCTCTCCCGGTGCCGACGGACAGAAGGATATTCAGCCCGGAACGTGCTGGACTTGTAAGGGTCCGGATATACCCCGACTGATGCGCGAGAAAGGTGAGAACGCCTTCTATGCTGCCAAGTGGAGCACCTGGGGCAACGAGGTGATGAACCCCATTGGCTGTAGCGACTGCCACGACGCACGCACCATGGACCTACGCCCGGCCCGCCCCGCACTCTATGAGGCTTGGGCCCGTGCCGGCAAGGATGTGCGCAAGGCCAGTCACCAGGAAATGCGCTCACTGGTTTGTGCCCAGTGCCACACCGAATACTACTTTGAGAAAGGCACCAACTTCCTGAAGTTCCCACAGGACAAGGGACTTACCTGCGAGGCTGCCGAGGCCTATTACGACAGCATTGGCTTCTACGATTACATTCATCCGCTCTCGCATGCCAAGATTCTCAAGGCTCAGCATCCGGGTTATGAACTGTATAAGCAGGGCATTCACGGACAGCGTGGCGTGAGTTGCGCCGACTGCCACATGCCTTACATGCAGAAAGGTGGCGTGAAGTACACCGACCATCACATCATGTCGCCGCTGGCACACATCGACCGCACCTGCCAGACCTGTCACCGCCAGGATGCCGAAACACTGAAGCAGAACGTTTACGAGCGCCAGGAGAAAGTGCTCGAGGTGCGCAACCGTGTTGAGAAAGCTTTGGCCAAGGCCCACATCGAGGCTGCCTTTGCATGGAAGAAGGGAGCCAGGCAGGCCGAGATGGCCGATGCCCTTGAATGCATCCGCAAGAGTCAGTGGCGTTGGGATTACGCTGTGGCCAGTCATGGAGCCAGCTTCCACGCACCGCAAGAGGTTACCCGACTGCTGGGCGATGCGCTGGGCTATGCCGAACAGGCTCGTACCGACATTGCCAGGGTTCTGGCACGCCACGGTTACACAGCCGAGGTACCCATGCCCGATATTTCTACAAAGGAAAAAGCCCAGAAGTATATCGGTCTTGATATGACTAAACTGCGCAAGCAGAAACAAGACTTCCTGGACACTGTGGTGCCTCGCTGGATTGCCACAGCCAAGAAGAATAAACGCTTTATCGCAAGTCCCTTGTAAAAAACACAAAGGAAGGATAACAACATAAGTTATGTGGACAAAACCATGGAAGTATAAAGAAGGCACTGCCATTTGTGTGGGCTTGCTCGTAACCGGCGGGTTGCTGCAAGCCACGGTGGGTGCCATTAACTGGAACTTATTACAATGGCCGGGCAATATCATTGCCCTGGCCATCTTTTTAATTGTGCTTGGAGTGATGTATGCGTTGCGCCAGCGTGTGTATCTGTTTACTTTTGCCACAACGGTGCAGGCTGCTGTGCCCGCATTGGCAGTGGCCTCGGTGCTCACGGTGGTGATGGGACTCACCCGCCAGGTGCCCGAAGGCCGGCCGCAGACTGATTTTCTCGGCATTACGCGCATGCTGAGCTTCTGGCCGTTTGTGCTCATCTACCTGTGGTGCACCATCATAGTGGCGCAGGTGGCGCTGTGGCAGATGCTTCATTTCAAGCGCCGCTACTGGCCGTCGCTGCTCAGCCACCTCGGTTTGTTTATCTTCATTACCTGCGGTACGCTCGGCAGTGCCGACATGCAACGGCTCAAGATGTACTGCGAGGAAGGCAATCCCGAGTGGCGTGGGCTCGATGCATACAACAATGTGGTGGAATTGCCCCTGGCCATTCAGCTCAATAGATTCACTATAGAGGAGTATCCCCCAAAACTGATGGTGGTAAACACCCGGTCGGGGCTGCCCCAACCCGTAAAGAAACCGCAGACTCTTGTAATCGATGGCGACTACAAACCCACTACATTGCTGGGCTGGCGCATCGAGGTAACCCGACACATAGAGAATGCCATGCCCCGCACCATGCTTAAGATGATGCAGGGCATGCCCGACGAAATGGCCCAGCGAATGACGATGGACCAGCTTGGTATGCGGTTGAACCAAGGCGGTTTTGCGCCCTACAACGGCAAGGGAGCTGCCTGTGCGCTGTATGTGAAAGCCACAAAAGGCAAACTGAAGAAAGAAGGGTGGGTGAGCAGTGGCAGTTATTTGTTCCCGCTGTGCGGCATACAGCTTGGCGGCAACCTTGAGCTGGTAATGCCCACACGCGAGCCTATGCGCTATGCATCCGATGTGAACATTTACACCAAGCGGGGCGACAACATCGTTACCCGCATCGAAGTGAACAAACCCTACACCGTGGGCACCTGGAAGATTTACCAGCTAAGCTACAACGAGCAGATGGGAAAATGGAGCAACCTGAGTGTGTTCGAACTCGTGAGCGACCCGTGGCTGCCAGCCACTTATGTGGGTTTGTACCTGCTGCTTGCCGGTGCCGTGCTGATGTTTATCATGGCAGGCCGCAAGCACGATTCTAAAACTGTTAATACAAAGGAGGGCGCCTTATGATGAGCATCTGGAACTTGTTTATTTACTTTGCCCTGGTTAGCGTGTTGTTATGGGCAGCCGGTGCCTGGAGCGCCTGGAAGGGCAACAAGCGCCCGGCCATCGCACTCACTGTGGTGGGTTTGGCTGTATTTATGGTGTACATATTGTTGCTTTGGCATGCGTTAGACCGTCCGCCTATGCGCACCATGGGCGAAACCCGCTTGTGGTATTCACTGTTCCTCCCGCTGGCCGGAATCATTGTGTACAGCCGGTGGAATTATAAGTGGCTGCTCGGCTTCTCCACCATCCTGTCTGCCGTCTTCATTGTTATCAATCTGCTGAAGCCCGAGATACACAGCAAAACCATGATGCCCGCCTTGCAGAGTCCGTGGTTTGCACCCCATGTAATCATCTATATGATGGCTTATGCCATGCTGGGTGCTGCTTTTGTAATGGCCGTGTATCTGCTGTTTTTCAAAAAGAACAAGATAGTAACCATAAAGGAGCTCGAGATAACCGACAACCTGGTGTATGTGGGCTGGGCCCTGCTCACGCTGGGCATGCTCACCGGAGCCTTGTGGGCCAAGGTGGCGTGGGGCCACTACTGGGCATGGGACCCCAAGGAGACATGGGCCGCCGCCACATGGCTTGCCTACCTGGTGTACATACACTACCGCCTGCAACCTAAATGCAACCTCGAGGTGGCCATGTGGCTGCTCGTAGTTAACTTTGCTTTACTGCAAATGTGCTGGTGGGGCATTAATTATCTGCCGTCGGCACAAGGCACCAGCGTGCACACCTACTACATGAATTGATAACAGCAAGGGATGCCAATGGGGGAAACTGCTGAAAAAAGATATAACAGTTACAATTTATAAGTGTATTCCTTAAAAATGTCGAGGACGCGTCCCTACGGTGGACATTTGTCGGACCGTCCCCGAAGGGGCGAACACGGTTAGCCCCAGGTCGAGGCGAAGCCGAAACCTGGGGTTAAGACAACAACACAGAATCAAACGTCCTCGGAGAGGGCGAACCTTTTGTGAAGCTGGCACAATACATGATAATGCAAGCCGGACAACAGGTTCGCCCTCTTCGAGGACGAATGCACACAGGGGTATCAAGTACCCCATGTCTACGCTTCGCTCCGACATGGGGCTAACCTAATTCGCCCCCTTCGGGGACGTCGCTCATCAATTGCGGGGACATGTCCACCGTAGGGTGCGGCCCTTGTGGCCGCCCTAAGTGGCACGTAATTCCATCACAATTACCATATTGCAGGCTAAACCGGGCCCCTAGGGCGGCCACAAGGGCCGCCCCTACAGTGGACGCGTCCTCGACATTTTTGAGGAATACACTTATAAATTGTAACTGTCAAATACTTTTTCAGCAGCCTCAACCTAATTCGCCCCCTTCGGGGACGCTTCCCAGCAATTATCGGTCAACAAAATGTCCACAGGGCTGCGCGCAAGAGGACCAGGACCATTCCACGCATGGGATCTTGGCGGGCAGTGTACCGTTGTTGCGCAAACAACAACAAACAAGCCGCTAACTCATCGACCAGATTAACCGGTTAACAAGTGCCGCCAGCGAATAAATTATTTATATTCAGGCAGCTTATTGCACGTTTGCTATATTTTTTGTAATTTTGCACTCAGTAAAAAAGATTCATATTAAGGTTAAAAAGAAATGCAAGACATTAGAAACGTTGCAGTAATTGCACACGTCGACCATGGCAAGACTACTCTGGTTGACAAAATGATGATAGCCGGCAAACTCTTCCGTGACGGACAGGATAACAGCGGCGAAGTGCTCGATGCCAACGCTCTTGAGCGTGAACGCGGCATCACCATCCTCTCGAAAAATGTATCCATTAACTGGAAAGGTACTAAGATAAATATCCTCGATACTCCTGGCCACTCTGATTTTGGTGGCGAGGTGGAGCGTGTGCTCAACATGGCCGACGGCTGCCTCTTGCTCGTTGATGCCTTTGAGGGCCCGATGCCACAAACCCGCTTCGTGCTGCAAAAAGCACTGAAGATGGGACTCAAGCCAATCGTGGTGGTTAACAAGGTGGATAAGCCCAACTGTCGCCCCGAAGAAGTTTACGAAATGGTGTTCGACCTGATGTGCGACCTTAACGCCACCGAGGACCAGCTTGACTTCCCCGTGGTTTACGGTTCGGCCAAGAATGGCTGGATGGGTCCCGACTGGAAGACTCCTACCGACAACATCGATTATCTGCTCGATAAAATCATCGAAGTGATACCTGCTCCCAAGCAGCTCGAAGGCACCCCGCAGATGCTTATCACTTCGCTCGACTACTCAAGCTACACCGGTCGAATAGCAGTAGGCCGCGTGCACCGTGGCACCCTGCGCGACGGAATGAACATCACCATCTGCCACCGCGATGGCACGCAGGAGAAAACCAAGATTCGTGAGCTTCACACCTTCGAAGGCATTGGTCACAAGCGCTGTGAATCGGTAGACAGCGGCGACATCTGTGCCGTTGTAGGACTTGAGAAATTCGAAATTGGCGATACCATTGCCGACTTTGAGAACCCTGAGCCACTGCCCCCCATCGCAGTAGACGAGCCTACCATGAGCATGCTCTTCACCATTAACGACTCACCGTTCTTTGGTCGTGAAGGCAAGTACTGCACCTCTCGCCACATTAACGACCGTTTGCAGAAGGAGCTTGAAAAGAACCTTGCCCTTCGTGTAGAGCCTTACAAGGACACCACCGATAAGTGGATCGTGTCGGGCCGTGGCGTGCTGCATCTCTCAGTGCTCATTGAAACCATGCGCCGTGAGGGTTACGAGCTCCAGGTAGGTCAGCCCCAGGTAATCTACAAGACCATCGACGGTGTGAAGTGCGAGCCTATCGAGGAACTCGACATCAACGTGCCCCAGGAATACAGCAGCAAGATGGTGGATATGGTGACACGCCGCAAAGGCGAGCTCACCGGTATGGACACCGAGGGCGACCGTGTGAACATCACCTTCGACATTCCTTCACGCGGCATCATCGGTTTGCGTACCAATGTGCTCACCGCATCACAGGGCGAAGCCATTATGGCTCACCGCTACAAAGAGTACCAGCCTTACAAGGGCGAAATAGTACGCCGCACCCAGGGCTCAATGATTGCCATGGAAACCGGTACCGCCTATGCTTACTCTATCGACAAGCTGCAAGACCGCGGCAAGTTCTTCATCGACCCGGGTGAAGAGGTTTACGGCGGACAGGTAGTGGGCGAGCATGTGCACGACAACGACCTGGTGGTTAATGTAACCAAGGCCAAGCAGCTCACCAACGTGCGTGCCAGTGGTTCTGACGAGAAGGCCCGCGTGATACCTAAGACCGTGATGAGTCTGGAGGAATGCCTCGAGTACATCAAGGAAGACGAGTATGTAGAGGTTACCCCGAAGAGCATACGTATGCGTAAAATCATTCTCGACCACCTTGAGCGCAAACGTGCCAACAAAGAGTAATTTTGTTATACACATATTATAACGTTAAAATCCATTCCTGGTGAGCACTGGGAATGGATTTTTTGTTTTGCCAAAACATTACCAGCCTTTGGTAAACTTATTACCACGCATTGGTAACCCTGTTACCAGCCTTTGGTAACCCAGTTACCACGCATTGGTAACCCAGTTACCAACGCCTGGTAATTTGCTCATGTATACTTTGGGTTAAAAAACAAGCTATCCCGACATTCGCAATTGCGAATATCGGGATAGAGAAGTGTGGACCTGCGGAGATTCGAACTCCGGTCCGAACAAGGAAACCATACGCTTTCTACATGCTTATTCCGGCCTTCATTTTCGTGCCACAGCAAGACCCGGACCACCCACTGCGACCTTATCCCCTTAAATTTCGCAACCGCCGGCGGGGCCCGGCTGTGCTATTTCCGATTTATCCTGCACCGCTTTGTCCTCAGATTCGGAACAACATCCTTGGAGCGATGTCTCGTCCCATTACCTTGTAACGGGATTAAGCCAGTAATCTACTGTACTTCGATTAGGCAGCGAGAGCGTAATTGTTTTCGCCAATTAATTTTTGTTCACTCAGATTAGGGAGCTAGCCAACGAGGCTCCGCATGCTTACGCACCATCTCATCTTGCCGTCAAATCCATTCAAGCCCATGGTGCTTCCATCGGGAAGATTCCCTTGGAATATGCAAAGATAGTTGTTTTTATCTAATCTGCCAAATTTTATCCGGTTTTTTACCAATTATTATTGAATAAGTGCGTTAAAAGCAGGTTAAATAGTTTATAAGTGTATAAATAGCTGCAAATTCTTAGTACCTTTGTCATTACATGAAGAATCAGGATAATAACATACGTATAGCGGCGCTCAAGGCCGCGTGTGACGCTTTTGCAGCAAGTACTTACAGTGGCTATGGCAGTGGTCTTCCTAATAGTTCTTTATGCTTTGGAGAAATACGGTATTTTTTTCATGTCCTGGACAGTCTGCTCCTTGTTGGGAGTTGGATGCATAATAGTATTTCATTTGCCAGCAAAGTTAAACATAAATTGCCAATAAGTCAACAAAACAGCTCAATTTTTATTGTCACTTTAATTGTTAGGTTTGTTATTGGCTGACAGTTGCTTTTAAAAAACAATAATTGTTAGTTTTCTGGCATTGCAACCATTCGGTTTTCTCAATTATTTGTTATATCTTTGCATATAGCTAAGTTATCCTCAAATCCGCAACTACGCGCCTAATATGATACAGAAGCGAAAATAATCTGCATCGTTAGTAAAAAGGGGGCACAGTGCATCGAATGTCACCATAAAGACATATAAATGCCCCTTACCCCA
>Ga0256406_1005431_pt1 | contig 13636 bp, 10 predicted proteins | sample RumenRJG_03DNA_FD_185986 | JGI IMG/M metagenome (GOLD analysis project Ga0256406, IMG submission 185986) | Bovine rumen microbial communities from Lethbridge, Alberta, Canada - RJG_03 | ecosystem: Host-associated > Mammals > Digestive system > Stomach > Rumen | place: Canada: Alberta | collected...
AGTGTTAGAAACAATGAAAAAGGCTGGAGAGCCTCTTAACGCAGGTAAAATCGCAGAACTTAGCGGTCTCGACCGTAAGGAAGTGGATAAGGCAATGAAGGAATTGAAAGAAGAAGGACAGATAGTATCTCCAGTTCGTTGTAAGTGGGCACCAGCAAATTAATTTGGGTGTTTATCGCGTCAAAATAGGGAGTATGCAAAGAGACAAATGCCTTAAACCAAATGAAGGAATTCCATCTTCATTAGTGGCTTTGCTTGCAGTCATGGCAGGTGTGTCTGTGGCGAATCTATACTACTGTCAGCCTTTGCTTAATCTGATTCGAGAAGATATTGGGCTCACGGAGTTTCAGGTCAATTTGATGCCTGTGTTCACACAGATAGGTTATGCACTTGGACTTCTTTTCATCATTCCTATGGGAGATCTCTATAACAGACGCTCCACTATACTAATATGTTTTGGTGTGCTGTTTTTCTCTTTGTTGACGATAGCGTCTTCTAACAATGTGATGACGCTACTTGTCGCAAGTTTTATTACAGGAGTGTTTTCTGTCGCACCACAGATCTTTATCCCATTTGTCTCACAGTTTTCTCGCAAAGACGAGAAAGAACGTAAAGTAGGATTGATTTTGTCTGGTCTGCTTATTGGCATTCTCGGGTCGAGGGTGGCAAGCGGATACGTTGGTGATATTTGGGGATGGCGGACAATGTATGGAATTGCAGCTGGGCTGATTGCGATTTCAGCGGTGATAGTCATGAAGACATTCCCGTATGTGGAGCCGACGTTTAATGGACGCTTCATAAAACTGATGTCGTCTATCTTTCGGCTTTTAAAGGAAAATCCTAAGGCAGTCACCTATTCAGTTCGTTCCGGATTGATTTTTGGATCGTTGCTCGGCATGTGGGCGTGCATGGCATTCCGTATTAAAGAAGCCCCGTTTTTCCAAGGGAGCGACGTGGTTGGTTTGCTTGGATTATGTGGTATAGCTGGAGCGTTGACCGCGTCAAACGCAGGCAAATATATCACTCGCTACGGAGTGGAGAGGGTGAATGCGTGTGGTGTCTCATTTGTTTTGTTGGCATGGATAATCATGGGTTTGTTCCAAAACTATTACGTCGGCATCATCGCAGGGGTTATTGTCATAGACATTGGAATGCAATGTGTGCAGTTGAGCAACCAAAGCGCGACTATGAAACTATGCCCACAGGCGTCGAGCCGAATGAACACAATATATATGGTGACATATTTCATCGGCGGATCTTTCGGGACATTTCTTGCAGGAACAATGTGGGTCGAATTTGGATGGTATGGCACCGTCTTCGCAGGATTGAGCATGGTGGTCGCTTCTATATTGTTTACATTGATTAGAAAGGAGTCCAAGTGAACACACGTCAGTGTGTCTATATAAATTATGAATCCAGACAATCGTACTTATATAGCAATCGATTTAAAGTCATTCTACGCTTCTGTGGAGTGTGTGGACAGAGGTCTTGATCCTTTGACTACAAATCTTGTCGTGGCTGATTCAAGCAGAACGGAAAAGACAATCTGTCTTGCCGTAAGTCCGTCTCTCAAATCGTATGGAGTGGGGGGACGAGCTCGATTGTTTGAGGTGGTTCAGAAAGTGAGGGAGGTGAATTATCAACGACGGATGAACATTCCGTATGGTGTATTCACTGGTAAATCCTGGAGAAATCCTGAGTTGTTGGAGCATCCTGATTGGGAACTCGACTATATTGTGGCACCACCTCGTATGGCCCGCTACATGCAGATGTCGGCTCAAATTTATTCCGTCTACTTGAAATATATAGCTCCTGAGGACATACACGTCTATTCCTGTGATGAGGTATTTATGGATGTGACGGCATATCTTTCCACTTATAAGAAGACTCCGCATGAACTTGCGATGACAATAGTGCGGGATGTGCTGAAACAGACTGGCATAACGGCTACTGCTGGTATAGGCACAAATATGTATTTGTGCAAGGTGGCTATGGATATTGTGGCGAAACACATGCCTGCAGATAAAGATGGTGTGAGAATAGCTGAACTGGACGAAAAATCGTACAGGGAAAAGCTGTGGAATCATCGTCCTTTGACTGATTTCTGGAGATGTGGAAAAGGAATCGCGCAGAAATTGGCAATGTATGGTATTGAGACGATGGGGCAGATCGCTCGACTCTCCGTTAAAAATGAGGATGTGCTCTATAAACTTTTTGGAGTAAATGCCGAGCTCCTGATTGACCATGCGTGGGGCTGGGAACCATGTACGATGGATTATATCAAGAGTTATCGGCCGGAGACAAATTCATTGAGCAGTGGGCAAGTGCTTCATGAACCATACACATTTAAAAAGGCCCGAGTGGTAATCAAGGAGATGGCAGACGCTATTTCCATGGATCTGCTCGACAAAGGATTGGTGACAGATCAGCTTGTGGTGACGGTTGGTTATGATAGAACGTCACTTGAGAATCCTGAGATAAGAGCAAAGTATCATGGTCCGGTGGTGAAAGACTATTATGGCAGGGAAGTGCCGAAATCCGCGCATGGCACAGCAAACCTCGACAGACAGACCTCTTCAACAACACTTATAATGACCGCCGTCGAGAATCTATTTGACCGTATTGTCAACAAAAATCTGCTCGTACGCCGACTTAATATAACTACTAATCACGTTGTTCTGGAGTCGAGAGTGAAAAAACAAGATGATAAAATGGTCCAGCTGGATCTTTTCACCGATTATGAGACTTTGGCAAAGCAGAAGAATGAAGAAGAGGAGCGTTTGGCAAAAGAACGAAGAATGCAGGAAGCCTTATTAGCCATAAAAAAACAGTTTGGCAAGAATGCTATTCTTAGAGGATTGAATTTTGAAGACGGTGCGACGGCAAAGGATAGAAACGAACAAATAGGAGGACACAAAGCATGACAGACGATTATGATGATATAATAAACCTTCCGCACCATGTCTCCAAGAGCCATCCACAGATGACGATGTATCAGCGTGCGGCGCAGTTCGCTCCGTTTGCGGCATTGGTTGGCCATGACGCAATGATAGCAGAGACAGCCCGTCTGACAGATAATGAAGTGGAGATGGAGGACGGGGTGGTAAGCGAGCTCAACCGTAGAATTGCATATTTAAATGTGAGATTGCAGGATTATCCAGTTGTCACTATAACATATTTTATCCACGACAAGAGGAAAGCAGGAGGGGAGTATAAATCAAATACCGGTACTGTCCGTAAGTTTGACGAATATGAAAGCACATTGACCATGTCCGACGGGACTGTAATCCCATTTTCGTCAATTTTGGATATAGATGGTGATGTTTTCAATGAAATGGGATTTTTTTGATTTTTTTAATTGTTTGATTGATTGTAGGTTGTGAATTTTATTGTAAAAAACATCAAAAAACATTTGGTGAATATAAGAAAACTCTCTACCTTTGCATCGCAATTAAGGAAAAGCACTTACGACAAGTAAGGAAACTGACTTAAGGGTGTGTACCAGAGTGGCCAAATGGGGCAGACTGTAAATCTGCTGGCTCTGCCTTCGGTGGTTCGAATCCATCCGCACCCACAAACAAATTGCGGAAGTAACTCAATTGATAGAGCGTCAGCCTTCCAAGCTGAAAGTTGCGGGTTTGAGCCCCGTCTTCCGCTCCAAGAGGAGAGAAACGAAAGTTTCTCTCTTTTTTTATGCAAAAACGGCTTGCAAGAAAAAAAATGAAAAAATGTTTTAAAATATAGTCGTTGGCGTATTGTTTTTTTGTATTTTTGCGGAACAATCGGTTTGGAATGTTTTTTACAGCAGATTGTACATTATTGAAGTAATCGTAATTTAAAGATAAAAAATGGCAAAAATGAATTTTGGCGGCGTTATCGAAGAAGTGATGACACGCGATGAGTTTCCATTGGAGAAAGCACGTGAGGTTCTTAAGAACGAGACAATTGCAGTAATCGGATACGGTGTACAGGGTCCAGGTCAGAGCTTGAACCTACGTGACAACGGATTCAATGTAATCGTTGGACAGCGTCAGGGTAAGACTTTCGACAAGGCTGTAGCTGATGGTTGGAAGCCAGGAGAGACTCTATTCGGTATCGAGGAGGCTTGTGAGAAGGCTACTATTGTAATGTGTCTTCTTTCAGATGCTGCTGTAATGTCAGTATGGCCAACAATCAAGAAGTATCTTACTCCAGGTAAGACTCTTTACTTCTCACACGGATTCGCAATCACTTGGAACGATCGTACAGGTGTAGTTCCTGCTAAGGATATCGACGTTATCATGGTTGCTCCTAAGGGTTCTGGTACATCTCTACGTACAATGTTCCTAGAGGGACGTGGACTTAACTCTTCATACGCTGTTTACCAGGATGCAACAGGTAAGGCATTGGAGAAGACATTGGCACTTGGTATCGGTATCGGTTCAGGATACATGTTCGAGACTACATTCCAGCGTGAGGCAACTTCAGACCTTACAGGTGAGCGTGGTTCATTGATGGGTGCTATCCAGGGACTTCTTCTAGCTCAGTACGAGGTATTGCGTGAGAACGGTCACACTCCATCAGAGGCATTCAACGAGACAGTAGAGGAGCTTACTCAGTCTTTGATGCCATTGTTCGCAAAGAACGGTATGGACTGGATGTACGCTAACTGTTCAACTACAGCTCAGCGTGGTGCTTTGGATTGGATGACTCCATTCCACGATGCTATCAAGCCAGTTGTTGAGAAGCTTTACGCTAGCGTTAAGTCTGGTAACGAGGCTCAGATCTCTATCGACGCTAACTCTAAGCCTGACTACCGTGCAGGTCTTGAGAAAGAGCTTAAGGCACTTCGTGAAAGCGAAATGTGGCAGACAGCTGTTACTGTACGTAAGTTGCGTCCAGAGAACAATTAATTTGTCATCAAAATCGTTTGACAATATAAAGACCGTCTCCAAAAAGAGACGGTCTTTTGTTTTAAAGTTTAAAAAAAATTAAAATCGCTTGTTTTATATCTCGCATTATTCGTAAAAGAGAAATAAGTTTTTTAACTTTGCGGTGTAATGTCAAAGAAATAATAAAAAAACAGATATGAAAAGAGTAATTTTATTTATTGCAGCATTTGTTACTGCTGTTTGTGCTTTCGCACAGGAGCAAGGTAAGGCTGTGATTGAATTTAAAAAGACTGTTCATAACTTTGGTACTTTCCCAGAGGAGAACGGAAGAGTGTCTTGTACATTTGTGTTTGTCAACAAAGGTACAGAGGATTTGGTGTTGAGTAAGGTAAGAGCAAGTTGTGGTTGTACGACTCCAGATTGGACAAAGACTCCAGTTGCTCCTGGTGACAGTGGTGTTGTCAACGCTACTTATAATGCAACAGGTCGTCCTGGCGCATTTACTAAGACAATTACAGTAACAACTCAGAATGCGGGAGAGCACCGTCTTACTATCAAGGGTGAGGTTATTCCTAAGGCAAAGAAGATTGAGGATGAGTATCCATTCAGCGTAGGTGATCTTCGTTTGAAAAACCAGAACATCTATTTGCACAAGATCAAGAATCCAGAGTCAAAATCAGAGAAGTTGAAGGTTTACAACAATGGTTCTGCTGATATCACTCCAACATTCAAGTCAGTCCCTTCTTATATAACAGTTTCTTGTGACAAAGAAGTGATCAAGCCAAAGAGTGACGCAGAAATCACAGTTGTATACGACTCTAAAAAGTCGGAGGAGTGGGGCACTGTAGTCTCTAACTTTGCAATTGTTGTCAACGGAGAGTCTAAGACTATCAATGTAAACGCAACAGTTGTTGAGGATTTCTCTAAACTAACAGAGGAGCAGAAGAAGAACGCACCAGTTATCTCAGTAGGTAGTGTAGTTCCTGTAAATGAAATCGCTAAGGGTTCTAAGAAGTCTTTCTTGTTTAAGATTGAAAACAAGGGTAAGGATCCATTGATCATCAGAAACATCACAGCTCTTGATGACAATGTTGTTATCACAAAGCCTAAGAAGCCAATCAAGTCTGGCAAGTCTGGTGATGTCTCAATCACTATTGATGCTAAGAACATGAAGGTCGGTGATTTCACAAAACGTCTGACTATTATTTCAAATGACCCTAACACAAGCAGAAAGGTCGTTTCTGTTAGCGGTACAGTAAAATAATTATCGAACGAATTTTCTGGACGGCATGGGTGACCTTGTCGTCCTTTTTTTAGTTTATAAATTTATGGGTAGACGAATTATAAAATTTTTCTCTTTTTTGCTTATTCTTACGTCTTTGGTATCATGTAAGAATAACGAATCTTTTGTGATTAAAGGAAAGATAAGGTGTCTGCCTATGCCAAGAGCATACCTTACATATATTTCTCCATTGACCGGCATTAAAGATACTATCGCCCAAAGTGAAATATCTGGTGGTGAATTTATCTTCAGGGGAAGAGTCGACAATCCTTCTATGTGCCAGATTGAAATTGGTAAGAGAAGCATCTATTTGATGGTGGAGAACACTGATATTGAGGTCCATGGCACATTGATGATTCCGGATCAGATTCAGATTACTGGAAGTTCATCGAATGATGATTGGACACGTATCCTTAGGTTTGAAAGAAGATATGAGGCAAAGCGACGAAAGAATTGGATGAAAATTGTAAATACTGATGTGTTCGATGAAATAGAAAAATTGGAGACGGAATACTATCAGACATTTGATTCCCTATACTACGTGTTGAAATCTGAGGTCGCAAACAGACCTACTTCTTTTGGCTGTACGTATTATGTATACTATGCTTATGTAAATCAACTGTTTAGCTTGAATAAGATTGTTCAGTGTCTAAATATGTTGGACGAGGAATCTGTTGGTGATTCAGAATACTATAAGTATCTTAAGGATGAAATGATGCTGTACTCTGGATTAGAGGTGAACAAACCGGCTCCGCAGTTTTCTGTGGTCACTATGGAAGGTGATACTTTGACATTAGACCATTATTATAACAAAAATCTATTCTTGTTTTTCACGTCATCTTGGTGCGATTCCTGTGAATCGTATGCGAGAGAATTGGATGAAGTGCATCACCGTTTTAAATCACCGGGATTTGAAGTCCTGGAAATCTCATTGGATAAAACACAAGAAGAACTGAATGATTTGGCCGAAAAATCATGTGGATGGCCGATTGCTTGTGATTTTATGTATTGGGAGAGTCAGATCACGAAACGATATGGGGTTCATAAGATTCCTTATGGGGTTTTGATAGATGGCAAACAAAGAATCAGCTCTGTTAATCCGTCTATCCAGGCTCTAAGTTATAAGTTGAGAATTTTGCAAAATGAGTGATTTTATTTATGCTCTTCAGGGCAGATTCCAAGACATGCCATTTTTGACCGCATTGTTGCTTGGAATCCTAGTTGCGATAAGCCCTTGTACTATCGCTGCCAATTTGGCAGCATTGTCTTTTGTGTCTGTGGGTTGTGATACAAAGAAATCAACTCTTTATCAAGGTGCGATCCTTGTGCTTGGCAAGTCGGTGATATATATTGTTCTTGCTATTCTTCTGTCGCAGTTTGCGGGAGCATTCAAAATAAGTGAAGGTTTTGCCGACACATACGTTCAAATCATCGGAGTCCTTTTTATTGTGGTCGGTGTGTTGATGCTCGACATTATCCACCTTCATGGTTTGGAGGATATTGTGGTGCGTATGTTCAAAGGCGAGCATAAAAAGAATGTTTGGCAGACGCTTTTAGTGGGTATGCTTCTTGCGTTAGCTTTCTGTCCTGACGGTGCAGTGCTTTATTTTGGAATGATGGTTCCGCTCACTATTGCTGAAAACCACTCCTTTATGGTGCCACTTTCTTTTGCTGTAGGTGCTGCGATACCATTGCTTATAGTTGTCGCTTTGTATGCGTACGGAGTGGAGCGAGTGTCGTCGATGACAAAAATCTTTAGTGCAAATGCCTTGGTTCGCAAGTTCGTTGGCGCAATGTTTATTATAGCTGGAATCTGTTTTATTACTGAGTTTATATTCCATCATGCGCATTAGTCTGTTTTCCCTGATGTCGCTGTTTGTATTCTCTGCAGTGTCGGCAAAACCAGTTTTGGTTTTGTCGGAAGAGATTATTGATTTTGGCGACGTAAATATAGCAGACGGACACCAAACTAAGATGTTGGTTGTAAAGAACGAAGGTGATGAACCATTGGTGATCAACCAAGTTTCGTCAACATGTCATTGTGTTGAGGCAGAATGGGGGATAAGACCGATTGCTTCCATGTCGACAGACAGCATCAAAATCGTGCTTAATCCGGATATGAGCGGAGTGATTAGTAAAAAACTTATAGTTTATAGTAACGCGAAAAATAAGAGAACAGTATTCAGGGTCAAAGCAAAAGCGATTAGAAAGAAATGAATTTGAGAGTTAGTTTTCGTGAACACCTTGAATAATACTCATTATTTTTCTTCTGTTTTTGAAGATGATATATTCTAGTGTTGTGATCAACATGGATAAAATCAACGCGATGAGAATCTTAATTAAATCGATATGATTCTCATTATATATTTTCCAGTATAAGTCGTTTATATATTCAGAGGCTGAAACAAAATCCTTTTGAGATACGGCAACTGGCAATTCGGATAAAGAGGAAACGTTTGTTTTATTTGCATGATTATCAATGTATGAATATGAAGAGTCTTGAGATAATTTGACTATAATGAAATTGTCATATTCTGCAACGGAGTCAATGTCGATGTCTGATAATGTCTCAATTTGATCTATTTTCTCAAAATCCCCATAAACTGTAGACACTCTGCGTGTTTCCCAATTGTCATCATAAATGCCGAACCTAGTTTCGACTTCTTCCCAACATAAAAAGTAAAACAGTTGGAGGTTGAAGATAAGGACAAATGAAATAATACAATTACGTTTTGTATGAGTTGACTTTTGGATTTTGGAAATGATAAAGGTTAGTAGTAAACTGATTAGCGGTATACAGAAACAAATTAGTAAGAAGAAAAGTGCAATCATATTTTGTAAGTTTAAGCTCTTTCACATTTTTCCTGAATCTTCTCCACAAGTAAATCCAATTCTTTTGACGGCATTTCTGCCATCATCACCTGCAGTTTGCAATCTATAAGTGCAAGAATATCATCAGTTTCACGGCGGGCGATATCGAGGGACTTCCCTTTTTTTCCGCTTTTGTTTTTCTTTCTTTCCTCCAACATTTTGTTACACTCAACACATAGCTGATCCATTTTTTTTATTGTTTCCCCTATGCCCACTGCAGATTGAATGTCTGTGGAGAATTTTTCATTGATGCTGTTGCAAAGAAAAGTGTATCGTGCGATCGCAATCTCCAGTTTCAGATTTTGAGCGACGTTGCTCTCTATATAAATACGTTGCAGAGATTCTGCCTGCTCACGGATGTTAGAGTCGTCAGACAGAGCTGCCACCATAATAGTTTTCTTCACTACCGTCGACAGCAGATTCAGCGAACGGTAATTTTTCCTTAATTCAGAAGTGAATGGGGCGGACCTGCCGTCGCCACTGAGAATTTTTTCCTTGGAAAGCGAATCTTTAAGCTTTGATATGTAAAAAGATAAATCTTCCCTCAATGGAGAACTCTCCATTGTAGAGGCCACTTCGCTGATGGTTTGGAAGTGTTTATCATTTGTCAGGGTGTAGACCCTAGAAATTTTAAAAAGGTTCATCTTATAGACATATATTTCTTGCACACAATGCAACATAAACAGTCCAAACCTTACGTGATAAGTGATAAGTGATACAACTAATGACGAAGTCTACACCCGACAAATGTAAATCATATTCTATAAGCTCTTGTTTATGTCTACAAAATAAGTTCATTTTTTTATTATAAACAAATTTTTATATAAAAATGTATGATTAAATCTATAAAAATCTATTAAAAAACATAAAATATTGCTTTTTTATGCTAAAATATGTCGAATTAAATATAAAAATGATAGAAAAAGTTTAACTAATTTGAGCTAAAAAATGATTTGTTGTTTTATATAAAATTTTAATTGACTTAAGATGTGTATGTTTACTTTTTGAACAATTAAAGAGAAAAAAACATCAATGATTGACGAAAAAAAGATATATTTGCGGAGATATTGTAGAACGTAGAAAAAAGAAATGTACAGAATAGGACTTGATGTGGGTTCAACCACAGCTAAAATAGTAGTGCTGGATGAGGATAAAGTTATATATTCTTCCTACCGCAGACATCAGGCTAATCCTGGTGCAGTGATAAAGGATATATTGGTGGAATTGAAAGAAAAACTTCTTGATTCTGAATTCTCATTTTCCGTTACCGGTAGCGTGGGGCTTGGACTTGCTGAGAGATGCGGCTTCAACTTTGTGCAGGAAGTTGTGGGCGCAACAGAATACACAAAAAAGATGCATCCGGATGTCCGTACTCTTATAGATATAGGTGGCGAGGATGCAAAAATTGTATATCTCAAAGACGGTAAGGTTGATAGTCTTCGTATGAATGGTAACTGTGCCGGCGGTACGGGTGCGTTTATTGATCAGATGGCTTTGTGTCTTGGTGTCGACGTGACTGAACTTAATGGTTTGGCTGAAAACGCCAAGGGAATTTATCCTATTGCGTCACGTTGTGGTGTGTTCTCAAAAACAGATATACAAAACCTTATTGCAAGAAATGCCACAAAAGAGGATATTTCAGCAAGTATTTTCCGCGCTGTCGCAGTGCAGACTGCCAGTGCGTTGAGCCATGGTTGTGAGGTGCTTCCAAAGGTGTTGCTTTGTGGAGGTCCGCTGACTTTCATCCCTGCTCTTCGTAAAGCTTTGGCTGACTATTTCCATCTCGATATAAATAAAGACATTATTTCTCCTGAACTTGCTAACTTTATCCCTGCATGGGGTACGGCGATAGCTGATGCTGGAGAAAAACGATACACCGTCGAATCTCTCACTCAGATTCTTGATTCGCAAGAGGCAAAAGCAATCAGAAAAGAGAGTATCTACTCTGTTTCGATGCCTCCCGTCTTCAAGGGAGAGGATGATTATCAGTCTTGGCTCAAGGATAAGAGCAAAGATGATATCAAATTCAAATCTTTGGCAGACGTTGATGACAAGTGCTATCTTGGTATCGACTCTGGTTCTACGACCACTAAAATTGTTCTGACTAATGTCGACGGTGAGATTCTCTACCGTTATTATGCTCACAATGGAGGAAATCCTGTGCAGGCTGTTGCCAAAGGATTGGGAGAGTTGAAGGCACAGGCTGATGCGGCTGGAGTAAAGCTGAACATTGCTGGCGGATGCTCCACAGGCTATGGAGAGGATTTGATCAAGGCGGCGTTCTCTCTCGACTATGGTATGATTGAGACCATGGCTCATTATGTTGCCGCAAAGAGTATCAGTCCTAATGTGTCGTTCATTTTGGATATCGGTGGCCAGGATATGAAGGCCATCTATGTCGACGGTGGTGTCCTGACACGTATGGAGATCAATGAGGCATGTAGTTCGGGTTGTGGTTCATTTATTGAAACATTCGCCCAGACTCTTGGTTGTGAGATCGGACAGTTTGTCCGTGAGGCCACTAAGAGTGAGCATCCTTGTGATTTGGGAACTCGATGCACTGTGTTCATGAACTCAAAGGTGAAGCAGGTGCTACGTGAGGGCTATTCGATAAGTGATATTTCAGCAGGTTTGGCATATTCAGTTGTGAAAAACTGCCTGTTCAAGGTGTTGAAAATCAAGAATTACGAAGAGTTAGGAAAGCATATCGTGCTTCAGGGAGGCACGATGCGCAATGATGCGGTTGTAAAGGCATTTGAGAATCTTACAGGCAAGAGAGTTTGCCGAAACAATATTCCAGAGTTGATGGGTGCGTATGGTTGCGCGCTATACGCTATTGAGCAGAGCAAAAAAGAGGCTAATGAGTCTCGTCCTCTTGAAACACTTATGAATGCGGCGGAGTTTGAAATCCGTCCATTGCAGTGTAAGGGATGTGAAAACAACTGCCGTATCACTCAGTACACATTCAAGAATGGTTCAAAATACTATTCTGGCAACAAGTGTGAGAAGATTTTCACTAATGGTGGAGATGCGGTTGAGAAGGGCGTGAATATGAGTGATATGAAGTATCACTTGACTTTCGACCTGCCTGAAAATGAAGGAAAGGGTAATTTGCCTACAATTGGTATTCCTCGTGCTTTGAATATGTATGAGGAGTTTCCATTCTGGTACTCAATGTTCACAAACCTTGGATTCAAGGTTGTGTTGAGCTCCACTTCCACATATACTAATTATGAGAAGGGTGTTCACTCGGTAATGAGTGACAATATCTGTTTCCCTGCCAAGCTTATCCATAGCCATATTTATGAGTTGGCTGACAAGGTAGACAGAATATTCTATCCTCGCGTCGTGCATGAGCGTACAGAGGATAAGAATGCGCAGAACAGTTTCAACTGTCCGATTATCATCGGTTATCCGGACGTGGTAGATTCCGCGATCACGGTGAAGGTCCCAATTGATTCACCGATTGTGGCGTTCAAGAATTCAAAACTGCTTCGTGAGCAGATGCTTGTCTACTTCACAACTTTTGGCATCAAGAGAAACGATATTTTGAAGGCTGTTGATCAGGCGGAGAAGGATTGGACAAAGTGGGGCGAGGAATTGCGTCGCAATAATGTGATCGCTCTTGAAAATGCACGCAAGAAGAAGAGAATGACGATTTTGCTTGCAGGCCGTCCATATCATACGGATCCACTTGTGCAGCATAGAATTTCAGAGATGATCGCCAAACTAGGTGTTGAGGTCATCACAGAGGAGATAGCGCGTGGCGGTGCTGTGGTGCTTAAGAGTGACACGCCTGAGGCTTTCCATATTCGCCAGTGGAGTTATGTCAATCGTATTTTGAATGCGGCTCAGTGGGCTGCAGAGCAGGATAATGATGTCCATTTTGTAGAGATGACTTCATTCGGTTGCGGACCAGACGCTTTCTTGACAGACGAGATTAGAAGCATTCTATCCCGTCATGGCAAATCATTGACTCTTTTGAAGATTGACGACGTGAACAATATTGGATCACTGAAACTTCGTGTCCGCTCGTTGATCGACAGTTTGAAATATGAGTATGAGGCGAAGGGTGGTGTTTCGGAAAGAAAGAAAGCTCCATTTGTGAAGACGGGAATTTTCGCTGAGGGCGATAAGGCGACGAAGACTATTCTTGCTCCGTTCTTTACTGAGTATATGTCTCCATTACTTCCGTCGGCATTCAAGGCGATTGGTTATAATCTTGTGGCTTTGCCAATGGGCGACGCACAGAGTAACGAGGAGGGATTGAGATACTCTAATAATGAAGTTTGCTATCCAGCCACATTGGTTGTTGGTGATTTTATCAAGGCGTTGAAGAGTGGCAAATATGATCTGAACAACACAGCCGTGACTATCACACAGCTTGGCCAGTGTCGTGCCACAAACTATCCGGCTTTGATCAAGCGAGCTTTGGTAGACGCTGGATTCTCTCAGGTTCCGGTGATATCGCTAGGTATTCCGAATGAGGAGGAATATCCAGGATTCAACTTGCCTTACAAGACAGCTGGTCCGATAGTGTTGAATTCATTGCTGTATGGCGACTGGATTTCTATCATGTATCATGCGATTGCGGTGCGTGAAAAGAAGAAGG
>Ga0256406_1005433_pt1 | contig 13635 bp, 16 predicted proteins | sample RumenRJG_03DNA_FD_185986 | JGI IMG/M metagenome (GOLD analysis project Ga0256406, IMG submission 185986) | Bovine rumen microbial communities from Lethbridge, Alberta, Canada - RJG_03 | ecosystem: Host-associated > Mammals > Digestive system > Stomach > Rumen | place: Canada: Alberta | collected...
GGGTGGAAGCCATTCTGTGGCTTCCGCCCTAATTACCCATTGGGAATCTAAATATCTGCAGTTTTCAAGGCCCAAAAGGCCTTTTATTTTGGCCTGCCGTTTTTCATAAACGGCTTTACACTATCAAAGAATGTAAGGTTGTATAAAGTTAAAAAAGTATCCTACGGTGATAATTCCAACAGTGCAGATTGCGATGAATGTCCCGAGAAGCTTTAGCTTCACAGCTTTCCGCAGCATGATCAGTGACGGAAGAGAAAGCGTTGTCACCGCCATCATAAAGGAAAGTACGACGCCGAGAAGCGCTCCTTTCGACAGCAGTGCCTCCGCAATCGGGATCGTTCCGAAGATGTCCGCATACATGGGAATCCCGATGATCGTGGCTAATATCACGCCCAGCGGATTTCCGTTTCCTAGAACTTTCTCCACCATGCCTTCCGGAATCCAGTTATGAATCATTGCGCCAATACCGACGCCGATCAGGATATACGGAAATACTTTTTTAAATGTTGAAACGACCTGATCTCCGGCATAGTCGAGCCTGTCCTTAAATGTCAGTTCCGGAGACTCAATATTTACGCCGCTATTGTTTTGATATATAAAATCTTCAACATATTTCTCCATATGCAGGTGTTCAATCAATGTGCCGCCCGCGACAGCGATAACAAGACCCAGAATGACGTAGATCAAAGCCACCTTTGTTCCGAAAATACTCATCAGAAGGAGCAGACTTCCCAGATCTACCATCGGCGACGAGATCAGGAAAGAAAAGGTCACGCCCAGGGGTAACCCCGCACTGGTAAAGCCAATAAAAAGCGGAATGGATGAGCAGGAACAGAAGGGCGTTACTGTGCCAAGCAGCGCGCCAATGCAGTTAGCCAGAATTCCATGAAATCCGCCCAGGATCTTGCGGCTTCTCTCCGGTGGAAAATAACTCTGAATATAGCTGATCAGAAAAATCAAGACGCAAAGCAGAATCGTAATCTTGAATACATCATAGATGAAAAACAACACGCTCCCGCCGATACGCGTATTCGTATCAAGGCCAAATCCTGTCAGCATGGAGCCGAGCAGGGAATTCAGCCATTTCATACCCAGTATCTGATTCTGAATAAAACTCCCGATCACCTGCATTCACACTTTCCGTCCTCACAGTCATCTTTTATCTCGCAGTCCAAATTGCCGATAAAGCGCTGAAAATTACGCAAGGTTTCGCAATTCAAAGAATAATGGCTCCATTTACCATCTTTCCGGACATTGACCAGCCCGCAATCACAGAGAATTTTCATGTGATGGGAAAGCGTCGGCTGTGTAATATCAAAAGCCTCGAGAATCACACAGGCACACTTTTCACAGCCGGAAAGCATCTTCACGATTTGAAGTCTGTTCGGATCTCCGAGCGCCTTGCAAATGGAGGAAACCTGATCTTCTGTCACAATAATACATAACCTTCTTTCTTAAATATTGATGTCTGTCTATGAGAGAGGCTATCATTTTACATAGATATTTGTCAATGTATTTCGCAAAAAATTACTCTGATCGACCTGCAAGCAATCCCATTTCTCATGTTCTTCTGATTTCGGCTCACAGTTTGATCAGAGTTTGTCGCTTCAATAATCTGTGCCAGTGCAGGATTTACATAATTCCTGCCCTATCCGATAGGCATTTTCCAAATCCTTGGGGAAATTCTTTTCGTGTGCTGATTTCTTTTTGCTTTCATCGAAGCTTGCCATATTGAACTTCGAATAATCCGATACCTGCAAAGTATCGTAGCAGGGATACAGGATCACCTTGTCTCCCAGCATTTTCCATTCTTTGGCATACTCCTCAAATTTTGCTTTATACAGACGGTCATAGAACTCTTTTGTAGCGTTCATGCTGACGAACAATCCGACGTTTACTTTTCCCTTGAAATAATTGCTGTAATCGTCATAGGACAGAGAACAGAGAACAGAAATGCAGACGCTCTAATAATTCAGAGAATATGTTTTTATGAAATGCTTTACATCTGCCCCGCTTTCTATATATCGCAGCAGGATTTCAGCACAGGCGTGGCTGTCACTTGATGCCTTATGATGATCAAGATCAATTCCATAATAATTACAAAGGATATCCAGTTTATGGCTCATCCCCGGCAGAATCCGCCTGCCCATCTGTACCGTGCAGGCATAATGGACATATGCTTTCCAGCTTATATTGTAATCCTGAAGGCATCTTTTAAGTACGCTCATGTCAAATACCGCATTGTGAGCCACAAGCAGCCCGTCAGACATCATGGGTTCGATCTGCTTCCAGACTTCCGGGAAAGCAGGCGCATTCCGCACCGTTTTCCCGCTGATCCCTGTCAGGCGCGTATTAAAAGAATCGAATTGGCTTTCCGGATTTACCAGAGAATAATATTCATCGGCAATCTTTCCGTCTTCTATTACCGTAATTCCGATTGCGCTCATCCGGTTGTTCATTCGGTTCGGTGTTTCCACATCAAACGCTACATATCTTGTCACCTTTGATCACCTCCCCGTTTCAGCGCCTCGCTTAAAGAATACGGCACACCTCTCGGCCCTCTGACAGCATAAATGCCATATTCATTTTTCAAAACATGAAATGTGAACCTGTCCGGCTTAAACCGCTCAAGAAGTTTGATCTTCATGATTGATCTGATCGTAAGATGATCATCCGTATAGTCGTAAGGGATATTCGTCCGCGTAACCCTGCATTTATAGAGAATAGCCGATACCGGGGCGGTTACATACATAAACACTATGTCACCCGTTTTGATTCCTGTCCCCTGCTTCCAGTCTATTTCGCTTTTCTCATCAAACGCGTGTTCTGTATCGTAATACTTCGGATTCGCCGGAATAATCCATTCTTTTGGTGGACGATACTCCTGCTTTCTCTGCTTGGAAGCCGTTACGAGGAAGCTTTCATCAATCCATCTGCAGATATCTTCGAAAGGAACCGTTCCATCAAGAAGGATGGAGATCCAATTTCCTCGGTTAAAATGATATCCTCTGAAATATCCGTCCTGCCGCGTCAACACATCCACGAGCAGAGGATCGCTTAGTTTTACATTGATAACATCCACCCTCTGTTGTCCGGTCAGTCCCAGCTTATCCTTCGGAACATCCATGATAATCGCAAACCACTTGCGGGTGTCCGGATGCCGCATGACCGGAAAGGTCGGGGCGGTCGGCAAAGGATAATCCTCCACAACGTTATATTTCTTTTTCACATATTGGAATATCTCATCGCGCCCGATCATTGCTTCTTTGCCTTTGCAGGCTGCTTTACTCTCTATGATCAATCTTCCCACGGTTTCTCAGGCTTTCCAGATAGCGACGGGTCAACGTAAGCGTACCTCTCCGGTTCTTTCCCGATTTTTCTGAAATATGCTTTGATGTCTTTCTCGTGTCCGATATCATTCGGCTCATAGATTTGTTCTTTACGGATCTCATCGGGAAGATACTGCTGCTCCACCCAGTGATTCGGATAGTTATGCGCATACTTGTAGCCGACACCGCGGCCAAGCTTTTTGGCACCTTTATAGCTGGAATCCTGCAGATAGGATGGAATCGGCAGATTTCCTGTTTTCCGGACCAGCGACAATGCTTTTTCAATTCCGAGATAAGCAGAATTGGATTTCGGTGCAGAAGCGATATATGAGGCCGCCTGAGCGAGAATGATTCTGCCCTCCGGCATACCAACGCGCTCCACGCCAATTGCCGCCGATGCTGCAACACAGATAGCCATCGGGTCGGCATTGCCGACTTCTTCCGATGCAGCTACCAGCATTCTGCGCGCAATATACTTCACATCCTCTCCTGCCTCAAGCATCCGGGCAAGATAATAAAGGGCAGCATCCGGATCAGAGCCGCACATGGACTCAATAAAAGCTGCGATCGTATCGTAGTGATTATCCCCGGTCTTATCGTAGCGGATTGCCTTCTTCTGTATGCACTCCTCTGCCACCTTCAGTGTGACATGTATCTTTCCATCGCTTCCCGGATCTGTTGTAAGCACAGCAAGTTCTATGGCATTCAGCGCGGCGCGAGCATCGCCGTCTGCGATATCGGCCAGAAAATCTGCCGCATCCTCCGCGATATCTGCATTATATGATTTTACTCCCCTTTCTGACTCAAAAGCCCTGTGGATCAAAGTCAGAATATTCTCCTTTGACAACGGCTTCAGTTCAAAAATCCTCGACCTTGATAGAAGCGCACCATTCACTTCAAAATACGGATTTTCTGTCGTTGCGCCGATCAAAATCACCGTGCCGTCTTCCACATATGGCAGCAGATAGTCCTGCTGTGCCTTATTGAACCGGTGAATCTCGTCAATAAAGAGAATTGTCTTTCTTCCGTAGCCGCCCAGATTCTCTTTTGCCTTTGCAACAACCTCCTCAAGATCCTTCTTTCCTGCAATGGTTGCGTTTACCTGATGGAAATCAGCGGATGTAGTATTAGCAATCACGCGCGCAAGGGTTGTTTTTCCCACACCGGGCGGTCCATAAAAGATGACCGAGCTGATCCGGTCTGCTTTAATCGCACGGTAAAGAAGCTTATCCTTCCCGACAATATCCTCCTGGCCAACCACCTCATCCAAAGTCTGCGGGCGCATTCTGGCAGCAAGCGGAGATTCCTTTTCCTTCCGGCTCTCCGCCGCATATTCAAAAAGATCCATCTGCTTTTCCACCGTCCTTTATCTGGATTCTATATCTCCATACAGCTCTTTATCATATTTAAATCCCCAGTTCATAATTGCATAGAATACCGGAAGCAGGTCCCTTCCCATTTCCGTCAGGGAATATTCCACATGCGGTGGAATCTCGTTGAACTGCTTTCTGGTGATCAGACCATCGTCTTCAAGTTCCCGGAGTCCCTTGGTGAGCATCGTATTGGTAATACCCGGAAGATCTTTCTTCAGCTGTCCGAACCGGACCGTATCATAAATGCACATCTCATACATAAGCTGTGATTTCCACCTGCCCTGCAGCATTATAAGAAGCGGGGTAACGGGGCAATGCCCGTCCTCCGTTACAATTCCCTTTTTAATATTCTCCAGGTACTCAGGATAGGTCATATACTCTGCAGGTTTTTCTTCTTTTATTGCTGCCATTGTTTTTCCTCTCAGCACTGTTTAACTCACGTCTTTAAATCTTCTTCCGGCTTAATTGTACATAAATGATACTATATGCAGGCAGACAAACATGGGCACATATTTTCTAACATCGTGTCATGTATTATGCGGAATTTATTTACCTTATATGTATTGCCCGGTAATGCTTTCATCTATCTGTTTGATTTCATCCGGTGTCCCACAGGCAACGATTCTGCCGCCTTCCTTTCCGCCGCCCGGTCCCATGTCAATGATATAATCGGCATTCTTAATGACATCAAGGTCGTGCTCAATGACAACGACAGTCGCCCCATGGTCAATCAAAGTCTGAAAAACATGCAGCAGCGTCCTCACATCCTGTGGATGCAGTCCGATCGTCGGTTCATCAAAGACAAATACCGAGTCGCTCTGTCCTTTCCCCATCTCACTGGCAAGTTTCAGGCGCTGTGCCTCGCCTCCGGAAAGTCCCGGGGTTTCCTCCCCGAGAGTCAGATAACCGAGCCCTAAGTTGTGCAGCACCTGCAGCCGCTGCTGCACGAGTTTAAGCCCGCCGAGTGCGTGCAGAACCTGATCCACACTCATATTCATGAGTTCCGGCAGGCTGTATTCCTGTCCATCCTTTGCCTTGCGGCGGATTTCAAAAGCTTCCTTTCCGTACCGGGAACCCCGGCAGTCCGGGCAGGGAATCTTCACATCGGGCAGAAACTGAACGTCCAGTGAGATTTCCCCTGTTCCATCACAGGTCGGACAGCGGAGTTTTCCCGTATTGTAAGAGAAATCTCCTGCCTTGAAAGAGCGTTCCTTTGCATCTTTTGTTTTTGCGTAAACTTTTCTGAGTTCGTCGTGGACATTGGCGTAAGTAGCAACAGTCGATCGGACATTGATACCGATCGGCGTCGCGTCGATCAGTTTGACCTGTGTGATGCCTTTTGCTTCAATGCTTTTCACATGTGCCGGCAGCTTCTGCCCGCCGATCTTTGCCTTCAGCGCCGGGATCAGACTTTCGAGCACCATCGTCGTCTTTCCCGAACCGGAAACGCCCGTCACCACGGTAAGCCGTCCCATCGGTATCCGGACATCCAGAGGATGCACCGTATGAATCTCCTCTGTTTCCAGATGTATGACACCTTTTTCAAACATCGAATCCGTCTGCAAAACCGGACGGATTCTTGCTTCATACTGATCGGAAAGGAACGGCCCGATGACAGACTGCGGATTCTTCGAAACGTCTTCGATACTTCCCTCGGAAATCACCGTTCCGCCGTCTGCTCCGGCTCCTTTTCCCATTTCGATCATCCAGTCGGCATGCTTCAAAACCTGTGTGTCATGATCGACAATGATAACGGAGTTCCCGTCCGCCCGAAGATCGTCCATTACACCGGTCAGCCCTTTGAGATTATAGGGGTGCAGACCGATCGACGGCTCATCAAGAACATAAAGCACGCCGGTCGTGCGGTTGCGGACTGCCCTTGCAAGCTGCACACGCTGCCTTTCACCGGTGGAAAGCGTCGAAGCTGCCCGATCCAGCGACAGGTATCCAAGCCCGAGATCCATCAGCCGCTTTGAGACGTCCATGAAAGATTCGCAGATGTTTTCCGCCATAGGACGCATCTCTTCCGGCAAAGAAGCCGGCACGCCCTGCACCCAGGGGATCAGTTCCGAGAGCGTCATTGCTGCTGCCTCATCCAGTCCGATCCCCCGAAGCCGCGGCGCGCGGGCGGCTTCCGAGAGCCTTGTCCCATGGCAGTCCGGGCAGACGTCCTCTTCCAGATATTTTTCGAGCCGCTTCATTCCCTTCTCGTCCTTGACCTTGGCAAGGGAATTCTTCACGGAATTGACCGCGCTGTAATAATTAAAATCCATTTCCGCAGGTTCCAGCGTATTCGGATTGACGTAGTGGATGTGGTGCTTCTTCAGCTCGCCGTGATAGACAATTTCCTTTTCCTCCGGCGAGAGGTCGCGGAACGGCACATCGGTCCGCACGCCCATCGTCCGCACAATATCCTTCATCAGCGACCACATGAGCGTTCCCCAAACGACAACCGCACCTTCGTCGATTGTCTTGGAATCATCCGGTACCAGCGCTGCCTCATTTACAGTCTGGACAACTCCTGTTCCGCCACAGGTCTTGCAGGCACCGGTGCTGTTGAAAGCAAGCTCCTCCGCGCCGGGGCCATAGAATTTTGCGCCGCAGACCGGGCAGGTGATTTCCTGCATGGCCGCGACCGAAAGAGACGGCGGACAGTAATGTCCGTTGGGACAGCGGTGGCTTGCAAGCCGGGAAAACATCAGCCGCAGACTATTGAGCAGCTCCGAAAGTGTACCGAACGTGCTGCGGATGCCGGGAACTCCCGGCCGCTGGCGCAGCGCAAGCGCCGCCGGTACATACCGGACATCATCCACATCCGCCCGTTCCGCCTGCGTCATTCTCCGGCGCGTATAGGTAGAGAGGGATTCCAAATACCTGCGGGATCCCTCCGCATACAGCGCACCAAGTGCAAGCGACGATTTTCCAGAACCGGAGACACCTGCAATCGCTACAATCTCGTTAAGCGGGACATCTACATTGATATTTTTAAGGTTATGAACCTTTGCGCCGCGTACCTCGATATACTTTGGCAGCATCTTCCTCTGTCTGATCTCACCGGACATAACAATTACCTCTTCTCCATTTTCTAGTCGATATTTCCCTTTGGTGCAATCCGGAACTGATACGAATGCTTTATTTCATCAGAGTTTTTCCAACAGAAAAAGCCTTACCGGCAGTTTCTCCCATCATAATGTAATCTTTGCTTGTATCTTCAAACCAAACAATATTCATTTTACGGACCTGAGGAATTCCATTCTTTCCGATATAGTGAGGGTGTTGTTCTCATCATATGTTCCGATAATCACTGACGCATACGGTACAAATCCAATTTTTGCTCCAAACGTCTTCTTCATTTTCTTTTCCCTTCTTGTACTTCATGATCGTAGTTTGTACCTGGTATTGATATCGTACCGTATTTCAAATTCATATCAAGTACGCAGATTTTTCTGACATAGTATCTTGCGTGATACCATAATAGAAAACGTCTGTATCCTCGGCTGTCCCCCAACCTTTTCCTCAGTAACAGTGAAATCTTACCGTAAATCCGTAAACGCCGAATCTTTTTTGAAAAATGCACTCACGCATAATTGCAATCAGTCACCCTTCCCACTTGCATAAAGGCATTGGCACCGGCCTTATTTCTAACCCCATCGAATTTGAGGTGGTTAAAAAGATCATCGTGAATGACCGGCCCATAATCCGATAATAATCAATGACATTCTGCCTTAATCATCTCTCTATAAAGATCAGAGATCACATCACTGAGCTTGTGCTTGTTCAGGCTCTCCTCAAATTCTTTCTGGATATCCTGCAATTTGTCATACAGTGCGGCATGGATATTCCTGCCGACCGGACAGAGGGGATTTGGATTCTCATGGAAATGAAAAAGATCTTCCTTATTCTTCTCTACAGCTTCATAAACGTCAAAAAACGTAATCTGATCAAGCGGTCTTGTGATCGCAATGCCGCCCGGCCCCCTCTTGATTTCAATCAGCCCGGCATTCCTGAGGTCAGACATAAGGTTCCGAATGATCACCGGGTTGCTCCCGATGCTTGATGCAAGAAAATCACTGGTCACCTTTTCCTCTTTACCAAAATATTCCACCGCTGCCAGGATGTGAATCGCTATCGTAAATTTCGTTGATATCTGCATTAAACTGTCCTCTATCGTACATTACATCACTTTTGATCTTGCCCCGTCCGGGTACTTGTCTCCGATGGATATAAAATTTTCCGGTATATTCCCCGATCGCTTTCCTTAAACACATTGAAAATGACCCGGCGCACGGAGGTCCCCGGATGTGCATCAAGCCAGCCTCTTACCGTACACACAGCGATTTCCGCCGCTTTGTCCTGCGGGAAATGAAAAACACCGGTGGAAATGCAACAAAACGCAACCGATTCCAGCTGATGACCGGAGGCTGTGGAAAGAACTGACCGATAACAGGAGGCCAGCAGTTCCTTATCCTTCCCGGTGAGCCACCCGGACACTATCGGTCCAACCGTATGAATCACATAACGTGCGGGAAGATTAAATGCCGGCGTGATCTTTGCCGAGCCAGTCTCTTCCTCATGACCCTGCGCTTTCATGATCTGATAACACGTTTCCCGAAGTTCCACACCTGCCATTGTGTGAATCATGTTGTCAATGCAGCCATGCAGCGGCGAAAAGCACCCGAGCATCTGGGAATTGGCGGCATTTACGATTGCATCGACCTTAAGCGTTGTGATATCTCCCTGCCAGAGAAAAAGACGCTGATCCAACCTGGCCGGCGACAGGTCCGCTGCCTCTGTGACCCCCTTTTCCTCCGTTATGTTTTGCAGGACTTCAGACTGCACCGTATAGAAATCATCTGGCAATGTATGCCCGGTATCCCCGGACGGCATGCGGACATTGCAGAGCGCCCGATAGAGATCAAATGCCTGTTTCGGGTCAACCGGCAGCGCATATCCTGCATACTCCGGCATTTCTGTTTCCAGACACTTGATCAGAAAATGAAGTTGTTCTGTCAAACCATTACTATCCATTAATGATCCCCCTCTCTTCAGGCAGCCGGGCTTCTGACGACTCAGCCTCTGAATCCGGATGATGCAGGCTCTTTACAAGAACCGAGAGCCTCGAGGACCTCGCCGATGCCTGCATCAATGCAGATACTCTGCTTCACAATCTCACGGCTGCAGCCCGCCTCGCCAAGGTTTATGCAGGCGTAGAAGGCGTTGGAATTCTGCCGCGTGTATTTCCAGAAAGGGAATTTTATAATTGCCGGAGTATTCATCCCGACTCCGAGTTCCAGATACAGAAACTTTCTGATCAAAGCTCATTTTCGGACTATTTGTCATGATCGTGTCCGGATTAAAATAATACATCCGTGCTCCTTTCAGACCGCGGCTTCTCCGCATGCCGCGCCGCAGTACTCGCAGTCCTTCAGTTTTCCCTCCGGAAGGAAGCATATCCTGCGCTGTTTTTCGACCAGCTTCCTCACAAAGTCTGTCGCCGGATTCTGAAGCAATTCCTTCGGCGTCCCGTACTGCTGGATTTCTCCGTGATCCATCACCAGTACCTTTGTGCCGAGTTTCAAGGCTTCTTCAATGTCATGCGTGACAAACAGAATCGTGATTCCGGTCTTCTTATGAATCTCTTTCAGTTCATTCTGAAGCTGTTCTCTTGTGATTGCGTCCACCGCGCCAAAGGGCTCATCCATAAGCAGGATATCCGGAGAGGCCGCAAGTGCTCTCGCGATACCGACCCTCTGCTGCTGTCCGCCGGAAAGCTCTGAGGGATAGCGCTCTTTCATAGACGGATCCAGTCCGATGATCTGCATCCATTTGTCCACTGCCTTTGCTGTCCTTTCCTTATCCTTCTTATTCAGGAGGCTTGGAACATAGGAGATATTCTGCTCCACGGTCATATTCGGGAAAAGCACACTGCCCTGAATCGCATATCCGATTCCGCGGCGCAGCGCAATCAGATCCTTGTTCCGGATATTTTCCCCATCGATCAGAATGTCGCCGCCAGTCGGCTGAATCAGTCCGTTGATCATTTTCAGTGCCGTTGTTTTGCCGCATCCGGAGGAACCGATGATGGTGACAAATTCGCCTTTTTCGATTTCCAGATTTAAATCCGGGACAATGACCGTATCCCCATACGATTTTCGGATATGCCGGAACTCAATCGCTGTATTCATCTCTTATTTCACCAGCCCTTTCTCCGTCAGGAATGCTTTTGCAACGTCCGCAGGCTCCTTCTTTTCCGTTTCTACTTCATAATTCATTTCCTGCATATCGGCTTCCGTCAGGATTTTGTCAAATTTCTGAAGTGCTGTTTGAAGCTCCGGATACTTGGCGAGGATCTCCTGGCGAACGACGATCCCGCACTGATAGGACGGATACATCTGTTTGTCGTCTTCAAGCACGGTGACATCCGCCTGAGAGAGCTGTCCGTCTGTCGTATTCACCGGCATGATATCAATCTTTCCGCTGTTAATTGCCTGATATTTCAGCCCCATGTCCATGTCGCTGGTCGATTTAAAACTGAGTCCGTAGGTGCTGCAGAGCTTGTCATAACCATCCTGCCGTTCAAAGAAATCATACTCCGCGCCAAAGACCAGTTTTCTGTTAACTTTCTGCAGCTCTTCAAACTGATCCTCCGAATACAGGCTGTCTCGTTTTAAAACCATGTTCCAGCCGGTTCCTGTATATTCCGGATAAAGATCAAATTCCCCGCTCTCCATAGCCGGTTCAATGTTGGATGTACCACCGCCGACACCCTGTGTCAGGTCAACGGTCAGATCCGTCTCCTGTTCAATTACCGTTTTCAGCATCTCTCCGAGGATGTACTGCTCGGTCATCGGCTTCGTAGCCAGATGAATCACTTTATCGCTCCTATGTGGAAATGCGATTCCAGCAATCATGCAGACAATCAAAGCCACAGCTGTCACAGCCATGATCCGGTTCTGTTTTTTTGCCTTCTTTCCATGCAGATTCATCCTCTTCTCCACAAAGCCAAGCAGAAAATCCACTACAAGAGCCAGAACCGCAATCAAAAGGCTGCCCGCAATCGTCATCGCAGCATTATTCGTTGTAATACCGCGGTAGATCGCAACGCCAAGCCCGCCGGCGCCGATGAAGGACGCAATGCCGGCAAGGGCGATTGTCATCGTGACCATGTTCCGGATGCCGGAGAGGATCACCGGCATCGCGAGAGGTAGCTGCACGCGAAACAGAACCTGCTTCTTTGTACTGCCCATGCCCTTTGCCGCTTCCAAAATTGCAGGATCTACGTTGGTCATGCCTGTATAAGTATTCCGCACCATCGGGAGCAATGCATAGATGGTCAGTGCAATTACTGCCGTCGCATTGCCGATTCCGGAAAAAGGGATCAGAAAGCCCAGCATCGAAATCGAGGGGATGGTATATAGAAAGTTAATGACGCCAAGTGTCGGCTTCGCGCTCTTCTGATATTCACTGATCAGAATCCCGACAAGTCCTCCGAATACAATGGCAATCAGAATTGCCGCGATCGAAATCTCGATATGTTCAAGGAGCAGTTTTCCGAAAAAGTCCCATTTGGTGGTCAGTAAGATCCATACATCCTTCAGCATCTTATGCTCCTCTCCTTACAATTGCCTGAACCGGGCAGTTCTCAAAACAGAGTCCACAGTGCAGGCAGTGTTCCTGATGGATCCGGAATGGTATCCCTTTTGTAATGCACTGCTGCGGGCAGCCGCGCATACACTTTCCGCAGCCGATGCAGACGTCGGTAATCAGAAAACCCTTTTCACGCGGTGCATGACAAATTTGTGACTCTTTTCCCATATTCTGCGTTGCTTCTTTCGAAGCCTCCACACTGCCAAACACGAAGCCTTCCCTATAAATCGGGCTTTTCCCGAGATCAAAGAATTCCAGTTCCCCGCTGCTGATGCAGAACGGTTCCAGAATATAGCGGCTCTCTCCAGGATACACGCCGTTCATCACTGGATTTTCTTCAAAAATGCGATCAATCCAATGTTTCTGATCCGCAAGTTTTTCCGCCTTCCCTGACAGCCGGACCATTTGAAAATCCTTGTTGAGACCGGTGACAGCAACGTCCGGACGTTTCATAAGCTGACGGTAAAAATCCTTTCCTCGCCCGGTGCAGAAATACAGCTTATCCTTTTCGACAATCATGACATCAATGATCCGGACCTGCGGCTTTCCCTCGTCATCCACCGTGGCAATGGCCACATCCTTGATCTCCCGCAGGATATCAAGACAGCTTTGTGCATTCATGTATTTCCCCTCCTCCCGGAACTACAATGCGGTTTACTTGTTGTAATATATTTTGTTTCATCTGTTTTGTCAATAAGTTTCCGGGATTTTCCAAGCACTATTGCCGGAGCATTTTGTTGTCAAAATGTACCCGGATGGCATGAAAAATTCCTGTAAACCTTGTAGATTCAAGACTTACAGGGATTCATGTGTTTACTCGGGCTCAAGGCTTTCGCCCGATACTAATCAGTTTTGTATAGGTGCAGTTAAATATTTTTGCTTCAGTTATCCTATGTGATCTTATTTCCACACGCTATCCGAACGAATGCTATCATCCCGCCGGCAGCCGGCGTATTAGTCTGCAGATGCGAGCACCAGACTTTTATTCCGTATCGCGATGTCAGCACTTCAATCTCATGACTCTGCCATTTTTTCAAGCAGGTCATACGCGTGCTCGATGTCATCCAAAACTGCTTCCGCTGCAGGAGGATTTCTCAAAGTATTGACAATGTAGCTGATGCATTTATCGATCTGACGCTCTGTATGTTCCGGAATAGCTAGCTTATAAGCCATAATTCTCCCTCACATCAGACAATGCTTCTCGAGCCGATCTGGTTTTTCCGCCTCTAATCTCATTTTCGGATATCTCCAGCTCACGGTAGAGCTGCTCCTTCTGATGCATCTCC
>Ga0256406_1005434_pt1 | contig 13635 bp, 9 predicted proteins | sample RumenRJG_03DNA_FD_185986 | JGI IMG/M metagenome (GOLD analysis project Ga0256406, IMG submission 185986) | Bovine rumen microbial communities from Lethbridge, Alberta, Canada - RJG_03 | ecosystem: Host-associated > Mammals > Digestive system > Stomach > Rumen | place: Canada: Alberta | collected...
AGGCTTCCTCTGCCAGCAGGGAGGCGAACGAGTGGGCTTCCACCGGGGCGTTGATCACCAGGATCTGGTCCTTCTGCAGGTTGATGCCTTTTTGTAACAGGACCCGGGCGTACAGGGGCAGCTGGCGAGCCAGGGTTTCTTGTATGGTCATGGAAATCTCTCCTTTGCGTGCATTTGGTTCCATTATACAGGAATTTGTGCTGTCTGGGAAATGAACAATTCCCATAGGGAATGAATTTATCCTCTTATTTTTCATTTTTCAGAATAGCTTTGGCCTCCTATAATGGAATCAGAAAGAAGTTCGGAATACTCTGAAAGGGAGGCACATCATGTCCATGTCGTTTGTTGCACTGCTGTTCTTGTTCGGCGCCATCGCCCTGGGCTTCGTGAAGAAGTCCAATGTGGGGCTCATCAGTCTGGGGGCGGTCCTGATTTTAGGGAAACTGGGGAACCTGCCGCTGAAAAAAATGTATGTGGGGTTCCCGGGGAAACTGTTCCTAACGCTACTGGGGACTATGTTCTTCTTTGCCCTGCTCCAGGAGAACGGGACCCTGGATAAGGCGTCCAAAAAGCTGACCCGGCTCTGCGGGACCAGGGTGTTCCTGGTGCCCATCGTGGTCTACGTGGTGAGCTTCGTCCTGAGTGCCATCGGGCCCGGGGCCATCAGTGTGCAGACGGTCATGGTGCTGTTCGCTGTGCCCCTGGCTTTCCACCTGGACGCCAGCCCCATCCTCATGGGGGCCATGGCCATCCTGGGGGCTGTGGGCGGTACGGCCTCGCCCATTGCCCTGACGGGCATCATCGTGAGCGACCTGCTGGGACAGATGCAGCTCACCATGCCCGGCATGGCCATCTTCGCCGGGGTGACGGTGGCCAATGCCCTGTGCGCCCTGGTGGTCTATATCGTATTCAAAGGCTGGAAGCTGCGGGGCCAGCCGGTCCAGGCAGAGGCAGAACCCATCCGGTTCGATGCCATCCAGAAACTGAGCCTGCTGCTCATCGTGGCCCTGTTCGTTTCCGTGGTGGGCTTCTCCCAGGACGTGGGCTTCGTGTGCTTCACCCTGGCCTTCATCCTGCTGCTCACCGGCAGGGTGGATGAAAAGAAGGCCGTGAAGAGCCTGCCCTGGAATACCCTGATTTTGATCTGCGGCATCAGCGTATTGATGAATGCGGTGAAGCTGCTGGGCGGCATCGACCTGCTGGCCCGGGGCCTGGCTTCCTTCATGAGCCCAATGACAGCACCGGCCCTCATGGGTCTCACCGGCGGCATCATGAGCTGGTTTTCCAGCGCCAACGGGGTGGTATTCCCCACCCTGATTCCCACGGTGCCCCAGGTGGCGGCCAACGTGGGCGGAGCTTCCCTGCTCCAGATGGTGGCCGCCATTGTGTGCTCGGCCACAGTGGCGGGCATCAGTCCCATGTCCACCGGCGGGTCCCTGGTCATGGCCAGCTGCTCCCAGGAAAAGAGCGGCAAGGGGAAGGAAAGCGACTCCGCCCTGTTCGCCAAACTGTTCGGGGTCTCGGCCCTGTGTGTGACCATCATCTTCGTGTTCACCCTGGTGGGTGGGCTCAGTTTCCTGCATTGATCCGGGAGGGATACTATGTTTGCCTATATTGGTTCCAGAACCACGAAAGAACGAAAAGCCATCGGCCGGGGCATCACGGTGTATCGGCTGCAGGGGGGAGCTTGGAAAGAAATCCAGGTGGTTCCCTGCGGGGAGAATCCCTCCTATCTGTGCTTCAATGAGGCCAAGGACCGGTTGTATGCGGTCCATGGGGATTTCAGCACGGTGACGGCCTTTGCGGTGGCCGAGGACGGTACCCTGGAAGAAATGAACAGTGCGCCTACCTATGGAACCAATCCGGTGCATCTGGTGGTGAGCCCCAACGGGAAGAACCTGTACGTGGGAAACCTGGAAACGGGCTGCATCACCCGGATGGCCCTGGAAAAAGACGGCAGCCTGGGATCGGTGCAGCAGGTGGTGTTCGTACCCGGGCAGGAAGCCCACGGGTACATTTCTCATCCCCATCAGGTCTGTCTCCATCCGGATGGCAAGTGGCTGCTGGTGCCCTGCCAGGGCCGGGACCACGGTATCGGCAAGGTGGAGGTGTATGCCATCGATCCGGTGGACAACGCTCTGGAAGAAGCCTTCGTGTGGACGGCCCGGAAAGGGGCGGAACCCCGCCATGTGGCCATCCATCCCAACGGGAAGTGGGTGTACTTGGTGAATGAAAAGGACAGCACGGCCATCTTCTTCCATTTCGATGAAGAGACGGGCCATCTGGAACCCCAGCAGATTATGAGTACCCTGCCGGACGATTACTTCGGTCCGGGCTGGGCCAGTGGCATGGTCATGGGGCCGGAGGGGAAATGCGTCTATGCCTCCAATCGGACCCAGGATTCGGTGACCGTATTCGCCATCGACCCGGTGACGGGCCGGCTGAGCTACCGGCAGAACATCGCCACGGAAGGGAAACAGCCCCGGTTCATCGACGTGGAATCGGGCGGCGAGACCCTGGTGGCGGCCAATGAACTGAGCCATACCCTGACTCGGTTCGCCATCCAGGAGGACGGCAGCCTGGTCCGGGAGCCCGAACAGCTCCGGGAAGGGTCGCCGGTGTGCGTGGTGTGGAAGTTATAAAATTTGCCAAAGGCAAATTTTATCCTTTGGCGTATGACCTATGACGTATGACAGGAGCCTTGAGAAAATGCTTTGCATTTTCTCAAGGCTCCCTTTCCAGTCTCTCCAGAAAAATCTTTACCTGGGGCAGCTGAGCGTACTCCTCCTGGTAGAACACAAAAGTGGAACGGGTGAACGGGGTGCCGTCCCGGAAGGTCAGGGCTTTCTTCACCAGGTCGTCCCGGCCCTTCAGGCAGATCTCCGGCAGCACGGACCAACCGATGCCGCTGGTGATTATGGCCAGACAGGTAGCGATGTCGTTCACCTGGATGGAGGAAGGGGAATCCGTGATGTGCTGCTCCAGCTTCCAGCGCTGGATCCGGGCCATGAACGGCTTGTCCGACTGCCGGTGGATATAGGGCAGCTGGGAAAAGGGGATTTTTTCATTCTCTTTACTGGTGACCGCATACACCTTTTCTTTGGAAAGGAGCCGGCTCTGGCCGGACCAGGGGAAATGGCCCCGGAGCACGGCCAAAGACAGCTTCCCCTCCTGGAGCCGGGTGAACAGGTCCAGGCTCTGGCCGGTGGTGACGGAAATCTGCACTTCCGGATAATCGGTCATGTACTGTTTCAGCAGGTCCGGCAGGGTGTAGCGGGCGTAGTTCACCGATACCCCCAGCTTCAGGTGGCCGGCGATGCGGCCCTGGGCATACTGGGACAGGTTCTTCACCCGCTGCAGGGAGGCCTGGAGCTGTTCCATCTCTCCGGCGATGGCATCGGCGGACGGCGCCGGGATCAGTCCCTTCACCGAGCGCAGGAACAGAGGTGCCCCCAGCTCTTCCTCCAACTTGTGCAGCCGCTTCGTGATGGCGCTCTGGGTCGTGTACAGGGTTTGGGCGGTTTTGGTCACATTCTTCGTTTCCATCAGGGTCTGGAAAATCTGGATATCCCGTTCATCCATGGTACTCACATCCAATCTATTCCAATTCGGAATTGCTTATGACTATATTCTATCATTTTTCATAATGCTTTGAAAGCGGTATACTGAAGCCATCAAGAGAGAAACGGATGGCAAGCTTGAAGGAGGCAATCAGCATGAACCAGAAACAACGGAAATTCCCCTGTGTATATATGCGCGGCGGCACCAGCAAAGCGGTGTTCTTCCACAAAGAAGATCTGCCGGCGGACGAAAGCGAATGGAAGGACATCTTTCTGAAGGTCATGGGGACCCCGGATGTGAAACAGATCGACGGCATGGGCGGCACCGTAAGCTCCACCTCCAAGGTGGCCGTGATCAGCAAATCCGACCGGCCCGGCATCGACGTGGATTACCACTTCTTCCAGGTGGATATCGTGATCCCCCGGGTGGATGATTCCGCCAACTGCGGCAACATCTCTTCTGCGGTGGGTCCCTACGCCATCGACGAAGGCCTGGTGGAACCGGTGGAAGGCATCACGAAGGTACGGGTGTACAACGTGAACACCAACAAGGTCATCGAAGAACATGTGCGGGTGCAGGACGGCATGGCCTGCGTCAACGGGGACGCCAGCATCCAGGGCGTACCGGGCACCGGTTCCCGGATTGACATGTACTTCGAAGACCCGGCCGGGGCCAAGACCGGCAAATTGTTCCCCACCGGCCTGAAGAAAGAGACCATCGACGTACCCGGGTACGGTAAAGCCGAAGTCACCATGATCGACTGCTCCAACCCGGTGGTGTTCATCAAGGCCTCCGACCTGGGCATTACGGGGACAGAACTGACCGAGCTGAACCAGAACAAGGATGTGATGGAACACATCGAACGGATCCGGGGCATCACCGCCCAGAAATTCGGCTTCGTGGATGATTTCATGAAAGCCCGGACGGAATCCACCTCCGCTCCGAAAGTGGCCATCATCAGCCCGGCCCAGGATTACAAGAACATGGACGGCAACATCGTGAAGAAGGAAAACATGGATCTGTGCGTCCGGGCCATTTCCGTAGGGGCCCTGCACAAGGCCTATCCCATGACCGTCGCCGTGGCTACCGGTGCTGCGGCCAAGATCCCCGGCACCATCGTCAGCGACATCCTGGGGCAGCACGACAGCGACTGTGTCCGGCTGGGCCATTCCAGCGGCGTCACCGATGTGCTGATGAAGATGGACGGCGAAAAAGTCCTCCAGGGCGGCGTGGTCCGGACGGCCCGGCGTATCATGGACGGTTATGTATATATCCGCTGAGCGGACAGAAAAGGAGAAAAAATCATGATTCAATGCGTTGATGAAGCGTATTTTGCCGTAGACGGGGGCAGGACTTTTGTACCGGCCAAGGACCATCCGGAATGGGACCGGGAAGCCGGCCGGAAAAACACCATTGCGTATCAGATCATTGAAGCTCACAATACCAGCGGAGATCCCGCCAACCTGCAGCTGAAATTCGATGCCATCGGGGTGTATGACAATACCTATGTGGGCATCATGCAGACTGCCTGCGCATCGGGACTCAAAAAATTCCCGGTGCCCACGGTCTTCACCAACTGCCACAACTGCCTGTGCGCCGTAGGGGGCACCATCAATTCCGATGTGCACAAATATGCGGAAACCATCTGCAAAAAATACGGGGGCATCTTCGTACCGCCCCATGAAGCCGTCATCCATTCCTATATGCGGGAAATGATCGTCAAAGGCGGCAGCATGGCCATCGTTTCTGACTCCCACACCCGGTACGGCAGCCAGGGCTGCCTGGCCATCGGGGAAGGGGGCCCGGAAGTGGCCAAGGCCATGCTGGACAAAACCTATGAACTGAAATATCCCCAGGTGGTGGGGGTGTATCTCACGGGGGCTCCCAAAGCCTGGGTGGGCCCCATGGATGTGGCTCTGACCCTGATTGGCGCCGTGTTCAAGAACGGCTTCGTCAAGAACAAGGTCCTGGAATTCGTGGGCCCCGGAGTCCATTCCATGTCCATGGATTTCCGGAACGGCATCGATACCATGACCACGGAATCAGCCTGCCTGACCTCCATCTGGGAAACGGATGACACGGTCCGGGAAGATTACCGGATCCACGGCCGGGAAGAAGACTACAAACTCCTGGCCCCCAAAGAACGGGCTCTGTACGACAGCTTCATCCACATCGACCTGGATACGGTGGAACCGATGATCGCCTTGCCCTACCATCCTTCCAATGCCTTCCCCCTGAAGGACGTGATCGCCAGTCCGGAAAAATACATGAAGTATGTGGAAGACAATGCCAGAACGGTCTTTGAAAACAACCCGGACATCCATCCGGATATGATGAGCAAGATCCAGAAGAACGGCCGGATCCTGGTGGACCAGGCAGCCATTGCGGGCTGTGCCGCCGGTTCCTTCGAAAACATCTCCTATGTCGACCAGGTGGCAAAAGCCGCAAACCGGGGGCTCGGCATGTTCCCCCTGAACATCTATCCGGCTTCCCAGCCCGTCCTCACAGAAGTGAACCGGGCGGGCATCGCCAATGACCTGATGACGGCGGGTGTCCGCATCAAGACCGCCTTCTGCGGACCCTGCTTTGGTGCCTGCGACTGCCCGGAAAACAATGCTTTCGTGCTGCGCCATTCCACCCGGAACTATCCCAACCGGGAAGGCTCCAAGCCCAACATGGGCCAGGTGGCGTCCGCAGCCCTGATGGATTCCAAGTCCATTGCCGCTACGGCTTTCAACGGCGGGTACCTGACTTCCGCCGAGGAAATCAAAGATGTGTTCCATCCGGAGGCCCTGCCGGCCTTCACCTTCAACAAGAAGATCTATGACAACGTGGTATACAACGGGTTCGGCAAAGCCCAGCCCGATACGGAAATCGTCTACGGCCCCTTCATCAAGGACTGGCCGGCCATGGAACATCTGACGGACAACCTGCTGCTCCAGGTGGCTTCGGTGATCCGGGATGAAGTGACCACCACCGATGAACTGATCCCTTCCGGGGAAACTGCGTCCTACCGGTCCAATCCCTACAAGATCTCGGAATTCACTCTGCTGCGGAAGGATCCCAAATATGTGGGCCGGGCCAAAGCTGCTCAGGCTTATGAAAAGGCCCGTCTGGCCGGCGACCGGAAGACGGCGGAGGCATTCTATGCACCACTGGAACACGCGGGCATCGACGTGGACAAAGACCTGGATACTCTGATGGAGACCACCGGCATCGGTTCCGTCCTGTACGCCAAGCGGCCCGGGGACGGTTCCGCCCGTGAATATGCCGCCTCCTGCCAGAAAGTCCTGGGAGGCCTGGCCAACATCTGCATCGAATATGCCACCAAACGCTATCGCAGCAACTGCGTGAACTGGGGCATGCTGCCCTTCACCAATCCGGATCAGGATATCGACCTGAAAGTGGGCGAACTGCTCTGGCTGCCCAACATCCGCGAAGTGGTGGCGGAAAACAAAGGCGGCATCGATGCCACGGTCATCGGTACGGACGGCAGCACCCGCTCCCTGCATCTGGATCTGAAAATCCTCAATGACACGGAACGGAAGACTCTGCTGGCCGGCTCCATGATCAATCTGTTCAAAGAAAGCTGAGGAAACCATATGGATAACAAGGTGCTGACAGCACCTCTTGGGAGGCTGGCCGGATTTGCGGCCGGCCTTTCCTGGGATATGCTGCCTCCTGCAGTCCGGCAGGCAGCGGTCTGCCGGACTCTGGATCTGATCGGTGCGGCTGTGGGAGCTGCGGGAGATCCTCTGGTGGAAAAGATGGAACAGGCCCTGCTGGCCCTGGATCCCCAGCCGCGGACCCGGGGCGTGACCCTGTTCGGCCAGCCCCTGGGACGGAAATGGCCGGTCACGGATGGGGCCATGCTCAATGCGATGCTGGCCCATACTCTGGAAATGGATGATGTGCATCCGGCCTCCAAGACCCATATTTCCGCCAGCATGATCCCGGCTGCCTGGTGTCTCGGCCATATGCTGGAAAGCAGCGGAAAGGACTTCCTGACGGCCCTTGTGGCCGGCTATGAAGTGGCCCACCGGGTGGGCATGGCCCTGGGCGTGGCGGCTCACCGGAAACGGGGCTGGCATGCCACGGCCACCTGCGGGACATTTGGCGTGGCGGCGGCCGCAAGCCATCTCCTGGGCCTTTCCGGAGAAGCGACGGCTTATGCCCTGGGCCTTGCCGGTTCTCAGACTGCGGGAGTCTGGGCTTTTTTGGGAGACGGGACCAATTCCAAAGTGCTGAATCCCGGCCAGGCAGCCATGACGGGGATCCGCTGCACGTATCTGGCAAAGTATGGCATGCGGGGACCTGTCCACATCCTGGAAGCGGAAGACGGCGGTCTGCTCCGGGCCATGAGCGACGGGGGCCATCTGGAAAAACTCACGGAGGGACTGGGCAGCACCTGGGAAATCCTCCAGATGGACATGAAGCCCTATCCCTGCTGCCGCAGCGCCCATGCGGGCATCGACGGAGCCCTGGCCCTGCGGAAAGCCATCCTGGGCGGGAAGGATGGGCAGGATGCGGCGGCGGAAATCTTTGCCAGTGTGGTTTCGGCAGAGGCCGAGACGTACCGCATCGGTTATCAGCAGTGCGCTGTCAGTGAGGGATGCCTCCATCCCCGGACGCCTCTGGATGCCAAATTTTCCCTGCCTTATGGTCTTGCCTGCAGCCTGCTCTACGGACGGATGGATCAGGGACTTTTTACGGCGGAACAGGTGACGGATCCGGCAGTCCAGGCCTTTCTCGCACGGATCCGGGTGCGCGAAGCGGACGACCTTACCGCTGCGTACCCGGCGCACTGGAGCTGCCGTGTAAAAGTGCACCTGAAAGATGGCCGTACGCTTGAAAAATTCATCGAAGATCCCACTGGATCCTACCGGAAACCGCTTCCGGAGACGGCGCTCCTTGCCAAAGCCGGGAAGCTGATGGAAAATGCCTATCCCGGAAAGGGAGGACAGCTGGCCGCAGGTCTCCTGGAACTGCCGCAGATGTCCGTCCTGCCCGTCGTGTGAGGGCAGCGGAAGGAACCGCTGGCTGCCGGCTGCAGTATTTTACTGCCCGGCAGTGACTTTATGGAGCTGTGAAAAATGCGTCATTTTTCACAGCTCCTTTTTCTGATAGTTACGGGTCAGGGCCTCCAGCCCGGCGAATGGATGGATCCCACGGCAATGGAAGGAGAGCGGCGCTTCTCACAGCACCGCAGCATCAACGCATCACAGCTCTTTTCTACACCGCCCGTTAGACAGAATATCAATCGCTTTGACATCCGGTCATAGAATTCCTCGAATGATTTGTATGGGAGCACAAGTATTGGAAATTGACTGAAAAATCGGATACACTGGAACCATCAAAAGGGAACGCAAGATTCACGGGATAAGCAAAGGAGAGAAATACCATGGATATCATTAACGAGAAGGATTATGAAAATCAGGAAAGAGAACAGGTCATCCAAAGAGCGATGGACAAGTTCGGAGCACTGATCCGGGAAGATTTCAAGCGGATCGACAGCATCAAGAATGCACCCGGCCGCAAGGATTTCAAGAAGCTGGACCACATCGTCATCGGCATCCTGCCCGGTGACGGCATCGGACCTTTCATCATGGAACAGGCACTGCGCGTAGCCAAATATCTGCTGCAGGACCAGATCGATTCGGGCAAGGTGGAATTCAGGACGATCCCCGGCATGACCATTGCAGAACGGGCCGCCAGGAATGAAAGTCTGCCGCCGGAAGTGCTGGAAGCCTGCAAGGCCTGCGATGTCCTCGTCAAGGGACCTTTCGTAACCCCCCGGGCCGGCGATCCCTGGCCGAACATGGTCAGCGCCAACAGCCTGCTGCGCCGGGCTCTGCAGCTTTACGCAGCCGTGCGCCCTGTCCGCATCCCTGAAAAAGGCATCGACTGGACATTCTTCCGTGAAAATATCGAAGGTGAATATATCTGGGGCAATAAGGGCATCCAGGTCAATCCGGACCTGGCTGTGGATTTCAAAGTCCTGACCCGTCCCGGAGCTGAACGCATCTGCCGGGCCGCATTTGAATTTGCCAAAAATAACGGCAAGACCAATGTGACCGTCGTGACCAAGGCCAATATCGTCAAACTGGTCGACGGCAATTTCCTGAAGATGGCACACGAGATCGAGAAGGAATATCCCGGCATCACGGTACGGGAAGAACTGGTCGACTCGATGGCAGCCAAGATCACGGATCCGGAATTCACGAAAGGGATGCAGGTCTTTGTCCTGCCCAATCTGTACGGCGATATCGTGACCGATGTGGCTGCGGAATATCAGGGCGGCCTCGGAACTGCAAGCTCTTCCAACATCGGCGACCAGTATGCGCTCTTTGAAGCCATCCACGGCGTGGGGAACTTCCTGGTGAAGCATAACCGGGCCCAGTATGCCGATCCCTGCAGCCTGATCCGGGCCATGGGAGAAATGATCAGCCACATCGGCTATGCGGACCGCAAAGAAAAACTGGTGAAAGCCCTCGATATCTGCACCCGCACGGAACGGAAAGTCGTCGTGACGACGGATAAGGACGGCGCCACGGCAGCAGAATTCACGGATTACCTGCTGGATACGCTGCAGCGGGCAGAGTGAAGCGTGAACGGGGAAAGTATACTAGCTGTGGAGAAAGGGAACTATCGTGATTCAATTATTTAAGAACGGGGCCTATCTGGTCCGTGGAACGGAAATCCTGCCGGAAGAAGAGCTGGGCAGAGCGGAGGCCATGCTGGGCCGGAAAATCAGAAAAGAAGAAGCACGTCAGGGGACGATCGCCTACGGCATCCTGAAGGCACACAATCAGAATGACAATATGGAGCAGCTGAAGATCCGCTTCGATGCCCTGACAAGCCACGACATTACGTACGTGGGGATCATCCAGACTGCCAAAGCATCGGGCATGGATACCTTCCCGGTACCGTACATCCTGACCTGCTGCCATAACTCCCTTTGCGCTGTGGGCGGCACCATCAATGAGGATGACCATCTTTTCGGCCTGACGGCAGCCCGGAAGTACGGCGGCATCTACGTGCCGCCCCATATGGCCGTCATCCATCAGTACATGCGTGAAATGTACGCCGGCTGCGGCAAAATGATCCTGGGTTCCGATTCCCATACGCGTTACGGCGCTCTGGGGACCATGGCCGTCGGTGAAGGCGGCGGTGAACTGGACAAGCAGATCCTGCGGGATACCTGGGACAACCCCTATCCCGGCATCGTAGCCATTTATCTCACGGGCAAGCCTCAGCCCTGGGTGGGACCCCACGATATTGCACTGGCCATCTGCAGGGCGGTCTATAAGAACGGCTACGTAAAGAACAAGGTCATGGAATTCGTCGGACCCGGCGTGGCCAGCATGACCACCGATTACCGCAATGCCGTGGATGTCATGACGACGGAAACGACCTGCCTGTCCTCCGTGTGGCGCACGGACGAGGATACGCATGCATTCCTGAAGGAACATCACCGCGAAGGCGATTATAAGAAGCTCGATCCGGCCGAAGTCGCTTACTATGACGGTTGTGTCCTTGTAGATCTTTCCACGGTAAAGCCGATGATCGCACTGCCCTTCCATCCGTCCAATGCCTATGAAATCGACGAGCTGAATGCCAATCTGGAAGATATCCTGCGCGAAACCGAAAAGAAAGCCGCGGAAGTGGCCCAGGGACGTGCTTCCTACACCCTGGTCGACAAGATCAAGAACGGCAGGCTCCAGGTCCAGCAGGGCGTCATCGGCGGCTGCTCCGGCGGCAACTATGTCAACGTGGCGGCCGCAGCAGGCCTGCTGCGCGGAAGAGCCATCGGCACGGGCGAATTCGCCCTCAACGTGTATCCTTCCTCCATGCCGGTCTATATGGATCTTGCCAGGAAGGGCATGCTGACCGATCTCATGGCGGCAGGCGCCATCGTCAAGACCGCGTTCTGCGGACCCTGCTTCGGCGCCGGTGATACGCCGAACAATAACGGCCTGTCCATCCGCCACACGACCCGCAATTTCCCGAACCGCGAAGGTTCCAAACCGGGCCAGGGCCAGATGGCTGCAGTGGCGCTCATGGATGCCCGGAGCATCGCAGCGACGGCTGCCAATAACGGCCTGCTGACGTCGGCAGAAGAATATCCGGAAGCCTTTGGCGAAGTGCCGGCCTACCATTTTGACGACAGCTCCTATAAAGCCCGCGTTTACAATGGCTTTGGCAAGGCAGAACCGGAAAAGCAGCTTTTCTACGGTCCCAACATCAAAGACTGGCCGGAACTGCCGCCTCTGGGAGAGAATATCCTGCTGAAGGTCTGCTCCAAGATCCTGGATCCGGTCACGACGACGGATGAACTGATCCCTTCCGGAGAGACTTCGTCCTACCGCTCCAATCCGCTGGGACTTGCCGAATTCACGCTTTCCCGCCGCGATCCGGGCTATGTGGAACGGACCAAGGCTGTGAAAGCCGTTGAGCTGGACCGGGAAGCCGGCAGGGATATCCTTGCGGACAAGGGACTCGCCGCTGTCTTTGCACAGCTGGAGAAGCTCCCCGGAAATGCCAGCGTACAGAACACGGAGATCGGTTCCGTGATCTATGCCAACAAACCGGGTGATGGCTCCGCACGTGAACAGGCAGCCAGCTGCCAGCGCGTCATCGGCGGCCTTGCCAACATCACTCAGGATTATGCGACTAAGCGGTACCGCAGCAACGTCATCAACTGGGGCATGCTGCCCTTCCATCTGAAGGGAGAACCGGCCGCTTTTGAAGTCGGTGATTATATCTATGTACCGGAGATCCGCAAGGCTCTTGAAGGCAGCCTGGAAGCAATCCCGGCGTATGCTGTGAAGGCGGGCGGCGCCGTGCCCATGACTCTGTACTGCAAACCGCTCACGGACGAGGAACGGGAAATCATCCGCTGCGGCTGCCTGATCAACTACAACCGGGCCAGGAAGCGCTGACCGGCTCTGACGGGATTATTCCCTTGAGGCTTCCGGCTCCTTGAAGCCATAAGCCGCAGGACGGCGCAGTGGGGCTGTCTTTCGGAAAGCCCCGGACAATCCGGACTTCTTTGCAGAACGACCCTTTTCCATACGATATCTTACCCTCCTTACCGGACCTTATCTTCCGGCAGGGAGGGTCTTTTTGCGTGCTGCGGCGATTTTTCGGCCGCTGCACAGGCGTCGCTTTCCCGGATCGATTTGTGCTATACTGTCAGTATAAGACCGATCCGGCAAAGGAGGGAAAACGCGTTGCTGCTTACGGATTATCTGATGATCATCATGGCCCTGCTTGCTGCCATGCGGTATTACGATTCAAGGAGTTATGCCGTCTGGGCATGCTGTGCCATTTATGTGCTCATCCGCATTTACCAGATCCGGAAAAAGAAAAAATAAGACCGCTGCCGGGCCAGCCTCTCAGATGAAAGAAGGTACTGTCATGGATCAAAAAGAGATCCTCCGTTTTGCCCGTGCAAACGGGTTTGACGGCATCATCCATATCAGCAGCCGGGATGGCTGTGATATCTATGAGCCCTACTGCCTGGGCGGTCCGGAGTGTTCCCTGATCCGGGCGCCCGGGCGGATCCTTGTGCAGGGCAGCAGCATCCGGCTGGAAAGAGGGAAATGACTGATTCTTCCGGGGCGGGGAATTTCCTTTTTTTCGGAAAAACTGAAAAATGGACGGGACCGGTGTATGGACAGAGTCCGCAAAGGGGCACCCCGACGGGTGCTGACCTTCTGCGGGCTTTTTTTGCTTTTTTCAGGGCTTCCGCACGATTTTAAAAATGCCCGATAAAGAGAACTTTTTAAGACTTAATGTGCTGAAAAAGGTTTTTCGGGAGACATGATGCTGCAGGAAAAGAGCAAAATAGTTCTATATAACAAGAACTATTTTTGAAAAATTACAAATGTTTATTTAGAATGAATCGGTTAAAATAATACAGCAAAATACGAATATTAAAATATAAGGCTATGTCACAACAAACAGTTGATAAATAGCCATTTTTATAGGGGAGTATCAGAACTCCCCTACAAACTGTTATTTGCAGTTATCTATACTCATTTGGAATTTCGATATGAAGTGTCTCACACA
>Ga0256406_1005437_pt1 | contig 13624 bp, 9 predicted proteins | sample RumenRJG_03DNA_FD_185986 | JGI IMG/M metagenome (GOLD analysis project Ga0256406, IMG submission 185986) | Bovine rumen microbial communities from Lethbridge, Alberta, Canada - RJG_03 | ecosystem: Host-associated > Mammals > Digestive system > Stomach > Rumen | place: Canada: Alberta | collected...
GCGCCTGAAGTTCACTGAAGCGATCTGCGTACATGAAGTTCACATGGTGTATGATCGCAGCGATCTCTACATCCTGGTTATCATGACTTCAAGAGCGGCCAGCTGATTCTTTCCAAAATAAGGCAATTTATCAGGCAGGTGCTTAAACGCTATCAAAAGCTGATAGAAAGAATTCTGATGAAATGATGTTCCGCCTCTCCAATGGTCCAATGCAAGGATTCAACAATCTGCCTGAAGATCTGAAGAGAGAATCAAGGGGAGTCAGTAACTTCGAATATACCCCAGCAGAATCCTTTGGGCAGCACGCACAAAGACTTCAATGCCTGCCGTTCCCCCGTACCCGTGAAGAGGTACACACTGCCACGGGAAAGAAACGCGGTCCCTATAACAAACAGAAGAACACGCAGGAAAAATAACAGAGTAACTGGTTTAGGAGGAAAATCTCTGCCATGACATTCCTGCATGTTATGCGGCAGATAACACTTCTGCTCTGTCACATCTCTTCAACATTAAAATCCAGAAGCTTTGGAACACTGATATGCGTGCTCATCAGCTTCTGGATTCTTTCTTTTTTACAGCAGGATAGTTCAGGGCTTCTTCCTCCTTACATTCTGGAGAGCTTTCACCCGATCAGTATCAGTGATACAGAAGCGGTCAGTGAGACATAAGACTCAGTTTCCCATGCACCGTTTGTGATCGGTGTATGTGCTGTCATTGCAATCATTGCCATTGTGGTAATTGCAATGCGGAAAAAGCATTAATAGCCATTTGTGTTGAGATAGGCAGCCAGATCCCGGGCAGATTCATACAGATATTCACTTGAGAGCATGGTGTTGAAGGAAACACAGAAGGAATAGGAATCGGTACAGCCGATCATGTAGCTGTGGATACGGTCTTCAGCGCATTCGGCTGTACCGGTTTTTGCGTAGATCATGCCATAGTCTGCTTCATCAAAACCATAGGTCAGAGCTGCCGCATGCATGGCCTGTCTGACCCGGTCAGCCACACTGCTGTCAATGACCTGTGACAGGACGGACTGTCTGGCGGTGTAGTAATTGAGATGAGTCCCGGCTACTTTTTCAACGATATACGGCTGCATCATCACGCCGTTATTGCCCAGGGCCGCCGCAATCAGGCACAGATGAACCGGGGTGATTTCCGTGTTGCCCTGGCCGAAGGCGGTCTGGGCAACCGTGCCGAGATTGTCATTCTCAACATCCAGATTGGAATGCAGGGTGCAGAGATAGGGAATTTTTATATCTTTGCCGACCATGAACTTCTCAGCCATGGTACGCAGGGTATCCGCTCCGATGGTAACACCCAGATTGGCAAAGTAGCAATTGACGGAATTGGCCATGGCAGTATCCAGATCAATCTGCCCATAGGCTTTGTCCGCATAGTTCTTTATGTTCCATGTATCGCCAGGGGCCGTGTAGGTGCCGGAATCATAGTAGGAGAAATAATCATCCCCAAGACCTTCCTGCTGTGCTTTTTCAACCGCTGCTGAAGCAGTTACCACCTTGAAGGTAGAACCGGGCGGATCGGCTTCAAAGGTGCCTCTTCGATACTGGGCATCTGCGGTTGTATCCGACAGGAAGCTGTCCGGATCATTCACATCATAATCAATCGTGCTGTGGGAAGCCAGGGCAAGAATGGCACCGGTATCATTATCAATGACGGTGATGGAACCCTCCTGGCCATTGAGCAGTTCATAGGCATAGTTCTGCAGATCATTGTCTGTAGTCAATGTGACGGTGGCACCTTTGTCATCTTTGTTCAGGTGCAGCCAGGTATATTTCATGAGACTGCCTCTGAGTCCATAGGTGTATTCCGTATTTTCATCGGTACGGTAATAGCCTAACAGATACGCGTAGCTTTCATTCATCGGTGCTTCGGCACTGCCGCCGGTACCTGCTGCCGCATTGCCGAAGATGAGATTTCCATTGCGGTCAAGATAATCACCCTCAATGCCGTAGGTGGATACTTCGTTATAGCTGATCGCCCGCTTAGTCTCAGCGTAGGTGTCATCATAGTAAGGCATGAAAAGATATTTGCCGCCGAATAAGGCCATAAAACCGACCGCAGCAGCACAGACAAAGATCTCCGCCTGACGGATGCGGCGGCGGGCATTGCGGTTAGGATCCTCGCTGACTGTGCTCTTCTTCTTGAACATCGCTTTCTTCCTTTCTTTCTTCGGACATGTGAATCAGAATGCCGCAGAAACATAAGACAATCGTCTGGTATGTAAAGCCGCGGGAGAGAAACGGAATGGGCAGACCTGTAAAGGGGATGATATTGCATGAACCGAGAATGACAATCATGCCCTGCAGATACAGCATGGCGGCTGCTCCGAAGGCCACCAGGGAATCCTGTCTGTCCTTCTTCAGCAGCTTTCTTGCCAGCCTGCCGCCATGCATGGCAATGCGGGTCAGTTCAATCACGGCCAAAAATCCCATAGGCCAGCCGAATTCATTGACAAGGGCAATAAAAGCCATATCGCTTTCCACTACCGGAATGGCATTGAAATGTACTGTATTGCCCGACAGACCGCCCATCCACATGGCCTTTTTTCCCTGCAGCAATTGATAGCCGGCACCATAGGGATCGTTGTTGATATTGGCGGTCAGTGAGAAACGTTCATAGATCTTGCGTACAAAGGGCCAGATGAAGCCTGTAACAGCATTGAGCGTACCGGCCTCATAGGAAGGCAGCAGCAGCTTGTACAGGCCGAAGGCCAGTACAACCGCCAGAAAGCACAGAAAGAATACGGTCAGAAGGTAGACACGTTTCTGATGGGAGTGGTCCATATAAATAAAGAGGATGGACAGATGCAGAAAGAACAGAATGAAGAAAGAACCAAGTTCATGAATCAGTACGGCACCGATGAGGTTGAGAAAGAAAAAAAGTGTTGCGGTGATAAGTATTTTCTTTTCATCGTACCGGTAGGAACTGGAAAACAGCGCGGCATAGAACAAGAGGGCAGTGACTTTGGTGAAGTCGGTCAGTTCAATCGTAAAGCCGTGGACGCTGATCCAGGCATTGGTGCCGTATCCGTTAGGATCATAGCCATAGCACAGCAGCACACCGTAGATGACGGCTGCAGCTGCCATCATGATATATACTGTTGCCCGGTAATTGAGAATTTTACGGAACAGCTCATAGAAGACGATGAATATGATGGCTACCGCCAGACCGATAATGTATTTGAGCAGATTGAAAGTAGATGAAACGGCATAGACCTGGTCAATGACCAGCTGCAGGCCGATGCCGATATCAGCCAGTATGATAATGGATGTCAGCAGCTTCATATCGGCGGAGTGCTGGTAGGCACGGTTGCCGATGATGCCGGTCAGGATCAGGATCGGGGCCAGGGCAATCAGATAATTTCTTCCGGCAGCGGCCGAGCGATAGTAGACAAACAGAGCAAAGGCGATCTCAAATACCATGCATAAGCCGATATAGCGGTCGGAGTGGTCTATTTCAAGCAGTTCAGGTTCTTTGACGAAAGTCTCTTCTTCCGTATTCTCGAAGAATTCATCCGGATCCGGATAGAGATCATCATCGTAGGTGTTTTCCTGCGTATCTTCCTGTTTTCTTCTGAATAAAGCCATGTTATTTTCCTTTTCCCGTATAGGATAGTGTCTTTTGCGGCTTTGTACAAGTTAAGGTGTAACAGGTGTGTTATAATTCGGGCAGGGAAAAAACGGCTTTGCGTTTTTTTACTGCGGGCTGAAGTACAGAAATAACAGCAGTGAAGGAGGGTTTTTCTATGAAGGTGTGGTCACGTGAGGAGCGTTATCGCGCGCTGCAGGATTCGGATACAGAGGAACTGGAAAGAAAGCATGCGTCTCTGTCACACTCCATCTGGCGGACACAGTATCATGTTCAGACTTTGTATGGTCTTCTGAATGATCCTGACGGATTCAGTTTCTACAATGGAAAGTGGCATCTGTTCTATCAATGGTTCCCGTTCGGGGCGGTTCACGGTCTGAAGTACTGGTATCATGTGACCAGTGAAGATCTGCTGCATTGGCATAATGAAGGCATCGGCCTGAGACCGGATACATGGTATGACAACAAAGGCTGCTATTCCGGCAGTGCTTTAGTGGAAAATGATTTATGCTATCTGGCCTATACCGGCAACAACCGTGATGAGAAGTGGATCAGACATCCGTATCAGATGCTGGCAGCCATGAACAGCGAAGGAAAGATCATCAAGCATGATGAGCCGATCATTGACCCGGATCCTTCCTATACGGAACACCAGAGAGATCCCAAGATCTTCAAGCGTGAAGAAGATGATATGTATTATATTCTGCTGGGTGCGCAGTCCCCGGATCATAAGGGACATCTCATCATGTACAGAAGTGCATCCATTTATGAAGGATGGAAGAAGCTCGGGGAATTGAAGGTAAGAGGCTATGATTCTTTCGGCTATATGTGCGAATGCCCGGATATTGAAAAGATCGGGGACAAGTATGTTCTGCTGTTCTCCCCGCAGGGACTGGAGGCGGATGGCGACCGTTTCCGCAATAAGTTCAACAATGTATATCTGATCGGCGATCTGGATCTGTATCATATGGAATTTATTCCGGACGGAGAGATGAAAGAGCTGGATAACGGCTTTGATTTCTATGCGGCCCAGTGTGCCTGCCAGCATAAGCTGCGCAATACGGCAGTATTGGAAGGCTGGTTCGGATGTGCAGATTATACGTATGAGCCGACCGATGAAGAAGGATGGTCGGGATTAATGACCATGCCGCGTCTTTTGACCATTGAAAATGGAAAGCTGCTGCAGAAGCCGGTTGAAGAGACAGAAAACCTGAAGAAGAAAAAGCTCTTTGAAGCGAAGAAGGGCTCTGTTGTACTCGATCAGATGCATGCTCTCATGCCGCGGGCCGGTGTCATTGAAATCGACAATGCGGATGACAATGATTTCTGTTTCAACCTGTTTACCTGGGGCAGAGACAGAGGCTTTGAAATTGCCTATCACAGTGCAAAGAAGCGTCTGACCATCGACAAGTCTTCCATGCGCCATATCACCAATGCTGAGTTCGGTACCGACCGGTCCATTACGGTGGAAAACGGTTTGAAACATCTGCAGGTCTTTGTGGATCATTCTTCTGTTGAAATCTTTGTCAACAACGGCGAAGCAGTCATGAGTGCCAGAATCTTCCCGGCCAAGGATGAGACCATGATCCGCATGAGCGGCAGAGATATTGACATTCGCATCTATGACGCCAATACTGCCAATGACGATACCTTTGTGCTTTAAAAAAAGAAAAGGGCACTGGATTACAGTGCCGGGATGCTGCGGGAACGTTCCGCAGCTTTTTCTTTTAATTCAGAAAGATAGGGATTGCGGGAAGCGGGATTGACGGCAAGCACAATTGACAGAGCTGCCCGGGGTGAAAGGGGAACTGCTTTTACGCCTTCAGCCTGACTGACATTGAGGGAACTGATCGGCAGAAAGGCAATGCCGCGGCCGTCGCGCACTGTCTGCAGTACCTGATCAATTTCGGAAGTGTGTACGTTTTCAGTTGAGATGTGGTTGCGGATGAGCAGCTGCTTGCAGTAGGAGTAGCTGGTGGAATGAGGGTTGGAAAGGAAGAAGGCTTCGTTTTTCAACTGGCGGATGTTGACCTGGGCCGCATGGGCCAGGGGATGATTCTCGGGCAGTACGGCTGCCACTTCATCTTCAGCCAGGCGGATTGTCTCTGCTTGTACATCGACCAGCTGATCGGCAAGGCAGACACAGGCATCGTACAGCCCGTGTTTGAAATCATCGATCAGATGCAGGGCATCCGTTTCTTCCATATGCAGTGTACAGTCCGGTTCACTGTCGCTGAAGCGTCTGAAAAAAGCAGTCAGACGATACTGGCGCAGGATCGGCAGGGTGCCGATGTACAGTGTTTTCATCGGTTCCGTGCGATAGGCTGACATGGCCCGCAGCACCTTATGGTACTGGTGTACCAGCTCTTTGGCACGGGGCAGCAGGGCTTCTCCAGCTTCGGTCAATACACCGGCATTCTGATCGGTATGTTCAAACAGATGACAGTCAAGTTCCTGTTCCAGCTGCTGTATTTCCGCTGCAGAGGAACTGCTGTAGCGGTGCAGGCTGCCGCCGGGTGCGACGAAAGTTTCACTTTCAGCGGCGGCGATGAAAGCTTCAAGCTCTTCAATGGTCATTTGGTTTTTCTTCCTCTGCTTCCATTATAGCAAAGTAAAAAGAGAAAGGCGTGCAGCCTTTCTCTTCAGCGATCAAGTGACTTTTCCAGATTCTCTTTGCCTACGGCAAGCATCAGCTTGATTCTGTTTTCCTGATTGACCTTGGAAGAAGAAGGGTCATAGTCAACTGCTGATATGTTGGCTTCAGGATATTTGGAGCGGATCGTTGAGATCACGCCCTTGCCCATGATGTGATTGGGCAGACAGCCAAACGGCTGGGCACAGACGATGTTGGGGTAGCCGGCTTTGATCAGTTCAACCATTTCGCCGGACAGCAGCCATCCTTCCCCCATCTTTGCGCCAAGATGAATGATGCCTTCCGTTCCCTTCATCAGATCAAAGAAGGAACCGGGACCATAGAAACCGTACCTGCGGGCAGCCTTAGATGCAGCAAGACCCACACTGTCGAGAAACTTCAGTGACGTATGCCACAGATTCTGTCTTGACTTTTTGCCGCCGTAGAGCTTGACATCCTCTTCCCAGTTGGCCACGCAGTAATTGACATACCCCATGACACCGGGCATATTGACTTCACAGTCCTGTGATTCCAGAAATGCCTTCAGATCATTATTGCCGGCGGGAGAGAACTTGACATAGATCTCTCCGACAACCCCGACCTTGACCTTGGGTACTCTTGTAATCGGTACCCTGGCCGCATCTTCGGCAATATCGAAGAACCGCTTTTTCATGACCGGAACAAGATAATTCTCATCTTTGTACATCCATGATGAACATCTTTCAATCCACTTATTCGTCCAGTGGTCCGCATCGCCCGGATGGTTTTCATAGGGGCGGATCTGGTTTCTGAGGGAATCGATCAGATCACCGTATTCCACTGCCGCAAAGATCTTCATCAGCATCCTGGGGGTCCAGGGCATCTGTGATCCTGCTTCAAGACCTGACGGGTTGGCGGAAGCGACCGGTACATAATCGTAGCCTGCCTTGACTAAGGCTTTGCGTAATAGCTTGATGTAGTTGGAAGCACGGCAGCCGCCGCCTGACTGAGTGATCAGAAGGGCGGTATGATGGGTATCATATCGGCCGGAATTCAGGGCATCAAGATACTGTCCGATGACGATCAGAGCCGGATAGCAGGTGTCATTGTGGACATACTGCAGACCGAGCTGGGATACGCTGGAAGAGCGGGTGGAAAGCATTTCAATGTGATAGCCTTCACTCTGCATGGCTGCTTTGATAATGGCAAACTGAATCGGCGCCATATTGGGAATCAGCACCGTATAGCTGTCCAGCATGTCTCTGGTAAAGTTGGGCGTCAGATACTCCATGCGTTCTCCTTTCCTTCAATAAACGTTCTTTTCACCGGAACGTTTCCTTCTTCTCTTTCTTTTTCTTCCTTTTCTTCAAGAGCCGCAAACAGCGAGCGGATGCGGATGTTAACCGCACCGAGGTTGGTGATCTCATCAATCTTGAGCTGGGTGTAAAGCTTATGGCCTGCTTCGAGAATCTCACGGGTTTCATCTGTGGTAATCGCATCCAGGCCGCATCCGAATGACACAAGCTGAATCAGATCCATATCCTTCTGGGAAGTGCAGTACTTGGCTGCCGCATACAGTCTGGCGTGATACGTCCACTGGTTGAGAACGGCGGTCGGGAACTTGTGCATGATCCATGACACACTGTCCTCGGTAATGACGGCAGCCCCCTGTCTGATGATGAGCTTGTCAATGCCGTGGTTGATTTCCGGATCGACATGATAGGGGCGGCCGGAAAGAACAATGATGCGTCGGCCCTGGCGTCTGGCTTCTTCAATGATCCATTTGCCTTTTTCACGGGTATCCTGCATATGTCTTTCATATTCCGCGTATGCCGCATCAATGGCTTCATGGACTTCCTTCGGTTTAATGCCTTTGAAATACTTTGCCAGCAGTTTCGGGGCACGTTTGGTGAAGTCTTCGCGTTCCGACAGATTCAGATAGTCATAGATGAAGATTTTCTTTTTCAGATCCGGTACGTTGTTGATCAGAACTTCCGGATAATAGGCGACGACCGGACAGTTGTAATGGTTGTCGCCAAGACCTTCATCAAAGTTGTAGCTCATGCACGGATAGAAGATGGCATCCACTTCCGGATCATTGGCCAGCTGTTCAATGTGGCCATGGCTCATCTTGGCCGGATAGCATGCCGTATCACTCGGGATGGTGCCCTGGCCGGACTGGTACAGGGCACGTGTGGATACATCGGAAACCTTGACTTTGAAGCCGAGCTTGCGCCAGAAGGTGTGCCAGAAAGGCAGCAGTTCATACATGTTCAGCACAAACGGAATGCCGATTGTGCCTCTTTCGGCGGTGCCCTGGTCATCCGCATAAGTTCTGAGCTGTTTCAGCTTATAGGCATAGAGGTTGAGGGTATCATCCGAAGCCTTGCCGGTGACCGGACGGTCGCACTTGTTGCCGGAAATCATACGGGATCCGTCAGAGAATGTGTTGATGGTCAGCTGGCAGTGGTTGCCGCAGCCCTGACACTGTACATTGGTGACTTTCTGTGAGAAGTTCTGCAGCTCTTGCTCAGTGAGGATAGTGGAATGTCTGTTTTTTTCCGCTTTCTTCAGACCATACAGCGCTGCGCCATACGCGCCCATCAGACCGGCAATATCCGGACGGATGACATTGACGCCCATTTCTTTTTCAAATGCTCTTAATACGGCTTCGTTGTAGAAGGTACCGCCCTGCACGACGATATGACGGCCGAGCGATCTGGCATCCCTGGTACGGATGACCTTATACAGCGCATTCTTGACAACGGAAATGGAAAGGCCGGCGGAGATGCAGTCCAGGGTGGCACCGTCTTTCTGTGCCTGCTTGACCGAAGAGTTCATGAAGACCGTGCATCTGGAACCTAGATCAACCGGATGCTTGGCAAACAGACCCTGCATGGCAAATTCTTCCACACTGTAGCCCAATGCCTTGGCAAATGTCTGCAGGAAAGAACCGCAGCCGGAAGAACATGCCTCATTCAGGAAAATATCCGCAATGGCACCGTTTTCAATCTTGAAACACTTCATGTCCTGACCGCCGATATCAATAATGAAATCGACATCCGGCATGAAATGACGGGCAGCTGTGAAATGGGCTACCGTTTCAACCAGGCCGTAATCACAGCGGAAGGCCTTTTTCATCAGTTCTTCGCCATAGCCTGTCGTCGTTACGGACTGAATGCAGAGGCCCGGATGTTTCTGATAGAGATCCAGCAGGGTTTCTCTGACCATGGGAATGGGGTTGCCGTCGTTGGGTTCGTATCTTGTATAAAGCAGTTCGCCCTTATTGTTGATGACGGCAATCTTGATCGTTGTCGAACCGGAATCGATGCCGATATGAACCGGTCCGCTCTTTTCATCAAACGGGACCCGGGGTACAGCGGCCTTGGCATGGCGGTTATGGAACTCCCAGTATTCCTCCCGGCTATTGAACAGCGGGGGAAGTGAAGCGTATGTAGCTGTACGGGTATATTCATCCAGCGATGCGATGACATCGTCGAGATTCACTTCACCATCCGCATACAGAGCGGCTCCAAGCGATACATAGTACAGACTGTTGGCAGGGCATGTGCCGGTAACACCAAGGGTCTGATCAAAAGACTGACGCAGACACTTCGAGAAGGTCAGCGGTCCGCCAAGGTACAGAATATTGCCTCTGATCGGACGGCCCTGGGCCAGGCCGGCAATGGTCTGGTTGACTACCGCCTGATAGATGGATGCTGCAATATCACCCGGGGCAGCGCCCTGGTTGATCAGCGGCTGTACATCCGACTTGGCAAATACACCGCAGCGGGAAGCGATCGTATAGGTTCGTTTCGCATTCAGGGCAGCCTGATCCATTTCCCCCGCATCCATTTTCAGTAATGTTGCCATCTGGTCAATAAATGCACCGGTGCCCCCGGCACAGGAACCGTTCATGCGTACTTCCGTTCCGCCGGTCAGAAAGAGTATTTTGGCGTCTTCGCCGCCAAGCTCGATAATACAGTCCGTACCGGGATTGTACCTGTTTGCCGCAACTCGTTCGGCAAATACCTCCTGTACAAAGGGTACCTGTGCTTCGTCTGCCAGTCCCATGCCGGCAGAGCCGGAGATGGCAAGTGTGATTTTTCCATCCGGAACATAATCTTTTTTGATCCGGTTCAGTATTTCTTTGGCTTTTTCCAGTATATGACTGAAGTGACGCTCATAGGTGGAATAGATGATGTTTTCCGCTTCATCCAGCACCACGCATTTGATTGTCGTAGATCCGATATCCAGTCCTGCTCTCATACAGCCTCCTTTACTTGTAAACATATGTATTTTACTGAATTAAATAAGAAGGTCAATTGAAAAGCATGCTTTAAAATACACGTATGCCCATTTGTATTTTCATATGTTTTCGGCTGTCATTCACAATTTCTTCAGACACGAAACGTACAATGACAGCCTGAGGTGACAGCCTGTGAAGAAAAGAAAATGGACAATCTGTACTTTCGGTCTGATTCTCTCTCTGCTATTATCATCCTGTTTGAAGCGGGGAGATGTGCTGATGAAGATAACAGTACTGCAGGCGGGCAAGGCAGATGCGATCGTAATACAGAGTCAGGGACATACCGTGCTGATCGATACGGGACTGGAAGAAGACAGCAGCAGTCTTCTGCAGGAGCTGGACACGCTGGAAGCTGATACTGTGGATGCGATGATCCTGACGCATTTTGATAAAGATCATGCCGGCGGGGCGGCGGCCGTATTGGCAAACTATGATGTCGGTACCGTCTATACAACCTATGAAGCAGATGACGGAGTGGATCTTTCCGATGTTCTGGCAGAGGCCGGATTGAGCGCTTTGGTGGTTACGGCTGAAAAATATGTGACTTTTACCATCGGCAGCGCCTCTTTTACCATTGAAGGGGCAGAAGGCGGCTATAATGAGAACAAAGATAATAATTCAAGCCTCATCACAACCGTATCATGCGGCACAAAGACATATCTGTTCATGGGCGATGCGCAGAAGTATAGAATTGAAGAGTATCTGGAAAAACACAATGAAACTGTGGACTTTCTGAAAGTCCCGTACCATGGCCGCTATATGAGCTGCCTGAAGGAACTGTACCGGGTGCTGCAGCCTTCCGCTTCCGTCATTACGTGCTCAGATACAGAGCCGCAGGAAAGCGAACTGAATAAATGTGAGAAGCTGCTCAAGCAGTATGGCAGCGTGTACCGCACCAGTGATGGAACGGTTACTGTCTACTGCTATCAGAATGCGTTTACCGTAGAGCAGTAATATAGAAAAAGTACAGGTTTCATGATATATTTTTTCCGCAGATCAATTGTTTCTGAAACTGGGGAGGAAATGAAATGAAAAATCTGAACTTCAAGGTCGGAACAGTCGGTTTATTTGCCGCTGCTCTGATCCTTGGCTGTCTGCCGGCATGTTCCGCAAACAAGTCTGTCAGCGGAACCTATACAGGTACAGCCAAAGGCAATGGCGGTGATGTCACCGTCACAATTACCCTGAAAGATTCTGTGATTACAGATGTACAGGCGGAAGGCAAGCAGGAAACACCGGGCATCGGCTCCAAAGCGATTGACAAGATGCCGGGTGAAATGGCGGATGGCAATACCATCAATGTGGATGGCGTATCCGGCGCAACCATTACCAGCAATGCCATCAAGGAAGCTGCTGCAAATGCGCTGACAAGTGCGGGTCTGGATCCCAAGAATTATCAGACGGCCGCAACAGCGGCTGCGGCCAAGGATGAAGAACTTGACACGGATGTGGTTGTTGTAGGTGCCGGCGGTGCCGGTATGACCGCAGCTATTACCGCTGCTGCAGACGACAAGGATGTTGTGATTCTTGAATCACAGGATGCGGCCGGCGGCAACTCCGTACGTGCTACCGGCGGCATGAACGCTGCTCATACGCCGTATCAGGATGAAAACACATTCGATGAAGCAGCCGGTGTGGAAAAGACCCTGCAGGCGGCGAAGGATTCCTACAGCGACAACAAGACCATTACTGATCTTGCGGCTGCCGTACAGCAGCAGTGGGATGCCTACCAGGCAAGTCCGAGCGGCTACTTTGATTCCGTTGAACTTATGGAACTTGATACCATGATCGGCGGCAAGGGCATCAATGATCCGGAACTGGTCAGGACACTGGCCGAGAACAGTGCCGACGGCATTGAATGGCTCAGCAGCATCGGAGCTGATCTCAAGAGCGTAGGTCAGTTCGGCGGCGCTTCCGTCAAGCGTATTCACAGACCGGTCAATGATCAGGGCCAGACGGTTGCGGTCGGTGCCTATGTCGTACCGATTCTGGAACAGAACTGTGAAAAGCTCGGCATCAACATTATCTACAATGCGACGGCGGATAAGATTCTGATGAAAGACGGCAAAGCTTCAGGTGTACATGCGACCGGCAAGGACGGCAATGATATTACTGTCAATGCCAAGGCGGTTGTACTGGCTACCGGCGGTTTCGGTGCCAACAACGACATGGTCAAGGAACAGAATCCTGATCTGGACGGCTACATCACAACCAATGCGGCGGGTGCCCAGGGCCAGGGTATTGTCATGGCTACGGCAGATGATGTCGGTGCGGCAACCGTTGATATGAAGCAGATTCAGCTTCATCCGACGGTACACGTGGATGATGACGGCAATGCCCATCTGATTACCGAAGGTCTCAGAGGCGATGGTGCCATTCTGGTCAACCAGGAAGGCGAGCGCTTCATTGATGAAGTCGGCACACGTGATGTTGTTTCCGCTGCTGAAAACAAGCAGACCGGCGGCTATGCATGGCTGATCATCGACCAGCCTATGGTGGACGCATCGGCAGTCATTCAGGGCTACATTGATTCCGGCTACACCAAGACCGGCAAGACGATTGAAGAGCTTGCCAAGGCAATTGATACCGATCCGGATACCCTGGCCAAGACCATGGATACCTGGAACAAGGATGTGGATGCCCAGAGTGATCCGGACTTCAACCGTACTTCCTTTGTCAAGAAACTCGATACTGCTCCTTACTATGCCATCAAGGTACAGCCTGGTGTTCACCATACCATGGGCGGCCTGAAGATCGACAGCAGTGCCGAAGTGCTCAATGACAGCGGCAAGGCCATCGATGGACTGTTTGCAGCAGGTGAAGTCACCGGCGGCGTACATGGTGCCAACCGTCTGGGCGGCAATGCCGTAGCAGATTTCATTGTCTACGGCCGTATTGCCGGGGCAAGCGCCAGCGCTTACGCAGGCAGATAAGCTTTCTGAAGGGATCTGACACTGTTCAGATCCTTTTTGTGTGATGGGCAGTCACACTCATATATGAACGCAAATAGTGCGTTGTCAAAGTAATCCCTAGAGGGATAGAACTGGATGGTGAAACATGAAAGCGAACAAACCTTAACGGAGGTGAAAGAC
>Ga0256406_1005438_pt1 | contig 13624 bp, 13 predicted proteins | sample RumenRJG_03DNA_FD_185986 | JGI IMG/M metagenome (GOLD analysis project Ga0256406, IMG submission 185986) | Bovine rumen microbial communities from Lethbridge, Alberta, Canada - RJG_03 | ecosystem: Host-associated > Mammals > Digestive system > Stomach > Rumen | place: Canada: Alberta | collected...
ACAGGATTCAAGAACTTCAGACCTTACTCATGGAGAACAGTCAGCAGAAAGAACGCCTGACCGGATTCATGGCGCAGGGCTATATCGACCAGATCCTTTATAACGAGGAGATGAACACCCTGCTCGCACAGGCAGACAGATACAACGCAGAAATCGAAATGCTAAGCAATAGCGTCAAGGGCGATGCCAGCCATATTCAGGCCGCAACTGCCCTGCTCCGCTTTACAGAGAAAAGTGCCATGCTCGACTTCTTTGATGAAGAATTGTTCGAAGAGACCGTGAGCCGCGTCCGGGTGCTCTCAAGGGAGAAGATCGCTTTTGAACTGAAATGCGGACTCACGCTAACAGAAAGGATGTGAAAAAATGGGACACACCCCTTACGGATATCGGATCGAAAATGGGATCGCGGTCATCGACAATGATGCTGCAGATAGGCTCTGTAACCTATACAAGAACTACCTTGCAGGCATGGGACTCATGTCGGCTGCGGCAGAGGTTGGAATTGATGCCTATCACGGCAGTGTCAAGAGACTTCTGAGCAATAAACACTATCTCGGCGATGACTTCTACCCTGCCATCATCGACGAAGGCACCTTTAACAAGACACAGGAGGAGATCATGAGACGTGCGGAAGCCCTCGGAAGAACTGGCCGGAAGACAAAACCACGGGAGCTAAAACCCTTCAGGCGATTCAGGCTCGGACAGCTCACTGAACACTTTGACAGCCCGGTGCAGCAGGCAGAATACATTTACAGCCAAATTGAAAGCGAGGTGAGCTGATGGCAAATGTAACCTTCATACCAGCAAAACGGCAGGTCGGAAACAACATCAAAAAAGCAGAGAAGCCAAAGCTCCGAGTCGCGGCGTACTGCAGAGTCAGTACTGACAGCGATGAGCAGGCTACCAGCTACGATGCACAGATCGAACATTACACAGAGTACATTTCCAAGAATCCAGACTGGGTGCTGGCTGGCATCTTCGCCGATGATGGTATTACCGGCACCAACACCAAGAAGCGTGACGAGTTTAATCGCATGATCGATGAGTGCCATGCCGGAAACATCGATATGATCATCACCAAGTCGATCAGCCGATTTGCGCGTAACACCTTGGACTGCCTGAAATACATCCGAGAGCTAAAAGATAAAAACATCCCGGTCTTCTTCGAGAAAGAGTCCATCAACACAATGGATTCCAAAGGCGAGGTGCTGCTTACCATCATGGCTTCCCTCGCCCAGCAGGAATCTCAGAGTCTTTCGCAAAACGTGAAAATGGGAATCCAATACCGCTATCAGCAAGGTAAAGTGCAGGTCAACCACAACCGCTTCCTCGGCTACACCAAAGACGCTGACGGCAATCTGGTCATTGAACCGAAGCAAGCTGAGATCATCAAACGCATCTACCGGGAATACCTTGAAGGCAAAAGTATGGATAAGATTGCTGCCGGTCTGGAGGCTGACGGTATTCTCACAGGCGCAGGCAAAGAGCGATGGCACCCCAGCACCATAAAGAAGATCCTGACAAACGAGAAGTACATCGGTGATGCGCTGCTTCAGAAGACCTATACCACCGACTTCCTGACAAAGAAACGGATCAAGAACAACGGCACCATGCCGCAGTACTATGTGGAAGGTGATCACGAAGCAATCATACCGAAGGACATCTTCCTACTGGTGCAGGAGGAACTGGCCAGAAGACGCAGAGTGCACACCACCGAGAATGGCAAGCGCCGCTGCTACTCCTGCAAGCACTGTTTCGCACAGATCGTATTCTGCGGTGAATGTGGCGAGTATTACCGCCGAGTCCACTGGAACAACCGTGGCTGCAGGTCAATCGTCTGGCGGTGCTGCTCACGCCTTGAGAATACCGGCCACGCCTGCCGCAGCCGCACAGTTAATGAGGCCATTCTGGAGCAGGTAGTAGTCGACGCCATCAATCAAGTGCTCTGCCAGAAGAACGACTTTCTGAAAACCCTGCAGTCCAACATGAAAACCACCATCACTGATCGCAACTCCCTCTCCCCGGAGGTCATCGATACCCGGCTACATGATCTGCAGAAAGAGCTTCTGAAAAAAGCAAACCAGAGCGCAGACTACGATGCCATCGCTGATGAGATCCTCCGGCTTCGGGATATGCGCAAGCAGTCCGAGGTTGACAGTGTCCTCCGTGATGACCAGATGAAACGGATCAAAGACCTGCAGGACTTCATCAAGAAGCAGGCCACCGACATCACAGAGTTTGATGAGGCGCTGGTCTCAAGGCACATCGCCAAGATCACCGTCTTCGAGGATCACTTCACCGTATACTTCAAGTCCGGTATCACAATCGATATCGAGGCATAATAAGAGCTCCCCACCGCCATATAGGCAGTGAGGAGCTTGGTCTGTCTTTGCCTATTTCCAATGCTTCAGTTGGGATAGGTAGCCATCATATTGTGTTCGTCTTTTGTCATCCGGAAGGTTGTCCGGATTAGGCATATGGCCTACCAGATAATCAAGCAAAGAGTCTTTTGATTTATATGCGAACTTCCCATCTGCATAACACCATTTGCAGAAGTCCTCATTAAAGCTCCCATCCGGTTCTTTGCTGATCATAGTATCTTCCGTTAAAGGCATGCCGCAACATTGGCAGACAAGTTGTCTCGGATTGCCGAGCAAAGTATTGATAGACACATCAAACTCCTTCGACAGCAGCTGAAGTGTATCCGTATTTGGCTGTGTCTCTCCTGTCTCCCAGCGGCTTACTGCCTGCCTTGTAACCATAACACGTTCTGCAAGCTGATCCTGAGAAAGACCGTGCTTTTCGCGCAGGTTTTTAATTGTATCCTGTACTGTCATTAATCCGCACCTCCATATTCATTGTTCATTTATATTATGAACTGCCCATGCAGACCTGACAAGCAACGTGCTGTTGCGTTCACTTCACTGATGTTGCCTTGATCGCACCCAGACAGTGGATTCTTACGACACGGTTTTCGTCGGTATCTGCTATTTCCTGCAAACGCTCCAGATATGGCTTTACGAACTCCGGTCTACGTTTGCCGAGAACACGAAAGATCTCCGGAGCTTCCATTCTGACTTTGTCATCCGAATCGTACAGCAGCTTCTCAAATACCGACATATGCTTCTCATAGATGTCCGGTGTGTTCGTGGCGATGTTTTCTGATGCCCATATGAAACCCAATCTGACCTTCGGCTCCTCATCAGAGACAAAACGGAACATATCTGTCCAGTACGGTTCAATTACCGAATAGTCTCCCCGTCCGATCCTGCCGAGAGCATTAACAGCACGTTCTCTCAAAAGCGGCTCCGGGCTGTCAAGAAATGAGGCGATTGCCGGAACTGCGTCTTGCACTTGGCGAGGATATGCAAGCCCCATCTCACCAAGCAGCCAGAGTGCTTTTGCTTGAATCTTCACGGATTCATGGTCAAGAAGAGAAGCAACATAGGGAATGCTCTCTTCCCATTTGTCGTTGTCATCTGTCAATATTCCAAGTTCTTTGTATAGTTCCGATTCCTTTAATCGTTTCTTCTCAATTCCCTCTACATCAAATCTAAGCCGGTAGAACTTTTGTAACCACTTTGGTTGAGAGTCAACATTTGATGCAAGCTTTAAAAGAGTACGCTTACCCACTCTACGATCCAAAATCGCAAACATTCGAACCACTGCATTTTCATCTTCCAAAGATTCCGCAATGCTCTGATTCAGATAGCGTTGAATATAACTTGGAATATAGTATGAATCAACGATTCCGTCCTGAGCAGTCCTTAGTTCCGCCTCCTTATCCAAGTACTCATATTCTGTTTCATATTCGTCCCAAGAAGCCCATTGCTCTACACCCCAATCTACTCGGAGCTTATCAAACACTTCATCGTAATGTGCCTCATTGAAAGGTGTTGCACGGAAGTATGCTTTCTCATCAACCTTCACTTCAAACAATGCCGCCTGATCGTGAGATTTGCGATAGAGAGTATAATAGTATCTTACCCGCCCCCGGAGTTTTAAGCAGAGCCTATCCTGCTCCAATATTTTTCTGATCTTACTCCATGATTCTGACATAAACCATTCCTCTTTATGATATCAATAGCTCTGATGTCCAAACAGCGCACTCAGCCCGATCTACTTCATGCTGCTGATGCACATCTCCTGAAACCCGCTATTTTCAAGGCTTTCGAGCCCTGACATCTAAATAGCCGTCTCAACCCTCGACATCTAAACAGCCCACTCAACCCTATGGTTTCTGACATCTAAATAGCCGCCTCAACCCCCGACATCTAAATGGCCTACTCAACCCTCCGGCAAAATGGCATGTAGATAAGTTTCCGTCGAGTGTTTTCCGTGCTAAGTGAGAGGCCGATTCGATAGGTGCTAATTCCACAAACCGCTTGTTTTCAAGCCTTTCAGCGCCTCTTATGTGTTTGCCTTAGACATCAATACTACGCACTCCACATGTTTTGTCCACGGGAAATTATCAAAGGGTTTTATGGACTTTATCTCGTAGCCATGGTACTGGAGATAGTAGAGATTATCCACCAGAGTCTTCGGGTTACATGAGACGTATACGATCTGATCGACGCCGTAGCTTATGATCTTATCCAGCGCATCGGGTCTCATGCCCATGCGGGGCGGATCCACAACGATCACATCGGGCTTATCGGAGATCGAATCCATTACCTCGAACACGTCACCGGCGTAGAATCTGCAGTTATCCAGGCCGTTGAGCCGGGCCGAGGCTCTGGCCCCTTCCACCGCTTCTTCCACCAGCTCTATTCCCACCACTTCAGTTGCACTTCTTGCCAGCACCTGAGATATGGTGCCGGTACCGCAGTAGAGGTCGAAGACCTTCTTTCCTTCTGTGGCCCCATCCTGTTCAAGCAGTCCGACGGCGTATTCATAGAGCCTCTCCACCGCCTCCACATTGGTCTGAAAGAAGGAGAATGCTCCCACCTTGAACCTGAGTCCGCAGATCTCCTCCTCATACCAGTCCTGTCCATGGAGCACACGGAGTTCATCGCAGTTTACCGCGTCGGCAAGTCGATCGTTCACCGTCCTAAGCACTCCGACCACCTCATTCTCAAGGGGCAGTCCGAGGATCATGTCGACGAAGGCCCTTTCATCGAATCCGATGGCTTCAGGATCTGTTCCACCGGCCTCTCCCTCAGAGGTAGTCACTATATTGACCAGTATCTGATCGGTCCTGACTCCACGGCGCAGAACCAGGTGTCTGAGCAGACCTTTATGAGTCTTCTTGTGGTATTTTGTGTATCCTCGCTCTTCTGCAAAAGCAAGGGTTGCCTTTAAAACAGTATTGAAATCCTCATGGACCAGCTGACACTCATCCACGGTTACTATGGACATGAAATTCTTCTTACGATGCATGCCCAGGGTCATGGGTCCGCCCTTTTCCATGTCGCCAAAGGTGTATTCCATCTTGTTTCTATAGGCGTAAATGGAGGGTGCCGGCTCTATGGGAAGAAGGGCCTCCTCAGGCAGGCTCTTCTGCAGGGCCAGGCCACGGACCTCACCGTATTTGTTGGAAAGCTGATCCTCGTAGGAGATTCCCTGATAGCTGCAACCGCCGCAAAACTCAGCGACAGGACATATTGGCCTCTTATTCCTGGTTGTCATAATACTTGTTATAGAACTCCTTCTTGAATGAGCTGAAACGGTCCTCGTCTATGGCCTGACGGATGTCCTCCGACAGTTTCGACAGGAATCTCAGGTTGTGCTCGGAGAGCAGCATGTGAGACATGGTCTCTCCGGCCTTGAAAAGATGTCTCAGATATGCCCTGCTGTAGTTTCTACATGTGTAGCAGTCGCATTCCGGATCCAGAGGCCCGAAGTCTCTCTCATATTTAGCGTTCTTGATATTCACTCTGCCCATACTGGTCATAGCCATACCGTGGCGGGCGATCCTGGTAGGTTCAACACAGTCGAACATGTCCACGCCCCGTTCCACAGCCTCCAGTATGTAATCCGGGGTGCCGATCCCCATTACATAACGGGGCTTATCCTCCGGCAGCAGATCCGGCGCATATTCCAGCACACCTATGTATTCTTCCTTGCTTTCGCCTACGGAGATGCCTCCTATGGCATAGCCGGGAAGATCGTAGCTAACGATAGCCTCCGCACTCTCTTCCCTCAGATCTCTGAAGAAACCTCCCTGCATAATACCGAAAAGAGCCTGCCTGTCCGTATCCTTATGGGCAATGACACACCTCTCCAGCCATCTGGTGGTCCTGGCCTGGGATCTTGCTATATATTCCTTTGAGGCATCGTGAGGCGCACATTCGTCGAAGGCCATGATGATATCCGCTCCCAGATCGTTCTGGACCTGTATGGACTTTTCCGGCGAGAGCATATGCCTGCTCCCGTCGATGTGAGAGGAGAACATGGCTCCCTCCTCGGTTATCTTCCGAAGATGTCCCAGGCTGAAGACCTGGAATCCTCCGCAGTCTGTGAGTATGGGCTTGTCCCAGTTCATGAACTCATGAAGTCCGCCGGCCTCCCTTACTATGTCCGAACCCGGCCTCAGCATCAGATGATAGGTGTTGGCCAGGATTATCTGGGCTCCCGTATCATCGACGGATTCAGGCTTCATGGCCTTGACCGTCGCCTGGGTCCCAACAGGCATAAAAACGGGAGTATGGACCACTCCGTGAGGTGTGGTCATACATCCCGTTCTCGCTTTTGTACCCTTATCCTTATGTTTTATCTCAAAGGCAATAGCATTCGTTCCCATGATCCTTGTGGTCTCCTTTTTTTCCTATCTTAAGGATACCACATTTTAGATCAATCAGTCATCATCATCATCGTCATCGTCATCGTCGTCATCATCGTCGTCATCATCGTCGTCATCGTCGTCGTCATAGTCCCTGTAGGTGTTGTTCTTCTTGGTCTTCTGACCACCGGAACTGCCACTGGAACTGCCACCGGAGCTTCCGCCCGAGCTTCCGCCTGAGCCGTTATCATAATAGACGTCATCGTCGACTTCAGAATCTCTGGATATTATCTTGCCCGTCGTCGCATCTACTTCGTATTCGTATTCCATGCCGTTGGCCTTGAAATCGACCTCGTACACCAGCACTCCGTCTTCACAGTCGAAGTGTGCGTGGGAGTATGTTACTTCGCTCTCGCTTATTCCCTCCTTTTCCATGGCTATGGAAAGGGCCTTTTCCTTTGTGATGAACCTGCTGGTATCCACGGTCCCGTAGATCGATTCTACCTTTATGTTCTTCTCCTTACAGAGCAGTATCAGATCCTGTGTGCTCAGTTTGAGCAGAGATTCCTTCGTAAGCCTGTTATCCGCATTCATCAGATTCCTGATCAACCAGGCCTTGCCTTCGGATATCCCGTTCTGGTCGGCGAATGCGTTGAGTTCCTCATCATCGACCACATACTGTCCCATGACGGCTCCGGTCACTTCGGACTGACCCATGTAATCGTTGAGCTGGCTGGAGAGATCCTGTTCCATGGTCCGTCCCGCAGCCTCCTCTGTGGATCTTACGGAAACCAGGATGGAATTGGATGTATTGTTCAGATAACCCTTTGTGAGCATGGCTCCGACCACCGCATTACAGGCTACGGTTATGTCACTGCCCTTCATGTCCATCCCTTCCAGGATGTCCTCACCATCTTTGTTGATAGCCGTTGCCGAGATCACCTTGGCCTTGTTGTCAACGTTGAATTCGATGCTTGGATTGACGTCCAGATCGACTACTGCGAAGACTTCCGGATCCTTCAGCAGGGTGGTGACTCCGAATACGAGCATCAGTGCCGCAGCAAGCCCGCAGGCCACCTGATACATCCTCTTTCTTTTCTTCGTCTTCGAAACGGCTATGTTGCCGGCTACCGGTTTTGGAGCAGTAGGATCCAGGTTCAGTTCATTCAGAAGCTTGTTCCTCATGTCCGGCGTTATTTCTTCAACTGCTCTCTTCAGGCTGTTCTCAAGATTTCTGTCACTGCCGTTCATAACCTATTTCCCCCCTTTCTCCTTCGTCATCCAGACTGTCTCTGATCTTCTTAAGAGACCTGTTGTATTTCGAAAGCACTGTCCCGATGGGCATATCCATGAGTTCAGCGATCTCCCTGTGTTTCATCCCAGTCAGCGCATGGAGTATGACTATCTGCCTTTCCTCGAAGGTCAGGACCTCCATTGCCTTTTCGAGAACGAGCCTGTCCACAGTCCTGTCTGTATCGTCTATGCTTACGATATTCTCATATTGAGATATATCCTCGCATATGTTGCCCGCTCTGAGCCTGTTATAGCTGAGATTCCTCACTATGGTCATTACCCATGAGAGAGGCTTGCCCTTAGGGGTATAGCTTACGGCTCCCCTGTATGCATGCAGATATGTGTCATGCATGACGTCCTCTGCATCCTCTCTGTTTTTGAGGATGGAAAGGGCAAACCCGTACACTGCCGACGACGTCTTCTGATAGAAGTCGCTGAAGGCATTACCATCTCCGGCCGCCATTCTCAGTATCAAATTGTCATCCAGTTCGATCCTGTTCATTTTACCGATTTATCTTCCGATGTATTTGTATTCCCACTCTATGATCTTACCGTTTCTGGCAAGGACCTCCGCTTCATAAATGTAGCTGCCCTTCCTGAACTTGATCTCATACTTGGATCCGCGCTTTTTCTTCTTGAACTTGCACTTTCCTTTTTTGACCGTGGAATAGGATATCTTAGAATACTTGGCTACCTTCTTAAAAGCCTTCTTCTTGCCTATCCTCTTCTTCGACTTGGTCGCCTTGTACTTGTAATCCACAGACTTTTTCAGTATCTTACCATCTGTTGCGGCGATATCGTAGCTGTATTCAGCCCTGTTCTTCTTCTTGATGAATTCGATCTCAAAGACTCCGTCTTCGTCGTCGTACTCGGCTTCAAGAGCCCTCACACCGCCCGCAGATGTTCCCGCATTTCCAAAGGCAATGGATTTTGCTTTATCCATGCTGATCCCCGTCGCCTCCGCTTCCTGGCCGAAGACTACAGTCCCCATGGATACGGCTACTATAAAAGCCATCACTACTGTCGCTATCCTTTTCATAATTTCCTTCCTCTCCTTTTCAGCTTTGGCGTATACTAATATAACAATCCCAATGGCCCTTTTATTTCATTATCGTCGAATTTCCACAGGATTTTTTCTACAGGATCAGCATGGCATCCCCATATGAGAAGAATCTGTACTCTTCCCTTATGGCTTCTTCATATACCTCCAGTATCTTCTCCCTGTCATAGAGAGCCGATATCAGCATGAGAAGCGTCGACTTGGGAAGGTGGAAGTTGGTGATAAGGCAGTCCACTATCCTGAACTCGTAGCCCGGGTATATGAATATACCTGTACTGGAGGAGCCCGCCTTTACCTTCCAGTTTTTTCCATCTCGCTCATCTTCTGTGAATGCTGCGCTCTCCACGGTCCTTGTGGACGTGGTGCCGACGGATATCACCCTGCGGCCATCCCTTTTGGCTCTGTTTATTGTCTCTGCCGCTTCTTCACTGATGGTATATTCCTCAAAGTGCATGTGATGATCTTCCACATTCTCGCACTTGACCGGCCTGAAAGTGCCAATGCCTACATGGAGAGTCACATAGGCGGTCTCCACGCCCATTTCCCTTGCCTTTGCAAGAAGCTCCTCCGTAAAGTGCAGGCCCGCCGTAGGCGCTGCTACCGATCCATCCTCCCTGGAGTAGACCGTCTGATATCTCTCTCTGTCCTCATCCTCAGAGGGCCTCTCTATATATGGGGGCAGGGGCATACTTCCAATTTCTTCCAGTCGCTCCATGAAGATCCCTTCGTAGTTGAACCTTACTATCCTGGTGCCGTCTTCACCGTGATCGACTATCTCGGCACTCAGTTCCATCCCCTCAGGGATATCGCTTCCCGGGCCGCAAAAGCAGACCCTGTCTCCGGGATGGAGCCTTCTGCCCGGGCGTACCATGGTCTCCCAGAGTTCGCCCTCCTCATCTGCCACCCTTTTGATCAGCAGAAACTCCACACGGGCTCCGGGGCCGTCCTCGTTCAGCTTCCTGCCGAAGAGTCTGGCTGGTATGACCCTGGAATCGTTGAGTACCAGACAATCCCCGGCTCTCAGGTATTCCAGGATATCGTAAAAGTGCCGGTGCTCAACCTGACCGGTTTTCCTGTTTACGACAAGAAGCCGCGATCCGTCTCTGCGGTCGGCCGGCTTCTGTGCTATAAGATGTTCTGGCAGATCATAATCGAATTCGTCTATTCTCATCTGTCTCTTATGTTCTTTCCATGTCTCAATCGCTGATGTTGATCGAGATCTGTTCTTCTCTTTCCTTCTCTTCTTCCTCGCTGTACTCTATACCGAGATGTTCGTAGGCCTTCTTTGAGACTACCCTTCCCTTCTGGGTACGATGCAGGAATCCTGCCTGGATCAGATAGGGTTCGTAGACATCCTCGATGGTCACCCTCTCCTCTCCAATGGATGCTGCAATGGTATCTATTCCCACCGGGCCTCCGTCGAAGCGGTCGATGATCATTCGAAGGATCTCTCTGTCCAGATTTTCAAGTCCCATATCGTCTACGCCCAGGGCTTTTAGAGCTTCCTTCGTGATGTCGATATCGATGTTCCCGTCGCCCTTGACCTGGGAGAAGTCGCGGACACGCTTGAGGAGCCTGTTTGCTATACGAGGCGTCCCTCTGGATCTTCTGGCCATCTCATCTATGGACTCGGCATCGGTTTTGACCTCCAGAAGTCCAGCCGTTCTCTCTATGATCTTCGCAAGTTCATCTCTGGTGTACATTTCGAACTTGCAGTTCACGCCGAAACGGTCTCTAAGGGGCGCGGACAGACTTCCAGCCCTCGTGGTGGCTCCTATGAGAGTGAACCGGGCGATATCTAGCCTTATGGATCTTGCCGATGGACCCTTTCCTATTATTATGTCCAGAGCGAAGTCCTCCATAGCCGAATAGAGTACTTCTTCCACGGATCTGTTGAGTCTGTGTATCTCATCTATGAAGAGGACATCGTTTTCGTTAAGGTTGGTCAGTATGGCCGCAAGGTCTCCTGCCCTTTCTATTGCAGGGCCTGAAGTTATCCTTATATCGACGCCCATCTCGTTTGCGATTATTCCCGCCAGAGTGGTCTTGCCCAGTCCCGGAGGACCGTAAAAGAGCACGTGATCCAGAGGCTCATTCCTCAGTTTGGCAGCCTCGATAAATACCTTCAGGTTATCGGTAGCCCCCTTCTGTCCGATGTATTCCTCCAGGGTCTGAGGCCGCAATCCGACTTCCTGTCTGTATTCGCCCTCGCCCATCTCTGCGGCTGTTATTCTTTCTTCGTAATCCATATCGGTTCTCTTTTCCTCTTAGAACAGGTTTTTCAGCGCTCTCTTCACGTATTCTTCCGTGGCAAGATCCTGTTCCTCGATCCCTGCCAGAGCGTTCATGGCCTCGCCTCTGGAATAGCCCAGAGCCATAAGTGCGGTCACGGCCTCAGCCCTTCCCGACGATGGGGGCGGAGCCGCCCCTTCACTCTCTCCCGATTCAAGGGGAGCACCGTCTACGGAGAATTTGTCCTTGAGTTCGAGAACTATCCTCTCTGCGGATTTCTTGCCTATACCGTTTGCCTTCTGAAGGGATTTGGCATCCTCAAAGGCAATAGCCTGCCTCAGCTGCTCCATTGTGAATGATGAGAGTATGGATATGCCCGCCTTGGCACCGACTCCGCTGACGGTGATCAGTTTTTTAAAGGCATCCAGCTCACCCTTGCCGGAGAATCCGTAGAGACTCATGTCGTCTTCTCTCACGATCATGGTCGTATATACGGTGACCTCCTCACCCTCACTTCTCAGATATGCGCTTGTATTGGAAGGCACATTGACGTAGTAACCAACCCCTCCAACGTCTATTATCAGATATCCGTCGCCTTTTTCGGCCAGGATACCTCTCAAGAATCCGATCATTACATTCTTGTATGATTAGTCTGAGGCTAAATCATACTCTCCTTTCCATTTTTGCTGTTTGTGTCATAATGCATTCAGATACTGTGGACTTTTGATTTACATTTTGTAGCTTTGACTACTTGATAGGAGTGTATTGCCGCTACATTATCTGAATTGTTTATTAGTTGGATGTTGCCGGAGGCTCGCCCTCTGAGTACTCATATCGATCAAGTTTACGAGGATAATCGTAAGGTGGACCTGACAGTATCAAATCTCTATGAAAGGAGGCGTTTTCAATGATCTATGTTGGCATTGATATCGCCAAACTCAATCACTTTGCCTCTGCCATCGATTCCGATGGCGTGGTACTCATCGAGCCGTTCGAATTCTTGAATGACAATGATGGCTTCTACATACTGCTTTCCAAACTCAGTTCTTTTGAGAAGAACAGCATCATTATTGGTCTTGAATCGACTGCTCACTATGGCAACAACCTGGTTTCCTTCCTTGTCACTAAAGGCTTCAATGTCTGTGTGATCAACCCGATCCAGACAGCCGCTCTGCGGAAGAACAATATCCGCAAAACCAAAACTGACAAGGTAGATGCTTTGTTGATTGCTAAAGCCGTTGCTCTGATGGACAACCCAAGATTCGTGACACTGTATGATGTTGCTCTCATGCAGCTGAAGAACCTTGGCAGGTTCCGGTTGAAGTTAGTCAAGCAGCGTTCTCGTACGAAGATCCAGCTGACTTCTTATCTGGATCAGGTCTTCCCTGAACTCCAATACTTCTTCAAGTCCGGCATCCATCAGAAAGCTGTATACGCTATCCTCAAAGAGGCTCCCTCTGCTACTCTGATTGCTTCCATGCATCTGACTCATCTTAAGAACCTTCTTGTGTCTAATTCCAAGGGACACTTCAAGAAGGAAATGGCCTTAGAGTTAAGAGTTCTGGCACAGAAGTCCGTCGGCACTGCCGACAGAGCTCTATCCGTTCAGATTACTCAATCTATCGCCCAGATCGAGCTGTTGGATAGCCAAATCGATATGATAGAGTCTGAGATCAAAGACATCATCTCGTCACTCGACTCTGTCATCATGACCATACCGGGCATCGGTCCCATCAATGGTGGGATGATCCTCGGTGAGATCGGTGACATCAATCGATTCTCAAAGCCTCGCAAACTGCTTGCCTTTGCAGGTCTCGATCCGTCTGTTCATCAATCTGGTAAATTCTCTGCGAAGAGAACCAGAATGTCCAAGCGAGGATCTTCAGCCCTTCGTTATGCTCTCATGAATGCTGCTCACAATGTTGTGAAGTACAATCAGACATTCAGGGAATACTATGATTCAAAGAGAGCCGAAGGCCGTGGTCATTACAATGCTCTTGGGCATTGTGCCGGCAAGCTCGTCCGTGTCATCCACAAGATGCTCAAGGACGACGTGGAATTTAACTTAGAGTAGATTCCACACCCATACGTTTTTTGAGGCTTCCTCCGGAGGTCTTTTTAGGTTGCGCATTTCTCCAAAAAACGATTATTCGATTATCTTCCGATTATTCTCTTGACTTTTCATAGTTGGTCTCCTATAAAAAGTCAAACAGTTTTAAGCTGTCAGCTTTGGTTCTTCTCGTATCATTAACGCCGGATTGAATTCTTCCTGATTATTCAGCATTGCAAATACGATTCTTGCTACTTTCCTGGTCAGA
>Ga0256406_1005439_pt1 | contig 13624 bp, 12 predicted proteins | sample RumenRJG_03DNA_FD_185986 | JGI IMG/M metagenome (GOLD analysis project Ga0256406, IMG submission 185986) | Bovine rumen microbial communities from Lethbridge, Alberta, Canada - RJG_03 | ecosystem: Host-associated > Mammals > Digestive system > Stomach > Rumen | place: Canada: Alberta | collected...
ATCTCCCCTTTGTCCATCACCATGACCTTCGTCGCCAGCTTCAGTGCCTCCCGGACATCGTGGGTGACGAACATCACTGTGATATCCGTCTCATCATGAATCCGCAGGATCTCGTCCTGAAGGCTGACCCGGGTGATCTCGTCCACCGCGCCGAATGGCTCGTCCATCAGAAGAATATATGGCGATGCTGCCAGCGCGCGGGCAATGCCGACCCGCTGCTGCTGTCCGCCGGAAAGTTCGGCCGGATATCGGTCCCGCATGGATTCATCCAGCCGGACAATCTTCATCCATTTTTCGACGGCAGCATCCGTGCGCTTCTTGTCTTTCTTGTTCAGAAGCGACGGCACATAAGCAATATTCTGCTCCACAGTCATATTCGGAAAAAGCACGCTTCCCTGGATCGCGTATCCGATGTTCCGCCGAAGCTGCACCGGATCCAGATCCCTGATATTGCGGCCTTCGACGAAAATGTCGCCCTCACTCGGCTCAATCAGCGCATTGATCATTTTAAGCGTCGTCGTCTTGCCGCAGCCGGACGATCCGACCATCGTCACAAAGTCGCCTTTTTCAACCTCGAAATACAGGTCCGGAATCACCACGTGATCGCCGTATGTCTTTTTCACATGACGAAATTCAATAACCTTATCACTCATCAGTATATTTCTCCAGTTCGCTTCAATTCTTCAGCAGTCCGCGGCTCTTGAGAAACGCCCTTGCGACATCCCGCGGCTCTTTTCCGTCTACATCGACCTGATAATTCATCTTCACCATGTCAGTGTCGGAGATCTTTCCCTTCAGTTTGTCGAACTCGGTCTTAATCTCCGGATGCTTCTTCAGCGTATCAAGGCGGACCACATTGCCGCAGAGGTAGGACGGGAAGAATTTCCGGTCGTCTTTCAATACTGTCGCATTTGCTTTGGCCAACTGGCCGTCCGTCGTGAAAACGACCATCACGTCGATCTGCTTGTTCGCCAGCGCTTTGTATTTGAGTCCGATATCCAGATCCATCGTCTTTCCGAACTTCATTCCGTAAGCTTCGCACAGCGCGTCATAGCCGTCCTCTCTTTCGTAGAAATCCGGTTCCGCTCCGAATTTCAGTTCACCGGCATACTGCCGGAGGTCCGAGTATGTACGGATATTGTATTTTTCCGCGATATCCTTTCGGACGACCAGCCCGTAGGTGTTGTTGAAACCGTACATCGAGGTCCAGGTCAGGCCGAGTTCCCTGTATTCCGACTGGAGCTTTCCGAACTGCGACTCCTGGTAAACGCCGGAGTTCTTCAGCACTGCATTCCAGCCGGTACCGGTATATTCCGGGTACATGTCGAACTCCCCGTTCTCCAGCGCCGGCTCGATGTTGGATGTGCCGCCGCCGACTCCCTGTGTCAGTTCGACATTCAAGTCCGTATCCTGTTCGATCAGAATGTCCAGCATCTCGCCGAGTATGTACTGTTCGGTCATCGGCTTAGTCGCGATATGGATGGTTTTTTCTTCCCTCCTTCGGGTCAGCGGTATTGAAATGAGAAGGCACGCGATCAATACCAGCGCGATAATCCCCATCACACGGTTCTGACGTCTGGCTTTCTTCGAGCGTTTTTTCATGCGCCGCTCCATAAAGCCAAGCAGGAGATCCGCGAGCAGCGCCAGCAGCGCCGTCAGCAGGCTCCCGGCCAGCGTCATCGCAGTGCTGTTTGTCGTGATGCCCCGGTAGATCGCAACACCCAGGCCGCCGGCGCCGATAAAGGATGCGATGCCGGCCAGCGCGATGGTCATGGTCACCATATTCCGGATGCCGGAGATGATGACCGGCATGGCCAGCGGCAGCTTAATCCGGAATAGGATCTGCTTCCTCGTACTGCCCATTCCCTTCGCCGCTTCGACAATGGCCGGATCCACGTTGACCAGGCCTGTGTGCGTGGCGCGTACCATCGGCAGCAGTGCGTAGATCGTCAGCGCGATGATCGCCGTCGTATTGCCGACCCCGGAGAACGGGATCAGGAATCCGAGCATTGAGATGGACGGAATCGTATAGACAAAATTGATCACTCCCAGCGTCCACTTGGCGGATTTCCGATACTCACTGATCAGAATCCCGGCCAGTCCGCCGAAAACGATCGCGATCGCAATGGCAGCGAACGAGATTTCCAGATGCTCCAGAAGCAGCCCCAGAAAAAAATCACTCCGGCTTTCCAGAAGTTGGAACATTCCTTTAATCATATCATATCCCTTCTTTATTGCATGATCCGGCGGCCGGCTCTGCCAGCGTTATATCACCGGATCTGCTGTCGCTGTCTGCGGATCTTAATGTCCTAGTCTCTCAATAGCCTGCACCGGGCAGTTCTCATAGCACAATCCACAGTGAAGACAGCTGTCCTGCCGAATCGAATACGGGATTCCGGAATCGATACATTGCTGCGGACAGTTCGCCCTGCACACTCCGCATCCGATACATCCGTCTGAGATCCGGAACCCTTTGTCCGGTTCAACTGCATCATTCGACTCCAGTCTGAAGTATTCCCGGTGAATCGGGTGTTTCCCGAGATCAAAGAATTCCAGCTCTCCGTTGTCGATGACAAACGGATCCAGTATGTATCTGGCATCCCCCGGATATACATCATTCATCGACGGATTCTCATCGAAGATCCGGTCGATCCACTTCTTCTGATCATCGGGCTTCTTCACCTGCCCGGTCAGCCGGACCATCTGCCAGTCTTTATTCAGTCCGGCAACTGCCACATATCCGTCCTCCGCGAGCTGATGATAGAAGTCTTTCCCACGGCCGGTGCAGAAGTATAACCTGCCTTCCTCTACCAGCATCACGTCGATAATCCGGTTCTGAGGCCGCCCCTCCGCGTCGACGGTAGCAAATGATACATCCCGCATGTCCCTCAGCATCTGCAGTAAATCCTGTGCCTTCATAATATCTTCCTTTCCCGCATCCGCAGCATCCGGCGTTTGCGTTGTGATTATCCGCATTCGTGTTGTTTGCTGTAATGTATCATATTACATCAAATATGTCAACCCTTTTGAATAATTATTTCAAAAATCAGATATCGGACCGCTCCACTTTCCGGATCAAAAATGACACAAAAAAACTCATCCTGTATTCTCGGATGAGCTTTTCCGACGCCTGCCGGGCGCGCATTATATTCCGAACTCGAGCCATATGTAAACCAGAGCGCAAAGCGCGTCCATCGCGCATATAACATACTGATCCGTCATTTCGATCAGTTGTCCGGAAACTGAATCCTGAAAATTCTCTCAGGGCGGCCTCTTCCATTGGTGTGTTTGTCGGTCACCGTAAGGTATCCGGCCGAATCCAGCTTCGCGATCATGCGGTTGGCGCTTCGGACATTGATGTCCAGTTCTCCGGAAAGGATCCTGGAGGTAAGCTGCCCGCCATGCTTTTCCTGAATGCTCCGAATGGATTCCAGGCTGTCCCGGCTGACGCCGCTCCGTTTGGACATTTCGCTTAGCAGAGCGGCCGGCCGTAAGTCGATCGGGCTCTCAATTTCAACCGGCGCGGATGCATCCCCTTCGGCGATATAGATCTTGCCGGATCCCTCCTCCATGGCGGTGTTCAGGGACATCGTGCACCTCGAATATGCCTCCATCATGTCCGATCCGGTGCCGATTCCGATCCGCATCTCAAACCCGGGCGCCTGGTGGGCAAACGCCATCAGTTTCATATACTCGCCGCCCTTAATAAAGCCATTGAACAGCATGTCACTGCTCGTCGCCATCAGAAAGGCATCCATTCCCTGCTGGAACACGGCTGCATGAATCCGAAGTGCGGTCTCATAGCAGTGGCTCCGGATGCTGTTCATGTACTGCATTTTCTCCCACTCTCTCAGAGAGATATCCGACTCTTCATCGAACCGGAAGGTGTATTTGAGCGCGATAACCGCAAAGCACCCCCTGCTTTCCCTGGAAGAAAGATACCGGAGACGCAGGTCCGCCATCTGTTCCCGGATCGATTCATCCGATGGCTTAAAACGGACACAAGGAATACCTTCTTCCTGAAGCGGCTCCTGAATGTGCTCCATATTCGTAAAACAGATCGTCGACGGATCTTCCCGGTAGCAGCTGCGGTGAAATTCAAGGAGTCCTTCCTCGAAGCGGGCTTCCGAGTAATGCCGGTTCGGGCTGAACAATTTAATGCTGGTATTTCCGACCCCGGCAAAAGCACTGTATATCAGCTCTGGCTCGTATGAGTCGACGCTGATCGAGTTGTGATCCGATCCGTACCGGATCGAAGCCTCCGCGATCGCCTGATACACCGACGATTTCGTGTGCGGGACAAACGCCCACGGGATCTTCGGAGTGATCAGATTCCGCGTGTAGTTATAGTTCGTCGGGCCGGTGAAAAGAATGGCCTGAACCTGCTCCCGGTCCTGCAGCTCCCCGGCGCGCCGGGCGCTTTCTTCAAACCGGCTGACCACATGATATTCGATGTTAAAGTCCACCTTGTAGTCCTTCATGATGAACTGGATCGCATTCACCGAGGCCGGCGAACCGATTACCGCAATTTTCAAAACAAATCTCCCTGCAAGAATTAAAGACAATATTTTTATTTATGGCTGAATTATACACCTATTAGAGCGCTCCGGTAAATGATAACCTAAGGCCATCCAAAGAAAGGCAACCGAAGGAGATCAGCCAATGAATATTACAAAGCAGGTATCTGAGAAGATCCGCAGATACGTTGACAGCCACAGAGACGAAATGCTCCATTTATGGGAGACCATCGTCAACACCGAAAGCGGTCCCGACAACGATGAGGGAGTTAACAAAGTCGGACGCATCCTCGGGGAAGAACTTGAGAAGGCGGGCATGCGCACCCGTTTTGAGGACAGCCACGGCGCGGGCTATATGCTGGTAGCCGAATCGGAAGCGGGGAACGGAAAGGCTCCGGTCCTGTTTATCGGTCATATGGACACTGTTTTTAAAAAAGGAACGCTGAAGCAGAATTCTTTCCGGATCGACAAGTCCGGAAAAGCGCACGGTCTCGGCGTGCTGGACATGAAAGGCGGCCTGACCGCTGCCGTATTCGCTATCAGAGCGCTGAAGGACGCCGGATTCGACGAACGGCCGATCAAATGCATTTTTGCCCCGGACGAGGAAGTGCTCCACAGCCACTCTGACGTAAAGAGGCTGATGGGCGAGGAAGCAGAAGGCGCCATCGCGGCATTCAATTTCGAGACCGGATTTCCGGACGACACTTTCGTAGTCGGCAGAAAGGGCGGCGGTCCGGTGACTATCAAGGTTCACGGCATCCCAGCTCATTCCGGAAACGCTCCGGAAAAAGGCCGGTCGGCTATTCTGGAAGCTGCGAATAAGATCGTGGAGCTGGAGAGCAAGAACGAGATTAAAAGAGGGAAGCTTATCAACTGCGGAAAGATCCAGGGCGGTATTGGAGCGAACACCATTCCGGGTGAATGCCAGATCGATATTGCCGTCCGGTATCCGAATTCGGAAATCGGTCAGGAGATTATGGAAGATCTCCGCATCGCCTCAGAGCACAGCACCGTACCGGACACGTGGGCGGAGCTTGATACCCGGAATGTGGTTCTGAGCATGGAAACCACCGACGGAGTAAAGGCGCTGATGAACCATATCAAAGAAACGGCGGAATTCATCGGTTACGGCGAAGTCGGAAGCAGAGTGGTCGGCGGACTTTCAGACTCCGGAATTACGGTTACCACAGGCGTCCCAACCGTATGCGGCATGGGTGTGCAGGGAGAAGGAAACCACACCCCGGAGGAATACGCCGACGTCGAGTCGCTCTTCCGCCGCTGCTGGCTGGCAGCCTGCTCGGTATATAGCCTCGACGAGGTCTTTTAAATCGTTTTCACAATGCCTGATCAAATAAGGGGGATTAAAATGAAAGAACAATCTGACAAAACCGTTCAAAAGAAGAAAGCGGGCGCTGCCGCCTGGATTTCGCTGATCATCTTCATCCTGATTCTTTCGGGAATATTCATGAACAGTTCGACTCCACTCAAGGTGCTGGATTTCACCAACCTGAACGGACAGTTCGGACTGATCGGCGACACGAAGATGAACTTCATCGGCACAGGCGGTTCCGGCGCGAAAGACGGATTTATGGCAGGCCTGAACCTGCTTCCGGGAATCATGCTTTTCTGCGGACTGATGGCTATTTTCAAAGCGTTCGGCGCTTTTGACGCCGCAGAAATCCTTTTCAAGCCGATCCTCCGCCCGCTGCTCGGAATCTCCGGAAAAGCCGGAATTGCTTTTGTCAGCAGCTTCACCGGATCGGACGTTGCCGCGGTTCTCACCAGAGAGCTGTATGATGAAGGCGATCTTACCGATGACGAACGCACCGTATTTGTAGCGTATCAGTATGCGGCATCTGCCTGCATCAATAACACCGTTACCGGAGGCGCTCCGCTGGTAGCCATTTCACCGGTCGGCCTCGGGCCGATCCTGCTGGTTGAGATCGTGTGCAAGCTGATCGGCGCCAATCTGGTAAGACTGATTCTGAAGACGAGAAAGAAAAAAGCTGCTGTAGAAAGCAAGGAGGCATAACATGGCGGAGAATACAAACAACGCGGTTCAGGCTCAGGAAAAGGAAAAGAAGCCGTCCATTATCAGCTTATTCATGAAAGGATGTTATGACGGCTATAACATCGGAATCAAAAACATCATGCCGGCCATGATCCTCGGATACACGCTGGTGTACATCCTTCAGGCAACCGGACTGATGGACCTTCTCGGAAAAGTATTTTCACCGGTCATGGGCCTGTTCGGACTTCCGGGAGAAGCATTCGCCGTTCTGATCTCGGCGTTCTTCGCGAAAGCCGCGGGAGCCGCGACCGGCGCGAACATGTATGCTACCGGGCTCCTGACGATGGGACAGGCTGCAATGATGCTGCCGGCGTGCATGCTGATGGGAACTCTGGTCGGCCACTACGCGAGAATCGTGCTCGTGTCCGGCGCGAACCAGAAATGGCACTGGCTGCTCATCCTGACGCCACTGTTCGACGCGGCGCTGTCACTCTGGATCATGAAAATCATCTTCACCGTAATGGGCGTCATGTAATCACCTCCAGGTTTCGCCATAACAAGTGATGACCATAATACAATAATAGAGAAAAGCAGAAGGGGGAAATGCAAATGTCACAGAAAAACGCATCAATAATCGAATGGGCCGGATGTCTGCTCGTGGTATCCGCAATGTTAATTTCCCGCTTTCTGGTCAGCATCCCGGAAAGCGCCATGATCGCAATCGCATCCGCATCTTTTGTCATGATCGCTTCGGGGATGATCTCGTTAAAACTCATCGAAGCGCGGAATGAAAAGAAACAGATCGGCAGATAAGCCGGTACTGCAAAAATCACAACCACCGGCTTAGCCGGTGGTTTATTGATCCATGCTCTCTTCGTTCGCATGGATCCTCAGCTAAAGCATATACAAAAGCAGCGGGAGACATCGGATCCGATATCTCCCGCTTTTGTGTGCTGCGGTTCTGAACTGCCTGCTGTTAAAAAGAACCTCCCAGACCAGCCCGATATCAGGTCTCGCAAACTTCCGGATCCGTTTCCAATATCGCATACAGCTTAAGATCGCTGTATGATCCGTCCTTGTTATGCTGGCCGTCCCGGAGCGTTCCCTCATACTGCATCCCGATCTTCTGAAGGACGCGGCCGGATCCGATATTCGAAACGTGATGGGATGCATAGACTCGGTGAAAGCCCAGCTCGTGCAGCGCATACTGCACGATGGCATTCTCCGCTTCCGTCGCGATGCCCATTCCCCACCAGCGGCTTCCGATGCTGAAGCCCAGCTCGCACTGATTCGCCACCCGGTCCACATTGAAAAGCGAAGCCAATCCGACTAATACGGCTTCTTTGTCATCCGCATCTGCGAGCGTCACCGCCCATCCGTAGAAATCCGGATTTTCCGGGTCCTGCGACAGATGCATCTTGATAAACTCCTTCGTCGAGTCCAGCGTCTCGCACGGTGTGAAGCTGATGTATCTGCCGACTTCCGGATCGCTGCCGTAATTCTGATACAGCTCTTCCGCGTCCGATTCGCGAAATGGCCGGAAAACAAGTCTTTCCGTCCGGATTTCGAGTGCATTGCCGCCCATCTATTATAACTGTCCTTCCTGCAGTTTTCCCGCGGTCTGCCGGCTTCCAAAGCCCCGCTTTCGAAAATCCGAGTTCAGCAGTGTCACCTCATCCGGTTCGATCCGGATCAGATACATCGGCTCGTCGAGATTGCGCAGAGTGGCCAGCGGAATCTTCCGCGACGCCGCCTCCGCCACATACCGAGAATCGTCTACATCGTCAAAGACTTCCGCCGTTCCGTTCATCTGAAGACTGTGCAGACCGCCGAATCCGGTATTCAGATCGAACACCGCCAGCGAAACCGCCTTGTTCAAAAGCAGTCCTGTGAATTTACGGCCGCCTTCGGAGAAAATCCAGACCGCACCGTCATGCCACGAGTATTCCAGCGGTGTGCAGCGAATGCAGTCTCCCCCTCCTGTGGCCAGAGCGCACACCTTGTGCGACGTAAGATAACGATCTGCTTCCTTCCAGACCTCGGATGCATCCATCCGATTTGCTGCCGAATCCTTCCGTTTCCAGAAGTTCGCAGCTGCCAGGTATTGTTCGTCTTTCATTGCCGCTGCCTCCTTGATACTGTCCGTTCATCAGTCCTGCTTATATTATACACCATCCTGAATCCGGAGTTGTGCCTCCGCAAATAGTGATTTATCGTATCTGTTTTTCAAAATGTATCTATAAATACATGTCCGGTCTCCGGAGCTGCGTATAGCATTTCGAGGCTCTGATCACGGCAGAGTCTTTCGGTTCGATCTCCGCATAAACGATCTGCTCTCTGTCGTCCGCCCTGACCACCGTATTTCCTTCTGCATCTACGACAATCGATTCGCCGGAAAAATTCATTTCACCTTCCTTTCCGACCCGGTTGCACATCGCAATGGCGACGCTGTTCTGGAAAGCCTGAACTTTCAGTTCCCATTCGAACATCTCCGACGGCTCCGCCTTCGTGTTGACGGTCGGGATCAGTATCAGATCCGCCCCCATCAGGCTCTCCGTCCGGACGCTCTCAGGGTAGTGACGGTCGAAGCAGACGACGATTCCGATCCTGCCGAATTCCGTATCCCACACCTGAAATCCGGTATCAGACGGCTCGTAATATTCCTGCTCATAGAAAAGTTCCGCCTGCGCGACATGAACCATCTTCTGGATTCCCGTGATTTCTCCATTTGAATCAATATACAGGCTGGCATCGTAGCACTTGCCTTTTTCTTTCAGATAAATGTTCGGGACGGCGCAGATTTTGTTCTCCCTGCAGGCACTCTGAAAGCTCTTCACAATTTCCGACGAAATCGTCACTCCGTATCCAGACACGTCTTTATTCCGGTACTGCGGGAAAAATTCCGTCAGCTGAACCTCCGGGAACAGCACGAGATCCGTGCCGTGTTCCGCCGCGGCCTGAATCGATTTCAGACTCTTCTCCAGATTCTTCCCGACCGTTCCGGAGTTGCTCATCTGTACTAAAGCTAGTTTCATATCTCCTCCATCTCCGTCCGCAGATGATCGTGTTAACGAATAAATTCTCTAAAGATATACCCTATCGGGGTATATGGAGTGCACACCCCCAGGGGGGTATTTGTCAATATTCTCCGGAAATTCTGCGCCGCGCCGCTCTATTTCATTCTGTTCCGCACCTTTTCAATGATGCTCTGGTCGGCCGGAAGCCATTGCACGCTGTCCAGCGTCTCAGCGGTGAGCCACTTTGCCGCCTCCGCCTCTTTCAGCACCAGATGTCCCGCCTTGACCTCCGCCCAGAAACAGTCCATCGAGAGGTGAAACTTCGGATAATCATATTCCACTTTCGTGATCAGCGGTCCGACCGTGATCTCAGTGTCCAGCTCCTCCTCGATTTCGCGGACGAGCGCCGCCTCCGGCGTCTCGCCCGGCTCGATTTTTCCGCCCGGGAATTCCCACTGTCCCTTGAATTCGCCATATCCGCGGGCGGTCGCAAATATGCGCGCCGGTTGATTGATATTGTCGGCAATGACTGCCGCGACGACATTGATTTTTTTCATAAAAGCTCTCTGTCCTTTCCTCTGTATTTGTAAAACACCTCAATCCGGTTATCGGAATTCGTTCCTCAGTATTCCTCGTCCCATTTTCAATTACCCCGGATCACATATCATATCTCTGCCGATCAGTTCCTGTATAACCGCTTCACGCATTGACTATATATTCGTATAAGTCTTCGCGAACCGGCCGGTCCAGCAGCCACTCGATCTCGACGGCGGACTGGTCGGTATTCGGCATCGTGAACTCCCTGCTCCGGCCGCTCGGACAGACCCGGCCCAGGTAATAAAACTCTTTGGAGGTCTTGTCGTCCTTGTTCTTCCGGACAAAAAGCTCGACCCGCACGCCAAGCTCCCTGGAATGCAGGAACGTTTGAACATCGTTCGATTCCAGCGTGCGGCCGCTTTTGGAGATTGCGATCAGCTCCTGCGGGGACGTGAAGTGGTCCTCGTACTTGATGCTGTCGCTGATATCCTCCTCCTTCTCGTAGTTGATGAAAATCGGGAAAGTCTTCGTCCGATCGTCGTACTTGTAGCCGCCGATATTCAGCGGAACCACGGAGGTCTCCCAGTTGAGCAGCCGGCAGACATCCTCGTAGGTATATTTCCGGTACAGAACGAGGTCCGAGTCCTTATAGGAATTCCGGTAATCCCGCTCGTACCGGCTGATCCCGAAATTCACAAGTTCCTCGACGATCTGATAAAAATCCGGATCCTCCAGCATCTTCCCGAACGCCGGTGAGATCACGTAGTCGCCGCCGTCCGCGTCTTCCCTGATCAGGACGCAGTCCGCATAGCGCTTCCGCCCGGAGCCGGTCTGGAAGTGATTCGTCATCATGCTGACGAGATTCTCCCGCTGCGCTGACGTCAACTTCTTGTGATAGTGCTCGTACAATTCCTGCTGAAGCTCCCGGAACACCGGCCGTTCCTTCCGGGTCTTCACCTGCTCCAGCATGATCTGAAGCATTTCCAGCTCCTGAATCCGCTTCCCGCCCGCAAACTTCTGCGAAATGAATTCGACCACTTCCGCCTGATCGTCAGACAGGCGGACCGTATAGTCCCGCTCGTATTTCTCGAGAAATTTGTAATACGATCCCAGACTCTTTTTATCGAAAATGCGAAGCACGTCCATTTCTCCGTATTTGTCGAAATCCGACAGTGCTGGGATGCGGCCGAGCTTTTCCTTCAGGTTCCGGTAGTTCTGCCGGATCAGCTTGAGATCGCTGAAATCCGCGCTGTCGATCGATGCCAGCACCCGTTTCCGGCTGATCTCGTCGAAATGGATCGAGCTCTCGCCCGGGATCATCCGTCCGCCCTCCATCACGTAGCGGCGCACGTTGTCCTTGTTGTACGTGCGGTCGCCGGAAAGTGCGATCGGAATCATGAAGTTATTGCTGTAATTTCCGATAAAATCAAGTACGACGACGTATTCCTTTCCCGGCGCCTTGCGAAGACCGCGGCCGAGCTGCTGAATGAATACGATCGGCGACTCGGTCGGCCGGAGCATGATGACCTGATTGACCTCGACAATGTCCATACCTTCGTTCAGAATTTCCACCGAAAAAATATAGTCCAGCGGCTCTTTTCCGTCTTCCGGCTCATCCATCGCAAGGCGTTCGAAGGCTTCGGCCCGCGCCTCCTCTGATGCGGAACCGTTCAGCGCGATTGTCCGGAATCCCCGTTCGTTGAATTTCTTTGACAGCTCCTCGGACTCGTCAATCCGGCTGCAGAAGACCAGCCCTTTCACCTTTTTGCCGCTGAAGCCGTAGTACTCCGCCTGTTCGATGATGTGGCGCACCCGCTCGTCCCCGGTCAGCCGGTTGAAATCGCTTCTTTCCATTTTCTTTGACTCCAGCTCGTTCTCGTCGAAGCTGACCAGATCTGTGATGCCGAAATAGTGGAACGGGCACAGCAGCCGGTCCTCCATTGCCTGCTGCAGCCGGATTTCCTGAGCGATCTGATAATGATACAGCTCGTAGACATTCCGGCCGGCTTCGTTGTCGTCCCGCTTGTCCGGCGTCGCTGTCATCCCGAGGAAAAGCCTCGGCTTAAAATATTCCATGACCTTCCGATATGTGTCCGCCGTGCTGTGATGCGCTTCATCCAGGATGATGCAGTCAAAAGCGTCCGGCGCGAACCGGAACAGATGCGCGTCCCGGTTCATCGTCTGCACGGTCGCGAAGATGTAGTCTTTATCGTAGTCCTGATGTCCGGCGCCGACCAGTCCCATCGAGACGCTCTGGCCGAACACATTCTCGTAGGACTGCTTCGTCTGCCGCGCCAGCTGACCGCGATGCACAAGAAAGAGAACCCGTTTAAAACCGATCTCCCGCATCGCAAAAGCAGAAGCGTAAGTCTTGCCGGTTCCCGTCGCGCTGATCAAAAGCGCGCGGTTTTCCCCGGAATCGAGAATCGCGCGGAGATTCTGTATAAAAGACACCTGCATCGCATTCGGCGTCAGTTTGTATTTATCGAGAGACGGAAACGTCTCGCTCGACGCGATCTTCCGCTGGTGCTGAATGATCCGGTACCGCTCCAGGTATGCGTCGTAGAACTGGTCAAAATCCAGAGCAAATTCGGAATTCCACAGCTTTTCGTACTCCCGGACGATATCCACCGCCATCTCTCCACGCTCCGTCGAGACGATCTCGGTATTCCATTCCCGGCTGCAGGTCAGCGCCGCGCTGGTCATATTCGAACTGCCGATTATGATGTGGTAAATCTCTCCGCGGTCGAAAATATATCCTTTCGTGTGAAAGCCGTCCCCAGCCGCTTCCGCGTCGTACATCTTCAGCGTGACGTTCCGGAGACTGTTCAGCTTCGCCAGCGCCTTCGGCTCACTGAAATTCAGGTAATTCGTCGTCAGGATTTCGCCGGGAACCCCTCGCTGCTCCAGCTCTTTGAATGTCTGCAGCAGCGGCATGATTCCGCCCATGGTAATGAAAGCCACACTGATCCGGAAGCGGCTGCACTTCAACAGTTCGCTCTCGATCGTCGACAGCACTTTCTTCCCTTCACCGGGATCATTGGATACGAATCCCGGGCGGTATTCGATATCGGAGGCCAGACTGCCGTCAATGAATGCAGTCCCGAGTCCGGCCCTGAGTCTCTCGTTCACTTCTGATGACATGTTTCACCTTCAGGATGCGAAAGTCCGCTCCGCATCGTTATCTTCCACAATTCTTCCGCATGAATTCTATCATTATCAGCCAGCAAAATCCATGCATATCGCCAGCCTTCCCGCCGGTCGGCCGGAAACAAAAAAAGCGGAGACAAAACGCTCCGTAGCGTATATATTTTACCGCACTTCCGCTCACAATCCAAGTTCTTTATTAGTACATTCCAGCCTATTGCATTCAGGAAAAAACAGAAGTACAATTTAAACAAGTTAAGACAGATGAAAGGAGGAACAAGATGAATACAATAAGGACGGTATTTTAAAGCCTCACCGGCAAGATGACGGTGAGGCTTTTTTATGTCTGTTTCTGCAGGGATACGGCTGTTCCGCGTAACCAGCTTTCACTACGG
>Ga0256406_1005441_pt1 | contig 13622 bp, 10 predicted proteins | sample RumenRJG_03DNA_FD_185986 | JGI IMG/M metagenome (GOLD analysis project Ga0256406, IMG submission 185986) | Bovine rumen microbial communities from Lethbridge, Alberta, Canada - RJG_03 | ecosystem: Host-associated > Mammals > Digestive system > Stomach > Rumen | place: Canada: Alberta | collected...
GAGAGATGTTGCCTTCCAGTTTTTCCCTACGGTGCTCCTTGTTTAGTATCTCACCCTCTAACCTGTCATTCTGCTCTTCCAGGCTTTCCTTTTGCTTCTTCATGTCCTGCACCTCACCAGCCATCTTCTCCTTCTGGCCTTCCAGACGCTCATTTTCCATTTGGTTCCTAGCAATAGCATCCTTAGCCTGACGTTCAGCCTCCAGCACAGCCTTACTCTTGTGGACACGCTCACGCCGTTCCTCACCTGGCAGCATGGCTATGTCATCACCACGCTCCAGACCGTACTTGTGCCCAACCTTGTTATAGTAGTCGGTGTGCATCTGTTTGTAGGTATTTCCTACGGCATATTTGTCCTTGCCCCATACACTGGCATAAGATACACTTTCCTTTTCCCTCCGTTCGGCTTCTGTTCTAATGAAGTTCGAGCGGATTTCTTCGGGTAGTTTCTTCCATTCCTTATAAGAGATTACCTTCGACTTGTCATCCTTATGCACATACTTGACAGATGCACGTCCTCTAGTTCTTGTCTTGGCTACAGGGATGGTCTGGATCTGGATGTGTGGTGTGGTCTCGTCAAGATGCACATCAAAACCGATGATGTTCTCTGCTCCCCAACGGTCACATGCCCAACGGTAGGTGTCCAATGCCCAGTCTTTGATGCCCTGTTTCAGTACGACATGGGCATTGCTCTTTTGCAGGGTGAAGTCCACGTCTTGGTCACCGAAGGCAAGTCGGGTCAGCACATCATGGTCACCGCTGACGATGATGCCGACTGTGCAGTTCGGACTGTTGTCAGAGATTCCCAAGGGATAGTTCTTGTCCATGTATGGCTTGAAGCCAAGCTCATCTAAGCGTTTCTGCAAACGCTCATGAAGTGGCACGGGATTGGAACCAAGAGGGACGATTTCGCCTTTGCCGTTAATCTCAAAGTTAAGATGCTTGCGTGAGAAATCGTAATGGTTGTTGGTATCCTGGTTCTTCAGACGATAGGTGTTCTCGTCCCATCCGCGACGTTCAGGCTCATAGCCTTCCGCAGCAGAAAAGGACTTTGCCGGTGCGCCGACATGGATGGCGGCACGTGGGATGTTGTTTTTAGCTTTAGACATATTATTCAATTGTTTTGAAGTTAATGTATAAATGTTATTCGGGTCTCGGGTGGAACCTGAGTGGAGGGTTGAGGGAGAGAGTCACTCCCTCACAGATGCAGTTTGCTTCTGGCTTGTGCCACATGCGGCAACACTGCTGTATAGCGGCGCTCTAACCCTCGGAGAGCATAATGGGACTTTTTAAGGGAGCACGGCGAATCTAAAAGTCCATATTATGTTATGGGATTATTCGGTAATCCCTCTCGGCGTAGCCTTTAACCCGGAGCAGGAGGAATGTCAGCTTCTACGCCGCAGTCGCCTTTCCCATACTCCACATATCGATGGAGTTTGCCACAATAGGTGCCGTTGATGCCCTCATGTGAGAACTTGCACTTGTGGCATTCTGGGTTCCTGCCATGCCATCGTTCTTCCTGAGCCAATAGGATTGATTGCATGACAGCATCCTGTTTCGGTTCTTTCGAAGTAGGCTTCGTTTTTGGTGTTTCATCCTTGGAAATGTCGCTGGTGGGTGAAATGCCCACCACCTCCAATCCGAGTGCTTTGACAAGTAATGCGATGTTAGGATTGGCATCCTCCATCCGCATCAGAGCAGCTTCTGCCTCGGTTGGTCGTAAGGGTTGCTGACTGAGAACCATCTGAGCAATGGTGTGGCAATCGCCTTGCGCTTTCTCCATCACGTCTGAGACATAAAACTGGAGATTGGGAACCGCTTGCAGCGTTTCTTGCCATTTGCTGTAGTCACCCTTATCTGGAAACACAACCACAGGTTTTCCTGCAAGTGGAAGCAAATCGGTGGGAGTGGCCTTTCCTTTCCCAGTTGCAATCCAAACGTATGGTGTCGGGAAGCAACTCATAACGGCAGCAGTCATTTCATCCATCACCAATGCAACCGTCTGGGTGGGGAAGCTATCGAGCAAGTGCTCACCAAACAAGCAAGTCGGTCGCCCGTCTTGATAATACCAACTGTCATCATAGACCTTGCCTGTTTCGCTGTCCATTGTGATGATGCGACCATTGGTAATCTTATGCTCCGAATTGATATGCCAGAATATCGGTTCGCCTTGCTCGGTTGCCCCGATAGGATATCGCTTCATTAGGGCCTCCAGTCGTTCTTGGTCAAACCAGACGAAGCCACAGAGGTATTCAAAGAATGAACTGTTGAAGCTCGTTATCTCCGATTTCATAGACTACCCTCCTTCCAGTTGATTCCATGCAGCGAACAGATATGGAAGAACGTACCGATGTTGATACTGCTGACATTGCGCAGAAGGTTGTCAAACTTCTTGTCTGTCTCAGTTGCTTTGTACTTCGCATTTTGCGAACTGACCACATGGAACAGGCTACGCCCACGTTCACCAAGTGATGCCAAGGCTGCACCAACATGGAACCAGTCATCGTAGGTGGCCGTGATGTCGATGCCTCTGTCGGCAATGATACGGCAGCATCGCTCTACCTGTTCCATGTCGCCACCACTATATGTACAGGAACTGTGGTATGCTGGCTTCGGCTCCACCCATACCTTAGTATATAATGTAGCATCCTCATTCACATACGGCTCTGGGTCGTAGGAGATGAAGCGCATCCTGTTCACATTCTTGCATGCTTTGTCAATGATTAGTCCGCTGTTGGCGAAGTCACGTTTCAGCGCTTCGAACTGAGCCTCATGCTTATCAGGATAGGCAATGCGGAAGATGGCAAACCAGCCTTTGCCACGGATGCTACGGCCCGCATAGAGTATCTGGGGGATGTTATGCCACTCATGCTTCATGTCATCGAACCAGTCAACATCCAAGTTATCTTTCTTGTCGATGTCGATACAGAGAAGGTTCGAGTGGGCCACTAGGTTTTCCGCTTTACATGTAGGAGCAAATGTGCCTGAGATGGTTGCCACAGGCAGTTGCAACTTCAGGCGCTTTTGCACATCTTCATCTGATATGGATCGGATATGCTCTATCTGTTCCTTGTACTTGTCACAGAAGAGGAAGTCGCGCAGGGAGATTTCCGTACCGACATTATCTTCTACGTTTCTATAATAGCTAATCTTTGTATCAAATAGACTTTTCATTGTTACTCTATTTTTAAGTTCGTTGTTGTAGTTGTAATTGGGGCGAAAGCCTTGACTTATAAGGCATTGACGTTACAACTTGGGTACAACCATGAGGATGTTAGTCCATGATGGAGAGGTGTGTACCTTGGTTGTAGGGTGGTTGTATGCTTATGCCCTTTATCCACAGGCTATTACTGACATCTACAACTACAACCATCATTGTTCTTTTAGTATTTTATTGACATACTGCTGAGAAACGCCGAGAACTTCGGCAAGGGAGTTCTGCGACTTGATTGTGAACTGACGATTGACGGCACGGAGCAGGTCACCATTGGTCATCGGACGTTGTGTGGCCGCCGAGCCTCGTAACAAAGGATATATGCGCTCGACATGGATACGGGTAAAGTAGTCAGCCATACGGATGGCATGTTCCATTCCTTCAGCCGTGATAACTGACTCGTTCCAATGGTTGGACAGCAGATGGATCATGATAGCCAGGCGCAGCGTATGGATGTTCATCTTCTGTATCATGCCACCGATGTAGCAATCATCTTCAGCATCGGCCCTCATGTCATTGTCATCGGCATAGTTGGAGTAAAGGCGGTTTGCCTCATAGGACAACTGGAGGGTTAACGGCTGCATGTTGAACAGTCTGCCGATGGTGCCACTCCAGCTCTCGCGCATCTCTGGTGTCATGAACTTGCGGTCGCATCGCTTTATAAACGTACCCTTGTCAGGATAGACAAAAAGGAAGCGTTGCGTGAAGCCGGAATCCATCAAGGCATCAGTTCCGAAGGTCTTGCCAAGAAGTTCAGGCTGTATGCCACCGTTGATGCACATGGCAGGATCGTCAATCAGTTTGGTCTCTTCCGACTTTCGGTTGATGGCAAAGCCGACGTTTGACCAGATGGAAAGCAACTGCGACAACTCAGCCCCAACACCATTTCCACCTTTGGAATAACGGCCCAAGGAATCAATGAACGACTTCAGTTCGTCGGCCACAACTCCAATCATGTCACCCTGAGCAAGCAGGGCATTACGGGATTCTGGTGAACTGTCGCCGACTATCCGTTGATGGAATACAGGTTGTTCTCCGCTGTAGTTCTTATCTTCGTGCTTGCGTTGATCATAGACAGCCTTTTCTTCGGAATACTTGGCAAAGTTGGCTTTATCCTGCTCGCGTAATGGACGGGTAACTTCTTTGAGAGGACCAGTCTTGTTACGGCTGGGCTTACCCACCATACAGAAAAAGTCGCATGGGTAGTTCGTATAAGGGTTGGTGACGAGCTGTGTCTTTTTCCCTGCCGCGATGCCAGCGGTGAAGAGACTGTTAACCACTACATACTCCAGCGGACATCCGTAGGATTCTGAAACAGTACGGATATACTCCTGTACTGGGTCGGAAAACCACTCAATAGGCAGCACCGGCTCAGCGAATGTTGATGCTTTCAAGTGTGTCGTTTCCTTGGGTTGATCAGATGGAGTCGGTACCGGCTCTGGAAGCACAAGAGTTGGTGCTTGCACTACAGGGGGAGTAGGTGGAACCTTATTTGTAGGCTCCACCTTCTCAGCCTCGGAGTTGATGAGGGAAAGGACGTCCGGCTGTCCATTTCCGTCAAAAGACATGATGGGTTCATCCATGGCACTCCTCCTTACATTTGTTATCACCACCTTCTATAGCAGAAGAGAAAATGTCCATCACCTCTTTCTTGGAATAGAGGTTGCGTCGGCCCATCTTGTGTTTCTTGATGAGACCCTCGTTCTCCTTTCGCCATAGCGTCGTGTAGGTGATGTGCAGCATGTCGCACACCTCTTCACGGGTTAACCACTCGCCTTCTTCTTCGGAAGGCTTCTCGTTCAGGCCGCGCTTTGCGCAGACCTCTTCTACAATCTCAGTGACAACCTGCCTGAGGTCATCCATCTGAAGCATTACAAAATTACCGTGCATATCATTAAATTTTTTGTTTTCTTGCCGCAAAGGTAGTGTAATGCCATAGGGTGTTGTCTTGGTAAAAAACAGCACGATTTCTACCAAGTCAAAATTAACAAATAAGGGTCTTTATTTAACAGTTCAACACTGAAGGAACGAAAAAAGGATGCCCGAAGTGAGCATCCTTGTAAGTTTAGTTGATATTGGGATTGATTGCAGATAGCAGACGAAGTTTTATGCCTGTCGCATACTTTCGTCCTCGTCTTATCTGAGCATCGGAAACATCAAGATTACCACTGTTATCTTCTGACACGATGGCGTTATAAACAGCCTCGGCCCAGTTAAAGCCTTTACTAATGTGGTAGTCGGGGAATTTCTCTCTCATAGCTGCATGGAAGGTGCGATAATTATAATCACCGTTTGTGAGGCCACCTTTTACCAATGCCGCGAAGATATAAGGTAAGATGATGTCTGCATCATCGACTTGTTTCCACTCAGAAAGCACCTTCTGAATCTCACCAATAAGAGTAGTGGTATCTTCTGAAGGTAGCATTTCCTCCAATAGAACATATGTACTCTTCCTTCCTCTGCGACCTTGTACTTCTATCAGGGCTGCATCTATGACCTGCTTGGTTTCACCTTTCTTCAACTTCTGGGTTACTTCCTTCCATTGGCTCTTTGAATAGCGGGCCTTGTCGATACTTGCACCGATGAGGGCTTCCACACATCGCCTTCCGATAAGCTTCTCCCAATAAGGGCTTTCCGGCTTCAGGAAAGTCTGGGATATAAGGTCGGCAGCATGAAGAAATCCATTGTCGAAGATGATCCAATAATAAAGGCTGAACAGATAAGGGTTCTTGTGAAGCAGTCGCTCACGGATAGCTTCATTGTTGAGGGAAGAGTCAAGCATTTCGGACAAACGTCCCTTCAAAGGGTTCTCATCGCTCCCCATCAGACTTTGTTGGTAGTGCTTATTGCCAGGGAACAAGGAGGCTACGATTTTCATCATGCCTTTCACACCTTTGGTCGAAAACATCTCCATCAGGAAGAAGAAGTTGGTCTGTATGAAAGTCATGTCGCCATCGTAGGCTTTCTGGAACGTATCTGTAAACTCCTTATACTCTTCTGGATGGTCATAGTGCCATCGCCGAAGGGAAAGGATGTTCAGCTCATCTGTCGTTATCTCGACTACCTCCTGCTTACGGTTCTGCTTATAAAACCGCCTATATTCTTGGACAGCATCCATGATTTCCTGTGCGTCTGGCCTCTCGACTTTATCCGCTATGGCATCAGCCAATCGGCCTTCACCATTGTCAAATAGGAGATAACAGCACAAGCAGTATACAGAAGCATCACCAGACTCGACAGCCTTTGTGTACAGTTTGTCTAAATCAAAGCCATCCTCTGACGAAACGGAAACAAGATTGGTGATGGCCGATTGCAGCGGTTCCGCATTGCCATCACCAAGGTCTAAGATATTCTGATGGTATGGTTTCTGCAACTGCCCTTCCAAATCCTCCTTGAACTTGGCATAGACTTCTGCGTGGGCTTCTTTCCACTCTAATAGCATCTTCTCTTCCATGAATCCGCAATATATTAGATGGCTTCCAATTCGGGTAGTATTACAGGTTCTTCGCGATGCTCGTTATGGAGAAACATAATATAATATATAGGAAGGTAAGTGACACCTTTCTTCCTGAAAATCTCCCGTTCATTAGAAAAGACGATTGCATGATTTATACCGTAATCGGGCGTTTCTAGGAATTTGGTAAGCGCACTATGATCAGTATAGTTCTTTCCTGATTTTATCTCTAAGGGAAGCACCGTCAAATTATCGTGGTCATCTACAAGAAAATCCACTTCACCCTTTTTCTTGTTATCATAATAATGCAATTTGAAGCCATGTGCGGCAAGTTCCTGAGCGATCACGGACTCATACACTGTACCAAGATTGATACTTTTGATGTCTTGCAGAACAGCATTCACATTCAATCCATACAGAAGATTTGTCAACAGTCCTACGTCATTGAGATAGAGCTTAACTAGCTTCTTTTGATCAGACTCGGCAAGAGGAAAACGAGGATTGCTGATAGCAGACACTTCCAAAGCAACGCCAGAGTTGGTTAGATATTCAAACTCATCTGCATAATCGGAGAAAGTTTTGCCTTTCTTGTTTTCTATATTTTTATATACAACGCGCTTCTTCTTGTTTTCCAAGATGCTGGGGATAAGGTCGTAAATCTTGCGAATCTTAAGTTTATGTTCCTCATCATATTGTGAAGCGTCAATGCGATAGAGATTGTGTATGTCCCTATGTGTCTGCCTGACGCGAACCATATTCCGGTCAGCCAGATAATTGTTGATGGCTTCAGGTAACCCACCTACAAGCAGATAATATTGGAAACGCTTCAACAGAATGTTATGTGTACTCTCATCCAAGGACTCTTCATGACTGAAGTGTTCCCGTATGTTCTCTATCCATTCCTTGCCGACACCTGTGGCCCAAAGGAACTCCTCAAAGTCAAGAGGATACATCTGCTCAATAGTCACACTTCCAAGGGGCACAGAAGGTGTTTCCGACAAAGCAACACCTAACTGGGAACCACTTGCTATAAAACGATAGCGCGATTCCCCGTTGAGGAACTTCAGCATCGTCATCAAGTGAGGATAGCTTTGTATCTCATCCAAAAAAACCAGCGTATCGGTTTTGTCGCCCAAGGGGGAGGAATAGAAGTTGCTCAACCGCATATAGAGGTCGTTGGTTGTATGAACATCAGCGAAAACCTTATCGCCTTCGATGTCTTCTTTGAGGTTGATTTCAACAAAATGTCGAAACAACTTCTGACCAACATAACGGATAAGATAAGACTTACCTATCTGTCGTGCACCGTTAACGAGCAGAATCTTATTTGGCTCTTCCAAAAGGAAACTTTCCAGAAATGAAGTGAATTTACGTTCAAGCATAACAATGTCATTAAAATTTCGCTGCAAAATTACAATAAAATCTTTATTCAGCAAAGAAAAATCCACTTATTCCACAATTTTAGCAATAATTTTGCCAACTTATTCCGATTTTACCACCGCAAACATACCCACTTATTCCATTTTTAACACCATAAATATGTCCACTTGTTCCGTTCCACGCTTTATAAGTTGGCGCAATCTCGACTTTTTTTTGCCAGATTGCGCCAAGTTGTAACCTATTTAGAAACCTCTTCCATCAGTGCTGCACGTTCTTCCTCACTCATGTTCTTCAGCATTTCGAGTAGTTTGTCCTTTTGTTCGGCAGCGTTCTCTTCTTTGTTTTCTTCTTCGTCATCTATCACTTTGAGCAAATACGAATTATATTCCAACATTTTCTTTAAAGGGTATGGGCCAATGTATTTTGAGGTTATGTCTCCACTATCACTATGCCCCATGCCGCCTTGTATGTATCTATCTGGCACATTACCAGTGCTGGTCAAATTGGTGGCGAAGCTATGACGAGCCCAAGTAGGAGTCAGCGGAGCCTTTATATCCAACAGCTTTGTGACTTTTTTCATGTGGTTACGGATATACTTGTTGTAGCGTTGTACTACCCACATTTCTTGTTCGGCTGTAATAAACTTGCTCATAATGGGGAATACACGCTGGCCAAGCTTGGGCTTGTTGGCATGTCTATCGAGGATTTCTTGAATCTCATGCGTAACGGGGAAAATGACCTCGCTGCCATTTTTATTGCGTCCCTTTGTCTTGTGACGATGAAATCTCATTTGCTTGCCTTCAGTGGCAAAATACCAATCGTCATATTCCAGACGGAGAGTATCTGCCAGGTTCTGACCATTGCCAAGGTACATGAACAGAAGTAGACCAAGGTCACGGAATATTGCATCCTTTTCTTTCGGAATGAATAATTCCTTTCCGTTTTCGTCTTTCGCCTCCCCTTTTTCCCAAAACTCGTATAGCTGTTTCCAGACGGCTGGTCCTACAAAATAACCTTTCCGACTTTCCATTAGATTGTAGCCGGTATTTTTGAACATTTCTTTTGTGTTACCTTTTATCAGTCCACGGTCAATAGCAATGTTGACAATAGTTCGGAATGTTCGCATCAACAGTCCTATGTAAGAAGAACTCTTCTCTTCGTCTTCCAGTTTCTTTCTCCATTTCATTACAAAGTCATGGTCTATATCAGAGAATGCCACTTTGTCACCATTATCCTTGATAAACCGATTCATCACATCTCGGCCAACTCGGGCAGACCCGACACTATCTTCATCCTTTTTGTTTTGGCGATATTCCTCCCAAATTTTATAGATGCTGGAATCTCCGTCCTCCCTTCCCTGATAGAGGTCTTGAAGTCGTTTAATGGAGAAACGCCCTTCATCTACAAGTTGGTTGGTCATATCCTTGATTTTCTCCATTAAGGCTTTCAAATCATTCCGTTCTGCCAGTTGGATTCTTCTACCTGTTTTCTCATAATCGCAGAGTTGAATCCACTCTTCCATCGTGTATTTCTCGCCAAGTCTGAGAAAAGCCTTCTTCCCTTCATGTGCGATTCTTACAACAACTGGTAAGGGCTGACTATAATCGCCAGCCTTACGGATGTCAAGCGTCAATGAACCAAAAACACTTCCATTGGAAGATGTGAATTTGGCCAAACATTTCTCGCCTCGGCTGCTTTTTTGCTTGTCGTTAGAAGCCGAAAGGTGACCTTCTGTAACCTTTTTCTTTTTTGATTTCATAATTCAAATGTCTATAATATCCTTATTTTATAGGGCCTTCAGATTATAGTCTGGGGGTATTTTTGGTGACCTTCAGGTGACCTTTTCTCCCGAAAACTGCTGCAAATTTACTACATTTTCTGCAAACCACAAAATTTATAACTAATTTATTTATCGACATTTAGGATTATTTGAAATTTCATAAAATCACAATGGAAAAGACTCATAATCTGGAGGTCATAGGTTCAAGCCCTATCTGGTCCACATTAATAATCAGCGGCTTAGAGACATCTCTGAGCCGCTGATTTGTTTTTCGAGAAACAGTGGGAAACATTTCATGGGATGTCAGTTGTGGATTATCCATTGGTGACGTTCTTTCATCAATATTTCACGGCTTATTCGCCTTTATTCCTGCCCTTATTTATTACGTTCTATAATTCCTCTCGTTTATTCTTCTTTCCTAACTTTTTTAGTAAAAGCAGCCGAATGACAACTTTTTCAGGCATGGCAGATGAACGAACAAGCAAAATCACGACAACCAAAATCAGGAAAAGACATTTCATCGCGTTAGCCTGTTTTTACGGTTTTTCTTGCTGTGATGCAAGCCTTAGGCACGAAGGCTGTTGCTTCTCAGTTGTCGGCTTGCCGAAGCTTGCTTCGAAGCATGCCGACAACAGAGAAGCAACAAAGGGCGCAGCCATTTTGCATCACAGCAAGGGTTTTGCTGGTTTTGGTCAAAAACAATATGAATGTCTGTCAACCCTTACCTATATGAGAATATTAACAGCATCATTCATTATAATTTAGGGCGACGCATTGGCAAAGTCAGGAAGAGAGTCTCTCACACCTTCAAAATTCGCTGCTTGCGGACGGCCACGAGGGCCGCACCCTGCAGTGGACATAGCGGGACTTTGACTCATATCTGAAAATTGCACACTCTCCTGACTTCAGCCCGAAAAAGCGTATCAAAAATCAAAGGTCGCGAGAAAGGTTGTAAATAAAAACGAACGTGAAAGTGCCAAAATACGGGCATATTTTGAAGCAAGACTTACTTCGCTCCCCAATACGCCAAAATAGAGAGACTTTGTAATCGCTTGCATGTTAGGCATTTATGCTTTTATAGGTCCATCAGGAGCCCTTGAAACCGCTTAAAAAGGCCCGAAAAAGCCCTATTTTGGCCTTGTAAAACATATGCTTTTAGCCGCTCGAAGTCCTATCTCGAGGCGCTCGAGGTACTTCGACGAGGCCCTCGAGGTCCGATCTCGAGCGAAAAGTACTCAAAAAAGGGTCTCAAAGCGCTCGGATTTTCTCTATTTCGAGATTTTCATTTGTAAAGGATTCGGTTAGTGTTAGCATTATTTAACGCACCTTTTTCCGTATCAAAAATCAAAGTTTTCCATTGCACACTCCCTTCATTTGAAGCTCTTCTTGCCCCGACAAAAATCGGTATCCATCAGCGAGACGCTACCACTCAGAAAGAGCATAAGCATTTGCGGAACTTGAAAACCCTATCTTCCTATAATGACTGTCTCGCCCACTCAGCCAAACCTCAGCAACTTGCAGGGCGCGGCCCTCGTGGCCGTCCGCATCCTACGGGCGAACAGGAAATCCATTCTACATTCGCAGCTTACGGACGGCCCCTAACCCTACCTAGCCGCGCCCTGCAGTGGATATTTGAGGACGAGCCCTAACCTACATTGCCGCGCCCTGCAGTGAATATTTGAGGACGGGCCCTAACCTACATAGCCGCGCCCTACAGTGGATGTTTGAGGACGGAACCTAACCAACCAATCTGGTGTCATGATGCACTTTACTTTGAGCTGAATACCTCAGCTTTTGTCCATTATACTTCGATTCCATCGTCGAGACTGTGAAGTGCCCCGTAGGTACCCTTGAGCGCATATAATATGGCTTTGATGCGGGCGCGCCATCGTCCCTTAGTCAACTCCCGGCGATGCTTAGCCATGTCTTCTTCGTTGTCCCAAGGAGTGGCGAGGAAGGTGATGTGGCGGCGCATCGTGGAGTTGAGTATGCCCCATTTGAACAAGAATTGAGGCACGTATTTGTTTTTGCGCACCACTGCCGTGGTCTTGCTCTCGAAGTGATATGCCCGACAGTTGCTCAGACCTTTAAAATATCTCACTCCCACAAAGAGCAACTTTGCCGTGAAATCGGGGTCGCTACCCATTCCCGGAGTGAGTTCTATGCTGTAGCCTCCCACCAAGTCCCAAATATCGCGGTGAACCAAGGCAGGCGGTCGCGTGGCCCCTTTCCAGTCGTGCGAAGGATACTTGCGGAACTCCTTCAGCAGCTCATCCTCGCGGAAGTTACCGGGAGAGTCGCCGTAGTCGCCCTGCCAGCCCGTGCATCCACCCGGATGGGCATGAGGTTGGATAACAGAGCCGGAGAGATAGAAGAACTTGGTGTCTATCCGCTTCACCTCGTCATACATCACCTTATCCCATCCGGGAAGCAGATACATGTCGTCGTTGAGGTAGAGAATGTAGTCAGCCTTCACCTTCGTCCGCATCATGTTCATAGCCAGGCACACGCCTATATTCTTCTTGCTGTAGGTGTAGTCAAGCCCCTGCGCCCTGACCCATTCCAATGTACCGTCAGTGCTTTCATTAACATGCACAATAATCTGATGAGGGAAGGCCGAATGCTCCCTGATGCTCTTGATACAAAGTTTCAGATAGGGCAGGTTGTTCCACGACGGAATGAGAATGGAGAACAGCGGCTTGCTGGAGTTGTTAGCGGCAATTGGCTGGCATTCTGTGGCTCTTGTCATTTTTGTCTTTATTATTATGATAGCTTTGTCAATGATGTTTCAAACACTCTTCTATATAACTAATCGGTGCCATCTGTTACCTTAAGCCCTGATTTCGCCTGTTCGTTCTGTAATCGGAGAATTTTCGCATGAAGTTTCCTGATTCTTCTTTCGAGGCTTTTTTCCTTGCTCTTGGCATATATTGACACGTCATATTCTTTTTTGTTTTTGACCATTGTGTAGAAGATTCTAGCCATTTTCTTGCCTGTTGCAACCATAGCTTGTAAATGTCCGCTGCGTGCCTTGATGTGGCGGAAGTAGTCTCCCAACGGTTCGTTTGACCTCCATAGTGCGTTAGCGCATTGTCTGAACACCTGTCCTACAGGATTGTTCTTGTTTGGAACTTTGCTTGACAGCAGCTTGCCGCCTGATATCTTGTTGTTCGGAACAAGGTTCGCCCAACTTTCGAAGTGCCTTGCGTCAGGAAACTTCTCTACGAAGTCCGGACCGAGTTCTGCAAGCAGTCGGAGTACCGAGTTCTTGCTCATTCCCGGCATACGCATCACGTTGACACCCCAGACGTTGTATGCATACTGCTCAATGTCAAAGCCGACGTCGTTGTGCAGTTGTTTCTGCTTCTTGCTGCGGTTCATGTCGGCGATCTTGTCCTTGTCGACCCTTGCTGAGTACTTGTTTACTAGTTCCTCTATCTTTGCCTCCGTATCCTTGATGAGGTCTTTATAGTAATGGTACAGGTCGTCACATTGCTTCATGATGAAGAGATGGTCGTCGTCCCATGTGGCTTGGAGGGATGCCTTTATCTCCTCCTTGCTTTTTTTGCAGCGCCAGTCGGCCAGTTCCGCCAGTTTCCCAGGATCACGCTCTCCATCGAGAATTGCTTTTATGATGGCCTGGCCTGACTTGCCAAGTATGTCACTGAAGGCATTGTCCAGTTTCAGGTTCATCTGTTCCATCTCTTTCTGAAGGTGCAGAACTTCGCGGCTGCATGACTTTATCAGGTTGTCTCTGTGCCTGACCAGATTCCGTATCTCACGGGTTACATTGTC
>Ga0256406_1005442_pt1 | contig 13619 bp, 12 predicted proteins | sample RumenRJG_03DNA_FD_185986 | JGI IMG/M metagenome (GOLD analysis project Ga0256406, IMG submission 185986) | Bovine rumen microbial communities from Lethbridge, Alberta, Canada - RJG_03 | ecosystem: Host-associated > Mammals > Digestive system > Stomach > Rumen | place: Canada: Alberta | collected...
TTGTGTTTCACTTACTGTGATTGCTATATCTGATGTAATGTTCTTGATGGGTAATCATGCATCCATTGCTCTCACGGTTTTTCAGTATGCTACGATTACTTTACTAATACTATTAGTATTGTTGATTATTATTGCTTTCATTCGTATGAATCATGAATGATGATAATAATGCTTTGTTAACATGTATGCATACTGCTAGCTTTTTTGTAAGTAATGATAATCGATTGAATAAACAGTTCTTAGCATATATGTATTGTATTCATCACATTATTGTAAGCAAATGTAAACAAAAAGTAGCTAATCATTATAATAGATGATGAACGCTTATTATTACTTATATAGTATAACTAGGTTGTGTAGGTTGTAGGTTGGCTTTATTATTAAGCATGAATTGTATGCATACAATTGCTTACAATTTTCATGTATATAATGTATGATTCTGGTTAGCATGTAAAATCGCATGAAAATATGGTATTTTGGCATGACTAATTTTTGCTTAAAATCGATGTCATCCAGTAGCGCTGATTTATCAGGCTTGCTGGATGACTAAATTCTCAAAAATTGGTAAAAATCGCGTTTATGACTGACTACTCATAAAACAAGTAAAATTGCTCTCAGAATCGATATCAGCTAATTTTACTGCTAATCATATACTGATAAAAAACACACTAAAAAATACTAAATATTATGTGTGAATCAAAGAACACATGCTAGCATGAAACATGAGAGAATGATAACTGTCCTTGCACTTACACTTGTATACAGTTGTTAACATATAATGATTACACAACTTGCAATTAACATAATGCATTACACAACACACGCTGGTATCTAGTTTAGCTTGGTAAGATGTCTGATAACAACTGTTATAAATTACTCTAAATTATGCTAAAAGATAGATGCAATGATGCAATTATGAAAATCTGGTGAATAACTCTTAATAATTATAATTTAAGAATACTAGCAAATAATTAAAAGAATTGGAGAAAATATTACCATGCTTCTTATTAATCTGATTATGAGTGCAATGATGTTTGCATTCTATATATGCATTATAATGATGATTGCAACTGTGATACAAGGCATATTTGAAGACAGAATTAATACCATACTTGATAAAAAAGATAAGCAAAAAACACTGCATACAATGTCAAACATTAAGTATTATTATCCGTGGGTACTGATAATGCCTGTTATTATCAGCATCATACTTGCTTGGATTAATACACCATTATGGTTAAATGTTATCCTACTAACAATTATGCTCATACCAATAATAATAACTGGCAATATTGCAATCGACTGGTGTCAGAATCATGATGATACCACCATGCTAAACAACAGCACTGCTGACACTGATACTACAAGTGCTAACAATAATGCTAACACTGATAATGAGTATAATGAAGATACAACTGATTACAGTGCTAGCATATTGAAGTAATGATATAATTAACTTATTAGTTATAAGTATGTTAAACAGAATTGGATTAGGTTGATTTGATAATGAATGATATGAATGATGATACTAAAGTGAATGAGCGTAGGATGCGATTGCTAGCAGTGCTAATGTGCTTAGAGAACCTGACTGTTTTCATTGCAATAGCATTATTAATGATAATGCCATTATTCATCACTGTGATAAGATTATCATTCAGCATGATGGTAATCCAATTAATCTCTATTATTGTTATCATTATGCTGGCATTATATGTTTTAGCTGTATTTATTCATACTAGGTTAATGAGAAACAATACTACTGTTAATGATGCTAATACTGGTAATGATGATACTTATAGTGAAGATAATACTGATTATAGCAGTATTATTGTTCTTCTTAACAGCATTACCAGTGAAATGTAGTTTCTTTCATATTAAGGCATAATGACCGTGGTTTGCAGATGCAATATACTGTGCCACGGTCATTCTTTTAGCTAGCAAGTAAATTCTTCATAGTTTCATTACTTTTATTATTGTTCTAAATAATTAATCATTTAGTGCTAGTGCTTTTATACTGCTAGGTAAACTAGTATGATAAATTTCTTTCTAAACTTCCAGCATTTCTATTATCATAGGCTATCATTGTGTACATGATTACAATCACACCAATAACTTTACCTGGTATAACTCTAACTGGTAATACTAATACAATGACTACTATGAAGGCATTTTGTCAACAATTTTCTAATAGGGGATATACTGAGAGACAAGCTAATGGTTGGATAATCGAAGACTTTATTATACATAATTCTAACTATTCTGAGTTGCTAAATCAAAAATATAATACTAAAGAATTTGATTGCTATTCTAAAAAATATAATATTCCAGTGCAAATAAAAGCAAAGAAAATCAGTCGTGGATTATTATATATGAATAATGATAAAAAGAAACATATCCAGATAGAATTGGGAGAAGGTAATAATGGCTGCCTGCCTAAGAATAGTGATTTCATTCTCGATATCATTACTTACAATACTCATAATATGACTGTTAATCGTGTTTTATTCTTTATCGATAGTAATAAATGGAACAATGCTATCAATCCATTAAATGACACAATACTTAGCCAGCATCATGTATTCAATGGTATAACAAAGAAACATGAGGATGATGCTAAATGGCGTAAACGCAGGACTGAAATAACTAAAGAGTATTATGATGCAATGCCAGATTGTAAATTCAAACCCAGGTTTAAGCGCGATCATAAAGGACAGAAAAGAGTGCAAATGGCTATTAGTGACTGGGATTTAGTTGAATTGTCATCAGCTGTATACAAGGATGATAATTTCAAATACAAGATAAAATAATAAGTGAACTATTCATAGAATTAACCTGGTATGATAAGATTGCATCCATGCTAATTTTAGTTATGCAAGTTAATCACTAAATGATTCCTGATTTTACCACTGTTCACTGCTAGCAAATGCATGCATTACAATCAATCTATTGTAATCAGTATGCATACACAATGCTAGCAGTTATGACTATTGTGATGAATTCTGATAATCTAGCAATGCTGATTGTAGTCAGTTTTTTGTTAGTGCAGTCAAATTGTGCGCACTAAATTAGTAATTAGCTCACTTGCACTAACTAACCTGAGATTATAATGATAAATTTCATTGATATCATGTAAGCAGTAAGCACAATGCAAGCAATATAGTTAAGCGAATGCTAACTTGCTAACTATGAAATAAATAGATTAAGTGCATACAATATTGCAAGCAATATTGTTAACAGTGAACAAGCAAAATATAAATTGCTTAACTTGTTAGCTTATTAGCTTATTGTTAGTAAGTTTAGTAAACTTAGCTAAATAGTAAAGGTGGTGATTCAGATTATGCCAGGTAAGAATACAGGTACACATGATGATAAATTCTATACGCCGCTGGATACTGCTAACCAGCTTATCAAACTGGTTAATGCACACCAATCTCTAACCGATTTTAAGCGTATCATTGAACCATCAGCTGGTAATGGTGCCATTCTGAAACCACTGCAATCAATGCTTGATTCCATATCATGGGATGGTGAATTACTTGCTTACGACCTTATACCAGAAGACACTAACATTAAGCAAATGAACTGGCTGGAGCGTAAGAATGCTAATGGTGATGATGATTTATCATTTCCATATTACACTAAGATGGATAAGAAAGCCCTATGGGATGATGGTGCTAGGACACTAGTAATTGGTAATCCGCCATTTGGTAGGAATGGCTCACTAGCATTGAAATTCATCAATGAAGCCACTGCATTCAATCCAAGCATGATAGCATTCATACTACCTAAATCATTCATGAAAGCAAGCATGCAATCAAAAATTAACAACATGTATGCTATCACTGAATGCATTGAGGTCAAGAATGATAAGTATATTCTGCCTAATGGTGGCACCAGGAAAGTTCCTACTTGCATACTTATACTAGAACATCAGACTGTATCAAGAATTATTACTAATAATGCTAACAATGCTAGCAGCAATGTAAACACTACTGGTAATGCTGCTACTACTGGTGCAAGCAGTGTTAGCACTGATGGCATTAACACTAATAGGATGAGTATTAAGCAGTTATCAGGGTTAATGCCATTCACATTCTGCACTGGTAGTGAGATTGATAATGCTGATTGGATGATAGTCAGGGCTGGTGGTTCGGCTGGTGTTTTGAAGCCAATGAGTGATATGACACCAGCGAATCGTAAGTATAATTATTTTATAAGGATGAGACCTGGTGATAATACTGATATGCCAGCGTTAATGAAGCGTGCGTTTGATTCATTGGATAGTGTTCGCAGTATGACTTCAGGGCCGCGTTCAATATCTAAGATTGAACTCATGCAAGCAGTACTGACAGCAATGAATAAATAACTTAAGTAGATGAATGAGAGATGTAAGTGATGTATTTTATGTGCTAGGTGTAGGTGCTTATTGTTAATTTCTTAATTCAGATGTTTCTAAGAATAATTTCTAAAAAATGCTTTACTAAAAGGCATGAAGTCAAAAAAGTAATTGCTAGCATTGATTGATTCTCAAATTGTAATTGTAAGCAGTTGTGAGCAGTTAATGCTAGCAATTTATGTAATCAGCACAGATTTTGGGTGTTCTCACTGTTGTAGGCACATGATTACAGCGTGTTAATTAATCAATTGTTAACATGAATTGTTAACATGACTAGTGTTAAATAATTATGTTAATCCTATTGGTTTGGTAATCATAATCTAGTATTGCAATTTTTGTTAACAAATGCTAACAAAAAAGCCTATCCAGTAAGTGATTAGTAGTCTATTAAGCAAGTGATTAGTAGTTTATACATAATCAATTAGTTGTGTTAAGTTTAAGATTATAGCTTATAAGCATCAAACCTATGTTAATGAATTACCTTAAACCTAGTTTAATGAATTATGATGATGTTTTTGTAAAATCTAATAGGAATAGATATTCTATTATTAATCACTCACACTGTGATAGTGATGATTATATATTAACAGTCGAAAGTAGTGAATATAATGGGTGGTAATCTGGTTAGTTATACATTATTGTTGAACCTATTATATGTTGCTGTGTTCCTGTTTCCAATAACAATCATGAGCTGGTCTGCAAGAAAGAAAGACCTGCCAACGGCTGTATTCATGCTTACAATGGCTATCATGTCAATCATAGTGTGTTTTAAGATACAATCATATTATGATTGCATAGTATGCCTTGTATTCATTGCTATCATTATTATCATGAATGGCATTGGATGGCTTATATTCGGGCGTAAGAATAAGCATGATGATGATTGATTATAGAGTATGTCTGATTCATATTCATATCACTAGTAAAATAAATACTATTAGCATAGTATGAGATTGCTTGTTTTCATAATTTGCAAGCATACACTAATGCTGACAATAATTGCTAACAATTGCTAGCAGCATTAGTATGATTTTAATAAATTCACCCAGTAAGTCCTCCGCCCTAGTGGCGGGGTGATAAACTGGGTTAAAATATCATTACTTGGTTAATAAAAAAATATTTGCATAATAAGCAAACTTATGATATCATAGTTAGTGAGAAACCTAGATTGAGAGAGGTGATGGTGATTATGCCTAATAGGGCGATTAAATACCGCGTGTACCCTAACAAGGCGCAACGCATCCTCATGGCTAAAACCTTCGGATGCGCCCGTAAAATCTATAACCTCATGCTCTCAGATAAGATTAAAGGATTCAAGAAGAATGGTAAAATCCCAACTGTGACACCAGCTCAGTATAAAACAGATTACCCCTACTTAAAGGAAGTTGATAGCCTAGCACTAGCAAATGCACAGTTGAACCTACAAGCCGCGTTCAAGAATCACTTTGATAAGAATCGTAAAACGAACACGGGTTTCCCTAACTTCAAATCTGCGAAGCACAGTCGTAAATCCTACACAACGAATAATCAAAATGGAACTATCACTATTACTAATGGTAAGTATATTAAACTACCTAAAATGGGTCTGTTGAAAGCCGTTATTCATCGTTCACCAGATGCAAGTTGGGTGATTAAAAGAGCGACAGTATCACAAGAATCTGATGGCTCTTATTATATCTCAATACTTTTTCAGTTTGATACTAAATCAATAACGCGTACACTGGATAAGAGTAAAGCAATTGGATTGGATTACGCTTCAGACGGTCTATATGTGGATAATAATGGTAATACTGGCACTAATCATAAGTATTACTGTGAGAGCCATGACAGGCTAGCTAAAGCACAGCAGAAATTATCAAGAATGAAAGGTTCTAAGAAGGATGAAGGTAAATCTAATAATTACTTGAAGCAGCTTAAGAGAGTGAATAAAATCCATAGGCATATTGCTAATCAGCGTTTGGATAACTTGCATAAGATATCTACTGAGATAGCCAATCAGTATGATGTAGTTTGTGTTGAGTCACTTAACATGCGCTCTATAGCGAATAAGGGTTTTGGTAATGGTAAAGCCACTCTTGATAATGGTTATGGGTTATTTCTCACCATGCTGGCGTATAAGCTCGCTGAGCGTGGTAAGGCACTCGTTAAAGTGGATAAGTGGTTCGCTTCATCACAATTGTGTAGTAATTGTGGTGTTAAGCATACTGAGATGAAGAATCTTAGGAATCGTGTGATGCGTTGTGATTGCGGTTTGGTGTTGGATAGGGATCAGAATGCTGCGATTAACATTCTTAATGAGGGATTACGATTACTCAATTTGAGTAATAATTATTCTTCTAGTAAATAATTGAAAATTTAATATAGGGATGGGATAGCCCGAATAAACGCCTGCGGACATGGTGTAAGACGGATAAATTGGTAAATTTTACTAGTTTAGCGCTACCGTGGTTGATTCAGGAAGCTATGACCCTCGTGGTCGTGGTAGTTCACGTGAATTAGTTAGTCAATTACTGTAAGTAATTTGCTAGCATGTGCTAATACTGTAAGTGAAATTGCTAGCATGTTGTTAGCAATTATGTTAGCAGGATTATACTCTAATTAAGACTTCAAGATAGATATTACTAGGATTATATAAGATTGGTAATCAGTGTATTATAAGTAAGGCTTCACCCACCGATTACACTGAATAAGGAGTTAAAAGGCTAGGATTTTATTATGATTGGTAAATTATTAAAGAGCATTCTGTTTTTCATTATTGGTGCGGCTGTGTTTGTTGCAGTCATGCGTGCATTCGGGTGGGATCCGTTTGGATTGATTAGTTGGATAACTGATTTTGTAATGTACGCTATAACCAGGTTAGCTGATATACTAACCCCATACACTAAAACAGCGGTTGGTCATTGATAAAACATCGTATCATAGCAGTGTGATTATAACAAGAATAAAGCAGTAGCAGGCTTACTACATATTAAGCCTGCTACAATCATATTTACCATAGTTTATCACTGACTGACAGTTTATTGCTAAAATTGTATACAATTGTATACAATTAGTTTCACCACCACCAAAGCATGATTGCAAGATGTAAGCAATTAGCAGTAATTATTCGCAGTAAAATTTACCATCTTATAATGATTAAATAATTGCACACAATGTTAACACTTTCATGCTTAAATGAACACTCTCATGCTTACAATGACCGCTCTCATGCTCATATATAATGAACTCTCTCATGCTCATGCAAATTTTGCATTAACTGTTTACAATAGTTTACAAATTATCACTAGCACTGAGACTAATCAGCAACTACCATTTAGTAAATAAAACACCACTGTAAACATGTGTAAACATGAATAATAACCTGGTATCAATACTATAAAAACATTGATAAATCAACGATTTACCAGCAATATACAACAGCTTGCTTGACTAGCAGTATTATGCTAGCATTGTTAACAAATCACACTAGTGATGATACAAGAAAGATGTGATACTGATACTACTTAGTGAATACATTTTGTATCACAATTGTTAGCATCATCTTAGTGTAGGATAATGAGCACAGTTAGGAGCTAAGGTAAATTTTGACTATGAATGAGAATGATAAACTATACAAGCGGTTAAAGAACGCCGCCTCACTCTATTACAGTGATAATGAATCACCACTGACTGATGCTGAATATGATAAAGGCGTAAGAGAACTGCACACAATTGCTACCAGCATGGGTGCAGCATATGATGGCAGATGGGATGACCTATTTGACACTAAAATCGACGCAGGTGGGTTCAATGCTGGTGATAATGATGTTATTACTCATAAACTACCAATGATGAGCCTAGCTAAAGCATACCATAGAAGTGAACTTGAATCATACATGAAACGATTAATGAATGCAGGTGCAACTGGTTTTAAACTGCAAATGAAACTAGATGGCATGTCAATGAGCTGCGTGTATGAGAATGGTAAGCTAGTGCAAATGTCAACCCGTGGTAATGGCACTCAAGGTAAGGATGCAAGCCACCTGATTAACAATCCTGATGTAAGCATTGAAAACCTACCACTAACACTACTAACACCAATAACTACTACTAATGCTACTGCTACTGCTAGCAATGTAAACACTACTACTAATAATGCTGATACTACAATTAGCACTGTTAACACTACTACTGATACTACAATTAGCACCACTAATAATACAAGTAATGCTACTCATGATGTTAACACTGCTAGCACTGATGCTACTCATGTCAGCACTAATGCTGGCACTGTTAATGATGATAACACTCATGTTAACACTGATACTGGCACTACTGCTAACACTGCTAACACTAATGCTGGCACTGACGCTGATACTACTCATGATAACACTAATGCTGCCAGCACTGCTAACACTAATGCTGGCACTACTGCTAGTATTCCAAATCGGCTTGAAGTCAGAGGTGAACTGCTGATTACACGCACTCACTATCATGAGGCATCCGAAGCTCGATTGAAAGCCACTGGTGAAGCCTTCAATGCTATCAGAAATGCTGGCATTGGCATTGTAAACGCAGCCAGGGAAGGACTTGGTTATCATGCCACGCTGACCTTCATTGCTTACAGAATCATCACTGATGGTGATAAACCAGAAGACACCACTAGCATGCAAACACTGCTTACAAAGTATGGTTTCAAATTCGCTGATGAAGCCACTCATGAGCAATGGGCTAGTGCTAGTACTAGTGTCCCAGAATTAACAGTAATGCTTGATGATAAGCATGATGCTAACAATGTAATGCAGAATGTTAACACTATTGTGAATGATTATGGTGTTATCAGGGGTGATTTTGATATGCCTAATGATGGCATTGTCATTAAACCTGTGAATGAAGATGAAATGAATGATAAGATGGGTGCCACTGCACATCATCCATCTAGTCAGATTGCTTTCAAGTATGCTGGTGAGCAGGTTGAAGTTATTGTTAGAAACATTGAATGGTCAATAGGTAAACAGGGTCATCTTACACCTACACTAGTGTATGACCCAGTTATGCTAAATGGCACTAGGAATGACCATGCTACTTTTCATAATGCCTCATACTTACTTGATTATGATATTAGACCGGGTTCACATGCACTCATTGAACAAGCTGGTGGTGTTATACCAAAGTTTGATGATATAATAACCAGCCCGACTGATACTGTTAGGTTCAGTATACCAACATCATGTCCTAAATGTGGTCATCCTATTATAATGGGTGATAGGATAGCTGAGTGTGTTAATCCTGATTGCCCTGGCAGGAAGGCTTTCATACTGTATAATGCTGTTAGCAGTGCTGCATTGGATATAGATGGGCTTGGACCGTCTATTATTGATGCAGCTATGAGTGCTGGCATGCTTACAGATGTGCCTAGTTTGTTCACTCTTAATGAGAGTGAGTTATCTGAATTAAGTCAACCCGGAGGTCAGCGTGTTGGCACTAGAGCAAGTGTTATCATTAGTGAGCTTGATAAAGCCCGTAATAATGCACCTTTTGATAGGTTGACAGCTGCGCTCGCTATCCCTGGGATTGCTGCTAGATCAGCTCGTTTAATGATGAAGCATGGTATTGATACGCTTGAGAAGTTGCGTTCATGCTCACATGATACACTGACTAGTATCACTGGTATTGGTGATACTACAGCTGATGCTATCATAAAGTGGTTCAAGACTAATGATAGCATTGTTAACAGATTGCAGGCGCTTGGTGTTAAGGCTGCTGGTAAAGCTGGTGAGACACTGAGTAATGCTACTGTTAATAGTGGTGTTGTTAGCAATGCTGGCAGTGCTGCTGGTAATGGTTATGACCCGTTTATTAGTGGTCATTCATTCTCTATTACTGGTGATGTGCCTGAACCGTTTGCTAATAGGAATGCTTTTAGGGATTATATTGAAGATAATGGTGGTGTTTTCAATCCATCACCTAATAAGAAGACCGATTATATGATTGGTGATGAAACTTCATCTTCATCTAAGATGGTTAAGGCTAAGGCTTTCAAGGATTCTGGTACTGGTATTATTATCATGACACCAAGTGATTTCACTGCTAGCATTAGTCTGAAAAAATGAGAGGTATCTTAGTGGTTGATTTTTTATGACATGGCTTATTAATACACTGCGGCTTATATACGGTGGCATATATCGTTAGTGTTTTGATTATGTATGGCTAATTTGTATTCACTTTAACTAAGAATTATAACATGCTAACAACTGTTAACAATGATGATTACATATTTGCTGGCAGTTGTTAGTTGAATTCTTGGTTAATGTGAATAATCAGTGATTTCAATTAATAATCATGAATCACCGTTTAGATATTTTTTATCTTAGTAATAAGTGAACGAAGTATATCACTAGGTTAAGTTTTTAATTATAGTATAATAGTAAGTAGTAGGATTTATTAAGAAATAATAGGGATTATAATGATGGTTAATGAGAATGATAATGAAAATAAAAATGATACTACTAGTGTTAACAGTATAGTCAATAATGATACTACTGATTCTACTAGTGCTACTCATACTACTGATAATAAGCATGAAACAGGTAATATAAGCACTAGTAGTGATTCTAATGTTAACAATGTTAGCAATACTATTAATGCTGATGATGATAATGCTTCTAATGGTAGTGATACTGATAATGAGACTGGCAGTGTGAGTGATAATAGTGATAGTGCTAGTAAGACTGCTGATACTACTAATAGTGATTCTGATTCTGATAAATTGCTAACAATTGTTAACAATAATACTGGTACTGGTGATAATCTTGCTAAGAGTGCTGCAAGAAGTGCTGACAGTGCTGCTACTAATGTGAGTGCTGATAATGTGAATGGTGAATTAGATACTGTTAATGCTGGCACTGATAGCACTCATGGTGCCACTGGTGCTACTGATACTACTGGTGATGCTGACACTGCTAACAAGTCTGATTTATCAGTTGATTCTGATTCTGATAGTGATGATGCTGATAGTGTGAGTGATAATGATGTTGTTAGCAATGCTAACAGTGCTAACACTAGTAGTGATAGTGATGATACTAGTAGTGCTGATTGTGAGGGTCGGTTTGTTGGTGTTGGTTCGGAGCATGGTAAGCGTGCTAATAAGAAGCATCATAATCATGGTAAGCGTGCTGGCATTAGTGCTGTTAGTGCTAAGAATGATAAGAGTGCTAGTAGTAATAGTATTAACCAGACTGCTGGTAATATAGAACAACCTGGTTGGATTTATTGGTTAATGGTGTTAATTTCTATAATCAGTGTTATATCTATTATCTATGGTAGTTATAATTTACATGAGAAGCAGAATCTTGAGAATACTACTATGGTTATTTATGATGCTCAGTCTGATTCATGGCATGTTGATCCGATGCATGAAGGATTGAGTATTACTACTACTGATAGTAATACTGGTAAGAATACTACTAGTACTATTAGTGAGTTTAAGCAGTTCAAATCAAGTGATATGCGTATTTTCACTAAGATTGATGCTAACAAGAATAGTTCTAATTGGAAGTCTCAGAATCCATCTAAGTATAAGTTCACTGATGGTGACATTGCTAGCATAAGATGCAAGGAACCTAAGTTGAATGATGATAATAGCATTGCTTGTAATGGTTCTGCTATCATTAGCATTACTGGTAGTGATAAACCATTAGTGAATTATATTAGGCAGCATGAGATACCTGGTCATGAAAATGATTAGGATTACTGATTTTCTTAGCAATTATTCTTATAATTAGATTGTCTTCATTTCATGTTATTTTCAGTTTGTAGCCTAATTCATATATTCAATTTGCAAGTGTAAGATAGGAATAGTGTATCATAGATTGTATGAGAAAGAATCAGTATTATACTACTAGTGATAGTAATATACATTCTTCTAATAAATATAAGAATAAGAATATTATAAGAATAATAGCGAATTCTTATATTATAAGTTTACTAGTAGAACTAATTCCTATGTTTATCGAAATAATAGCAATATTTGCACTTCTTCTTTTTAGTGCTTATTGTAAAACAATTATTCAAATACTTTTATTCATATTTATGATAATAACCATTGGTATTAGTACCTATATTTTTAGTATCATTGATACTAAACTTGGTGAAATTAGCAAAGAATACTCTCAGCACTAGTGGCTGTCTGGTTAAATTTAGACTGTCTAGTATATTATTATATAACTAAAATATAGAGTTCTTTTATTGAGTATATGAAAATCTCTAATTTCGATTCTGAGAGCAATTTATCCTGTTTTATGAGTAGTCAGTCATAAACGCGGTTTTTAACAATCTTCAAGAAATGAAGCATCCAGCAGCCCTGATAAATCAGTCTTACTGGATGGCATCGATTTTAAGCAAAAATCCAACTCAATAAAAATGTGTAAAATTATAGTATTCTATGCATATCTTATACGCACTTGCTCATTATCTTATAATGATAGGTTAATTTTATCATAAATATATGAAGTTCAATCTTAATAAAAAATAATAATTCTAATAATTCTAATTAGAATTAGAAAACTAATAATAAGAATACTAAAGCAATATATGCTAGCAATATTGTTAACATTTATTGTTAACAATACATTATATATATTACTTATTTGCTCTCTTTAACTATGCATTATGTGTGTTAATGAGAATAAAACCTGGTTTAGTATATTATATGACTAAAAATAGAGAGCTGTTATTGGCTTTATTAAAATCTCTAATTTCGATTCTGAGAGCAATTTATCCTGTTTTATGACTGACTACTCATAAACGCGGTTTTTCACCAATTTCAAGAAATTGGCCATCCAGTAGCACTGATAAATCAGCCTTACTGGATGGCATCGATTTTAAGCAAAATCATACGCAATAAAAATATGTAAAATTTACACATGAAGCTATATAACCAGCTAATAAGCCCAATTACTAACACTTATAATAATAAAATGCTGCCAGTGAAAACATACTTAGTAAAGTAATAATTCTGAGAACACACCAACTCAGGTAATAACTTAATCCTAATGTATACATTTGTTAACAATAATTTTTGTTAACAGTAAACAATCAGCAAACCAAGTATTACCATTATTAAAAGTTTACAAGTAGTGCTAACAAGTTTGTTAACAAACTGCCAGCAAGACTAATGCCAACACTACTAATGCCAGCACTGCTAGCACTACTAATGCTTTTACTAGTGCTAAACTATAGTGTA
>Ga0256406_1005443_pt1 | contig 13612 bp, 9 predicted proteins | sample RumenRJG_03DNA_FD_185986 | JGI IMG/M metagenome (GOLD analysis project Ga0256406, IMG submission 185986) | Bovine rumen microbial communities from Lethbridge, Alberta, Canada - RJG_03 | ecosystem: Host-associated > Mammals > Digestive system > Stomach > Rumen | place: Canada: Alberta | collected...
TGGCTCCGCTGCACAATCCGGCGAACCTGATCGGTATCCGTGTATGCAAGGAACTGATGCCCGGTACGCCGATGGTAGGATGCTTCGATACCGCCTTCCATCAGACCATGCCGGCAAAGGCTTATCTGTATCCGATCCCGATCGAGTACTATGAGAAGTATCATATCCGTAAATACGGCTTCCACGGCACTTCCCACAGTTTTGTATCCAAAGAGACGGCGAAGTTCCTCGGCCTGGATCTGAACCATTCCAAAATCATTGTCTGCCACCTCGGCAACGGCGCATCGATCAGCGCGGTTAAGGACGGCAGGTGTATCGATACCTCGATGGGTCTCACCCCGCTGGCAGGTCTCTGCATGGGCACCCGTTCCGGTGATGTAGATCCTTCCATCGTCGAGTTCCTCGGCAAGAAGCTGAACCTCGACGCTTCCGGCGTACTTCAGATCCTGAACAAGAAGTCCGGCGTACTCGGCCTGTCCCGTGGTCTTTCCAGCGACTTCCGTGACCTGTCCGCTGCCGCAGAATCCGGCAACAGGGATGCTCAGAATGCACTGGATGTCTTCTGCTATAGAGTGACAACGACGATCGGTGCTTACATCGCAGCACTGGACGGCGTAGATGCCATCGCATTCACCGCAGGTATCGGCGAGAACGACAAGGATGTACGTTCGACCGTTATGAACAACTTCCATTACATGGGCATCAGGATTGACGAAGAGAAGAACAGCATCCGCGGAGAGAATGTAAAAATCTCCACCGATGACTCAAAGGTTGCAGTCTGCGTCATCCCGACCAACGAAGAGCTGGCGATCTGCCGCGATACCGTAGCTGTCCTTTCTGAGAACAAGTGATCTGAGAATAAGTGACCTGACTGACGGGAGATCTTTCAGGCCACGGTCGCACGCAAAGAGGTTCAGACGCGACATCCGCAGGCGCCGGTGCTTAATGAGTCCGAGCGAAAGCGAAGGACGAATTTATGCACCGCTGCGCTGAGGACAAGCGAGAGCGCGTCGCGCCTGAACCTCTTTGTGTGCTCCGTGGCCAAGGACAGGCGAGAGCGTGTCGAGGCTGGAAGTCTCCATGTGTGACAGTGGCTGGCAAAGAGTGAACAGTAACACAAATTCAGCCTGCGTTGCAGAAAAACATTGACATTCCTGCGGCAAATGTGTATAGTATATCGAGTGCGAGTCAGATTTTGAACAGTTCTGACAGCAGGAACTGAGTTCTTATATTTGAAGTTTACCGCAAGGGAGGTGTAACCATGTCTATCTGCCCGAAGAATAAGTCTTCCAGATCTCACAGGGACAAGAGAAGAGCTAACTGGAAAATGGCAGCTCCGAATCTTGTCAGATGCAGCAAATGCGGAGCACTGATGATGCCGCACAGAGTCTGCAAGAACTGCGGAACCTACAACAAGAAACAGGTTCTTGATGTAGAAGACTGATATTGAATAAGAGCATGAACGAGGACCGCTGCACGCAATGCGTGCGGCGGTTTTCTGCGTTCATTGACATGAAAAATGACGCATGATATAATTTTATGACTGTTGCCAAACGGCACCTCCGGCTCATCATGCCGGGGAAGATTTTTCTGTCTTACAGATTTAATAACAGATTTCAGTAAAAAGGGGAATAAACCAGATGAAGGGTAAAAAAATAACAGGACTTGTTGCGGCATGCGCGACGGCCGCGATGCTTTTATCAGGCTGCTCCTTTGACAGCGGTATGCAGTCCATCGTTTCTTTCGTCATGAAGGGTGAGAATACCGGCAACGGAGAGTCTGTTGTTTCTTCTTCTTCGGAGAGCGGTATTCCGGTCAATACAAAGAAGTTTGATTCCTCTCTTCAGGAACCGACATTTACCCAGGACCTTTCCGGTACGATCAATGTCACCACCGGCACGAAGGTGACCCTGCAGGTTATTGCTGGCGTAGGCGACGGCGGAACGGTCGGATATCAGTGGTATTCTAATAATGTAGAATCTAATGCCGGCGGCACGCTGATCGAGGGGGCAACCGGATCTTCGTATACGCCGGATACGTCCAAAAAGGGCAAGACATTTTATTATGTAGTAGCTGTCAATGATCATGGCAATGCGATCAATGAGTCGACCAGCCAGTGCGAAGGCGTTGCTGCCTGGGAGAATATGTACTGGCAGCAGGATGCGGATAACGGCGGTTATCAGTACCTGAACCATGATGACGGAACCTATCCTTCGAACTCCACGATGGAGATCGACGGCGTGACCTATACGTTTGATGAAAACGGCTATGCTGTTGATCCGTCGACGGGAAGCATGATTGATGTGACGACCGGACAGCCGGTGGCATCTGATTCATCTGCTTCATCATCCGCTTCCGGTTCTTCTGCCTCATCTTCGTCAGGAGACCAGGCGGCTGCGGATCAGAGTGCCGCGGACCAGGCCGCTGACCAGAACGCCGGCGATCAGGCTGCTGCCGATCAGGCCGCTGATCAGGGCACCGGGGATCAGGCTGCGGCTGACCAGGGTACACAGGGACAGTAAACCCGCCTTCACAGGCGCTTCTGTAATAAGGTATAAAGACGGGAGATGTGTGATTCATGAGCAATCAGATCAGAATCGTTGTTGATGCCATGGGCGGGGATTACGCGCCTGCTGAAACGGTAAAGGGCGCGGTTGACGCACTTCAGGAGAACAGCAGAATCAGAATTATTTTTACCGGCGATGAAAAGGCTATCCGGGCAGAGCTCGCTAAGTACAGCTTTCCGGAAGACAGGACGGAGATTGTCGGAACCAGTCAGGTGATTGAAACCGGCGAGCCGCCCGTCAGTGCCATTCAGAGCAAGAAGGATTCTTCTCTTGTGGTGGGGCTCCGTCTTGTCCATGAGAGCAAAGCTGACTGCTTTGTTTCATCAGGCAGCAGCGGAGCGGTGCTTGTCGGCGGGCAGGCCATTGTAAAGAAAATCCGCGGCATACACAGGGCGCCTCTTGCACCGGTGCTTCCGACGGCAAAGGGTCCCTCGCTTCTGATCGACTGCGGAGCCAATGTGGATCCGAGACCTCAGCATCTGGTTCAGTTCGCTGTGATCGGTTCTATCTATATGAAGAGCGTCTGCAACATCGAAAATCCTTCAGTGAAGCTTCTGAATATCGGTGCAGAAGAGGAAAAGGGCGATGAGCTCCGCAAGGAAACCTATCAGCTGCTGAAAGCGTGTCCGGAGATCCGGTTCGAAGGCAATATCGAAGCACGCGATGTGCCGTACGGCGGTGCCGATGTCATCGTCACGGATGCTTTTTCCGGCAATATTCTGCTGAAGATGTACGAGGGTGTCGGAAGTGTGATGCTTCATGAACTGAAGGACGGCCTGACTTCAAACCTCAGGGCAAAAATCGGCGCGGCGCTTGCGCTCCCGTCGCTGAAGTCGACCATGAAGAAGTTCGATATCACCAATTACGGCGGTGCTCCGCTGCTCGGCCTCAAAGGCCTCGTCGTGAAGACACACGGCAATGCGAAAGCCAAGGAGTTTAAAAATACGATCCTGCAGTGTGTGACGTTCTATGATGAGGATGTCAACAGCAGGATCATGGAATATCTCAGCAAACAGAAACAGGAACGTGAGGCGACGGAAGATGGAGCTTGAATTTCTGCAGCAGTTGATCGCAGAAGTGCTTCATGTAGACCGGCGTGAGGTGATTCCGGAAACCAGGTTCACTGAGGACCTCGGAGCGGATTCACTGGATCTGTTCCAGATTTTTACTAAAACAGAAGAGAAATTTGCGATCAGAGTGCCTGATGATCGGTGGCACAGCGTCCGGACGGTAGGCGATGTGATTGAACTCATTCGAGAATCGAATGGGACTGAACCGGAAGCTGTCGGGTGATTCGGCGATTTTTGTGGATGAAGACTGCTTCCGTTCGAATAAAGCTGAAGCAGTCTTCATCCATTCACGGGGAAAAACGCACGGAGAATCAATATGTCTGAAAAAAGAGAAGAAAAGATGACGGAAGCCGGGGAAGAGGAGAAGCTTTCTGAACTGGAAAAAAAGATGGGATATCATTTTCATTCGAAGGCGCTTCTGAAGCACGCACTGTGCCACACCTCATGGGCGAATGAAAACAGGCTCGGCCACGCCGGGAGCAACGAGCGTCTGGAATTTCTCGGTGACGCTGTGCTTGAGGCGGTATCCAGCGAGTATCTCTATCACTATTATCCGGATATACCGGAGGGAGATCTCTCAAAAATCCGCGCCAGTCTCGTCTGTGAGCCGGCACTGGCCTATGATGCACGCCAGATCGGCCTGCCTGATTATCTGTACCTCGGCAGAGGAGAGGATGCCACCGGAGGACGTCACCGTGATTCCGTTGTGTCTGATGCGATGGAAGCGACGATCGGTGCCGTTTTTCTCGACGGCGGCTTTGATGAGGCAAAGAAGTATATTCTCCGCTATGTCATGGATGATGTGGAGCACAAGCAGCTGTTCCACGACAGCAAGACAAAGCTGCAGGAACTGATCCAGTCCTCTTCGGAAAGTGCACCTGAGTATGAGATCACGGACGAAAAGGGACCGGAACATGACAAGACGTTTGAGGCCTGCGTCCGTGTGGACGGCAGGGTCATCGGAACCGGAACGGGCCATTCCAAGAAGGCCGCGGAGCAGCAGGCCGCCTATCACGCGCTGGTGTCGCTGGGCGGACGCAGATCGCAGGACGGAACAGGCATACTTAAAACACAGAAGATATAGGCGTAAACGGCATGTACCTGAAATCACTGGAAATGCAGGGATTTAAATCCTTTGCAGGAAAGACAAGACTGGAATTTCATAACGGCGTGACGGCCATCGTCGGGCCGAACGGCTCCGGCAAGAGCAATGTCGGCGACGCGGTGCGCTGGGTACTCGGAGAACAGAGCGCGAAACAGCTCAGAGGCGGCAACATGGCCGACGTGATTTTCTCCGGGACGGAGACGAGAAAACCACTCGGATTCGCCATGGTATCCATCACGCTGGACAATTCGGACAGAAAACTGAATCTTGATGCTGATGAGGTTATGGTCACCAGAAAGCTGTACCGCTCCGGTGAGAGCGAGTATCTGCTGAACGGTCATGCCTGCAGGCTGAAGGATATCAATGAGCTTTTCTACGATACCGGTATCGGCAAGGAAGGCTATTCCATCATCGGCCAGGGCCAGATCGACAAAATTCTGAGCGGCAGACCGGATGACCGGCGGGAGCTTTTCGATGAGGCCGCCGGCATCGTGAAATTCAAAAGAAGAAAAATTGAGTCACAGAGGAAACTCGCCGATGAGCAGTCCAACCTCGTCAGGGTCAACGATATTCTCTCCGAAGTGGAAAAGCAGGTCGGACCGCTGAAAAAGCAGTCGGAAAAGGCAGAGGCATACCTGTCAAAAAGGGACCGGCTCAGAACCTCGGAGATCATGCTTTTTCAGATCGACGGAGATCTCACGGAACAGCAGGAGAAAAATCTGACGGATAAAAAGCAGATTGCTTCCGGTCACCTCGCGGATACGGAGAAGCAGCTGGAGAAAACGAGACGGGAATACGATGAAATCGAGGTCCGTCTCGGGGAACTTGACAGCCGGATTGCCGCGTCCCGTGAAAAGGCGCAGAAGGCTGTACTGGAAAAACAGCAGCAGGAGGGGCAGACGGATGTGCTCCGCGAGCAGATGAAGGCCGCGGAACAGAACCGGCAGATGCTTGAAAACCGGCTTGCTTCCATCGATAAAGAAAAGGAAGAACGGCAGGCCACCCTGGATGAACAGAAAAAGGAGCGCGAAGCGCTTTCCGCATCGGTTCAGCAGGCGGAGAAAACAAAAGACGAGAAGGACAGTGCGGCCGAAGCCATCAGAACGGAGATCGGCACGTACCAGTCCGGGGCCGAGGCCGGAAAATCTGATATGATCCGTCTTCTGAATGACCGCTCGACGATCCGCGAGCGCGTGCAGCGCTACGATACCATGCTGGAGCAGATCGGCATCAGGCGGTCGGAGCTGAATTCCCGCATGCTGAACATGAAGCAGCAGGCTGCGGAAGAACAGGAAACGATGAAGAAACTGGAAAGCGAACTTCAGAGCGTTTCCGAAGAGGCTGCCGGCAAACAGAAGGCACTTGATTCGACAAACGAAACGCTTGCCTCCTGCAAGAAGAGACTGACGGAGGACAACAGCCGTCTCGAAGATCTGCAGACGCAGTATCACAGAGAATCGTCCAGACTTGAATCACTCCGTTCCATTGCGGAAAGCTATGAGGGATATGCCAACAGTATCCGCAGGGTCATGGAGCAGAAAGACAGGAATCCGGGCATTCATGGTGTGGTGGCCGATCTGATCCGCACAAAGAAGGAATATGAGACAGCCATCGAGACAGCACTCGGCGGTTCCGTGCAGAACATCGTTACAGATAACGAATCAACTTCCAAATATCTGATCGAGTATCTGAAACGCGGCCACTTCGGACGCGCCACCTTCCTTCCGCTCACTGCCATGAGGGAAGAAAAGCCGTTTGAGAGAAGAGATGTGCTCTCCGAACCCGGCGTCATCGACTGTGCGGAAAACATCGTCACCTGTGAACCGATCTATAAGGGCGTTGTCAATCGACTGCTGGGTCGCACAGTTGTCGTCGACACGATCGATCATGCCATCGCGGTAAGCAGGAAATATCATCAGAGTATCCGCATGGTGACGCTGACGGGTGAGCTCTTAAGCCCGGGCGGTTCGATGACCGGCGGTTCCTTTAAATATAATAATAATCTTCTCGGCCGGAAACGTCAGATTCAGGAACTGGAAGTGCTGGTGTCCAGGCTGAAAAATGATCTGGAGCACATCAGAACCGACATTGAGGAGACCAAGAAGGTCCGCAACGCGGCGAGAGAGGATCTCTCCCGCGATACGGAAGAGATGCAGCAGCTCAGCCTGAAGCTGAATGCCGCAAAAATCAATTATGACAACGGAAAAAAGAGATCCGATTCCTTTCAGGAGGAATATGACAGCCTGAAAAAGGAGCGGACGGAGATCGAGCAGCAGATCGCCGAGATCACGGAGAAGAACCGGCTGATCGGTGATGAGCTTCATGATTCCGAAAAATCTGAGGCGGATCTCCGGGAAAAAATCCGCGAGATGACCGATAAGTCAGACCGGCTCTCGGAAAAGCTCAGACAGGCGCAGGACGAACGGAATCAGGCGATGCTTGATTTTTCCAATCTGCAGCAGCAGCTGACCTTCCTTGATGAGAAGATCCGCAGCCAGCAGGAAGAAATTGCGAAACTTGACGGCGAGAAGGAAAGTGTCGGTCAGGAGATTCAGGCCGGCGACGGGAATTCCGATGCCAGAAAGCACGCCATCGAGGAGCTCAGAAAATCGGCGGAGGAAAGTGCGAAGACTGCCGAAGAAGCTTCCGGGCAGGTGAAGGCCCTGGAACAGGAGAAAGAGGAGCTCAACCGGGACCATCATTCCTTCTTCGAAGAACGTGATCGTCTCAGCGGCGAGAAATCCGACATGGAACAGGAAATCTTCCGTCTGGACGCGCAGCTGGAGAAAGTCCGCTCGACGCGTGACGATCAGATCAGCGGTCTGTACGAGCAGTACGGCATCACCCCGGATCAGGCTGATGCGGTTCACTTTGATGAGCTTCCCGAGAGAGGAGCGCTGAAGAAGGATATCAGTACGCTGAAATCGGAAATCAGTGCGCTCGGCGCGGTCAATGTAAACGCCGTCGAGGAATACAGGGAAATGAAGGAGCGCTATGATTTCCTGAAGACGCAGCATGATGACCTGATTAAGGCAACGGATGAGCTGAACGGCATCATCGCGCAGCTGGATGAAGGCATGAGAACGCAGTTCCGCGAGAAGTTCGAACAGATCCGGACAGAGTATGACCGCGTATTCCGCCAGCTGTTCGGCGGCGGCAAGGGCGATCTCGAGCTGGTTGAAGGCGAGGATATTCTGGAATCAGGCGTCATCATTACGGCTCAGCCGCCGGGAAAGAAACTGCAGAATATGATGCAGCTGTCCGGCGGAGAAAAAGCCCTTTCGGCGATAGCGCTGCTTTTTGCCATTCAGAATCTGAAGCCGTCGCCGTTCTGTCTGCTTGACGAGATCGAGGCGGCGCTGGATGACAACAACGTCGGCCGTTTTGCAGGCTACCTGCATAAGCTGACGAAAAATACACAGTTCATTGTGATCACACACCGCCGGGGCACCATGGCTGAGGCGGACAGACTGTACGGCATCACCATGCAGGAAAAGGGTGTGTCGACGCTTGTTTCGGTTGATCTGATCGAATCACAGCTCGATGCATAACCGGAAACGGAGGTTGGTATGGCTAATTTTTTCAGCCGGCTTTTTAAGGGACTGACCAAATCCAGAAACACCATCAGCGAGAATCTGGATGAAGCATTCGGCTGTGAGGAAATCAATGATGAATTCTATGACAATCTGGAGGAAGCACTCGTGGCCAGCGACATGGGCATTGAGACAACCGAGACTGTCATTGAGAACCTGAAGCAGATCGTTGAAGACCTTGAGATCAGAAAACCGGCAGAGTGCAAGAAATATATGATCGACTGCTTCCGCCAGCAGATGAGGGTGTCGGAGGCGGATTATACCTTTGAAAACAGAAAATCCGCGGTTCTTGTTGTCGGCGTCAACGGCGTCGGCAAGACGACCACGGTCGGAAAGCTGGCCGCGAAGTATCACGCGGCAGGCAAAAAGGTGATGATTGCAGCCGCGGATACCTTCCGTGCGGCGGCGATTCCGCAGCTGGAGACCTGGGCCGGTCGGGCAGGGGTGGAAATTATCACCGGTCAGGAGGGCGCGGATCCTTCTTCTGTTGTCTATGACGCGGCGATGGCGGCAAAGTCCAGGAATACGGATATTCTGCTGATCGATACGGCGGGGCGTCTGCACAACAAGAAGAATCTCATGAATGAGCTGGGAAAAATCTACAAGACCCTGAGCAAGGCATATCCCGAGGCATATCTGGAAACGCTTCTTGTGCTTGACGGCACCACGGGACAGAACGCGATTCTTCAGGCGAAGAGTTTCTCTGAGGCAGCTCACATTACGGGGCTTGTTATCACCAAGCTCGACGGAACATCTAAGGGAGGTATCGCCGTGGCGGTGCAGTCGGAGCTCGGCATTCCGGTGAAGTATATCGGTGTCGGCGAGCAGCTGGATGATCTGCAGAAATTCGATCCGGCGCAGTACTGTAACGCACTTTTTGACAGGAATGCAGCTGAGTGATGCGGAGACGGCCGGCGTGAGCACGGACGTCGTTTGCAGCCCGGAGGCTGCAGGATGACATGAATACAGTCTGAATATATCTGACGGGCATGACATGCCTTCACGCGAAAGTGCGTGAGAAAGGTGAAAAGATGAGTGAGAAGGAAATGCTGACACTGGATGCCTTTGAGGAAGCATCGGAGATCGTTAAGAAGGTCACGAACGGAACACCGCTGATGTACAGCGATTACTTCAGCCGCCAGAGCGGAAACAAGGTATGGCTGAAGCCGGAGAATATGCAGGTGACCGGTGCCTACAAGATCAGGGGCGCTTACTATAAGGTCAGCACCATGTCGGAAGAAGCCCGTGAGAAGGGACTGATCACGGCATCTGCCGGAAACCATGCACAGGGTGTTGCCTATGCGGCGAAGGCCTATGGCTGCCATGCGGTTATTGTCATGCCGACTACCACGCCGCTGATCAAGGTGGAAAGAACGAGAAGCTACGGCGCGGAAGTCGTTCTGTACGGTGAGGTTTTCGATGAGTCTCAGGCAAAGGCACTGGAACTTGCCGAAGAAAAAGGGTATACTTATATACCGCCGTTTGATGATCTGACCGTTGCGACCGGGCAGGGTACGATTGCCATGGAGATTGTCAAGGAGCTTCCGCTCGTCGATGTGATTCTTGTACCGGTCGGCGGAGGCGGACTGGCTACCGGCGTTTCCACTCTTGCAAAGCTTCTGAATCCGAAGATTCAGGTGATCGCCGTGGAGCCTGAAGGTGCGAACTGCCTGCAGGTTTCACTGGAAAAGGGTGAGGTGACGACGCTGCCCTCAGTGAATACCATCGCTGACGGCACCGCAGTTAAGACGCCGGGCAAACTGATTTTTCCGTATCTGCAGAAGAATATTGACGATGTGATCACCGTGCCGGATGAGGAACTGGTAACAGCCTTCCTTGACATGGTGGAAAATCACAAGATGGTTGTGGAGAATTCCGGACTGCTGTCCGTTGCGGCACTGAAGCATCTGGACTGCAGGGGCAAACGGGTGGTGTGCGTACTTTCCGGCGGCAATATGGATGTCATTACGATGTCCACGGTTGTCCAGAACGGCCTGATCGCCCGCGACAGGATTTTTTCCTTCTCTGTTCTTCTGCCTGACCGTCCCGGCGAACTTGTCCGCGTGGCCCAGGTGATTGCCAGTGAGCAGGGCAACGTAATCAAGCTGGAGCACAATCAGTTCTACAGCACAAACAGAAATGCGGCAGTTGAACTGCGTGTGACCCTCGAGACCTTTGGTACAGATCATAAGAACCGGATCATTGCGGCACTCAGGGAAAGCGGCTACGATGTGAAGGTTGTTAAAACACGTTCATGAAAAAAAACTCGATCAAAAAAAGCACAAAACTGAGTCTGCTCTTCATAGCCATTGTGATTATCCTGACGATGGTGAGTGTTCTGAAGGACGAAAGCCTTTCGGATCTGCTGGAGAAGATGAAGTCAGCCAATACCGCCTGCCTTGTGATGGCCGTGGTCTGTGTGCTCGGCTTTCTTCTGATGCAGGGCGTCATCATCTGGCTGATGTGCCGTTCGCTGAATCTGAAGGAATCACTGTGGCACTGCATGCTGATGTCTTTCCACGGGTATTTCTTCTGCAATATCACGCCGATGCAGACGGGCGGACCGGTTGTGCAGATCTATGATATGAAGAAAGAGGGCATCCGGGTACCGACAGCGTGCATGCTGATTTTCAACATGACGTTTCTGTTCAAGCTGGTGCTCCTGGTCCTCTGTCTCGGTTTTATCTTCTTCGGCAGGAATGTTATCGTGACCTATGCCGGAAGTATCATGCCGCTCGTGATTGTCGGATTCATACTGACGATTGGATTTACCCTGTTTATCGGTATTCTGATTTTCAATACGAAGCTGACCAAGAAGATGGCTATCCGGTTCTTTGACTGGACGGTGCGCAGGCACTGGCAGAAGAGAAATATCGAGAAGAGACGGAAGAAGATGCTCGATATGTTCGATCAGTATAAGGATGTGGCCGGATTTTTCAAAAGCCATCTGAAGCTGATGGGCATTCTGCTCCTTCTGTCGTTCGCTCAGCGTTTCCTGTACTTTTCCTCAACCTGGTTTGTCTATAAGAGCTTTGGACTGAAGGGAACGAGCTGGTTTACCATCTGCATGCTGCAGTCGCTCATTAATATTATTGCGGATCTGCTTCCGGTGCCGGGTGATGTCGGTGTCGGAGAGATGGTCTTTGCCGCTGTCTTTGATTCCATCTTCGGGAGCTATACATCGACAGGACTTCTGCTGTCGAGAGGCATTACCTATTATTCTCAGCTTCTGATCTGCGGCATTATGACGGTTGTCGCAAGCATTACCTTCCGGATGGACCGTTCAAAGCGTGGAAGATACCAGAAGGAAGCCTATTATCCGGATGACATTTTTGACGGCGGCGATAAGGAAGAAGGAGCGCAGGCTGCGGATTCCGATGCCACGGGGACGATTTTTTCAAGAGGAAATGCGGACAGAATCGCGGCCATGAGAAAGAAGCTTGAGGAGAAAGCCGCCAGGCGGAAAAGCGGAGCCGGTGATGATCTCTCTGAAAGCAGGATCTCTGACGGCGCTGAAGAGGATATCGATGAGGATGCCGGAGTATCCGGCCGCGACATGACTGATTTTTATGAAAAAGCCGCCGGTTCGGAAACAGGAGAACCCCGGAACAGAAATGATGAATAACAGATCTAAAGAAAATTATCAGAAGGAGATGGATAAACTGCTGGAGGAGATCCGGGCTTCGGGTAAGAAACCCCGGCTTCTTCTTCACAGCTGCTGCGCTCCCTGCAGCAGCTATGTGCTGGAGTATCTGTCTCCGTATTTTGATATTACAGACTTTTATTACAATCCCAATATTTCGCCGGAGGAAGAATACACGCACCGCGTGGAGGAACTTCAGCGGCTGATCAGGGATATGCTGCCGGACGGCAGTGTGCGTTTCGTGGAAGGCATGTATGAACCGAAACGGTTTATGGAAATTTCCGCAGGCCTTGAGGATGCGCCGGAGGGAGGCGCACGCTGTGAAAAATGCTTCACTTTGAGGCTCAGCGAGGCTGCGAGGGCGGCGGTTACTTATGGCTGCGATTACTTTGCGACAACGCTGACCATCAGTCCGCTGAAAAATGCGGATCTGATCAACGGGATCGGACGCAGGATCGAAAAAATCTCCGGTGTCCGGTACCTCGCCTCTGATTTTAAAAAGAAAAACGGTTACAGGCGATCAATTGAGCTCTCCCGTGAATATGATCTGTACCGGCAGAACTACTGCGGCTGCGTCTTCTCGAAAGAAGAGGCGGCGAGGCGTGAGACGGAACGGGAGGCTGCCGCGGATCAGTGAATCCGGGACAGTGCTTCTGGCATGACGCGGTCAGCCGGGCATACAGCGGAAGAACGGGAGCAGGACGATAACGAGACGGCAGAAAGAACGGAAGCAGGACGGTAACCGAACGTCAGGATAACGGAAGCAGGACGATTTAAGAACGGTAACTGAATGACGGAAGGAAAGCAGGCAGAACGGTACAGGAAAGACCGTTCATGGCTGAAGTACCGGATACAGCAGGCGACACGGTCGCAGGAAGGAAGAACTATGGCGCAGCTCTGGGGCGGTAGATTTACAAAGCAGACAGACCGGCTGGTATACGCATTTAATGCATCCATCGATTTTGACAGAAGACTGTACCGGCAGGATATCCGCGGAAGTCTGGTGCACGCGGAGATGCTGGCAAAGCAGGGCATTCTCACGGAAGAAGAGAAAAATCACATCACGGAAGGGCTGAAGGGCATTCTCCGGGACGTGGAGAACGGGTCACTGAAGATTACTGATGAGTATGAGGATATTCACAGCTTTGTCGAGGCGAATCTGACGGAGCGGATCGGTGATGACGGAAAGAAACTTCATACGGGCCGGAGCCGCAATGATCAGGTGGCGCTGGATATGAAGCTTTACGTGAGAGATGAGATTGACGAGACGGACGGTCTTCTGAAAACGCTGCTCATGACGATTGAGCGGATCATGGAAGAAAACCGTGATACCTACATGCCGGGATTCACACATCTTCAGAAGGCTCAGCCGGTGACACTTGCCCATCACTTCGGCGCATATTTCGAGATGTTCCGGAGGGACAGAAGCCGTCTGCATGATCTCAGAGTCCGCATGAATACCTGCCCTCTCGGTGCAGGCGCGCTGGCAGGCACCACTTATCCGCTGAACCGTGATGATACGGCGGCAGCGCTCGGCTTCGATGAGCCGACGGCAAACAGCATGGATTCCGTGTCGGACAGAGATTATATCATTGAGCTTCTTTCGGATCTTTCGATGATTCAGATGCATCTGA
>Ga0256406_1005444_pt1 | contig 13610 bp, 4 predicted proteins | sample RumenRJG_03DNA_FD_185986 | JGI IMG/M metagenome (GOLD analysis project Ga0256406, IMG submission 185986) | Bovine rumen microbial communities from Lethbridge, Alberta, Canada - RJG_03 | ecosystem: Host-associated > Mammals > Digestive system > Stomach > Rumen | place: Canada: Alberta | collected...
CTGCTGGTAGTATTGCTGGTGATCTTGCTACAAATACTGCTCTTCAAGCTGCTCCTAAAGCATTTAAATATGCTAAAGGCTTTGGATCTGCAGTTAAAGATTATGGTGGTAAAGCTGTAGATGCAACTAAAGATGTTGCCGGTAAGGGAGCAGAAGTAGTTGCTACAGTGAAAGACAAATTAGCTTCTATTGCTGATAAACTTTCTACTGTTATTCCTTCAGATAAGATGAAGGGTGTAAAAGCATTCTTCTCTAAAATAGTGGAGCATGTTTCCAATCCTAAAAATCTTGCTAAGGGATTAGCGAAACTTGGAAGACAAGGAGCAGCCGCTGTAGCTGGTGCCGGTTCATTTGGAATTGGTTATGCTGTAATGACCGCTGGATTTGCTATAAAAGATTTCTATGATGGATACAGCGATGCTGCTGAAATTCTTGGTGCTAAAGACGAAAGTAAAGTTACTACAGGCATGAAGATAGTATCTGGTATAGTTCATGCTGTAACAGGAGCTATTCCTATTATTGGACCATTCCTGCCTGCGGATGAATTGACCAAGATGGCTATAGACTTCTTAGGGCCTGTATTTGGATTCAGTACGAAAGACCTCCAAGATACTGGAGATGAAGATAAAGATAAATCTAATAATGAAAGCGAAGATAATAAAGGAAGCTTCATGGAAGATGCCACAAAAGTTGGTATTGGTGGAGCTGTTCTTAATAAATTAGGTATCGGTAAAGCTGTAAAAGGAGCTGTTAGCTCTATTGGTTCTGCTGTAAAGACTGGAGCTAAATATGGTTTAGCTGGAGTTGTAGCTGCAGGTGCATTTGGAGTTGGAACATTAATTGGCTCTAAAATTGCTGAAGCAGCAACACCAGATAAAGGTTCTAATGATAAAGTAATAGCGCAGGCTCTGTCTGGCCATATGGCAGTTGCAATTACAGAAGTAGCTAGAGTTATTCAGTCCTATATACCTGCAAGTGCATATACCGCTCTTGTTGGGCCATTTGCATCTAATCTGTCTAATGAAGTATCTAATTCTTCTAAGTTTGAGAATAAAATCAAAGAAATGAGCTCCAATGATCAGGATGGAGATATAGTAGCCAAACTGACCTCTATGAAGGCAGATCCATCTGCTGCTTCTTCTGCGTATATAACAGGATCTAATTCCTCTGCAGAACTGTTTGATCTTCCTGCTGGTACTGCTACAGAACCTGTAAAGATTCTTGGTGGTATAATATCTGCAGTTATGAGCGGAATTCCGTTTGTTACGCAATTCCTTTCTGATAAAGAGATTATTGGTGTAGCTCTTACTAATATAGGACCAGCTATTGGATTGGATCAACAGACTTTGGATAAACTGCAGAAGTCTTCTAAAGCTGTTGTAAAACAATCTGAAAATAAAGCCAAGAAGAATGACTTCACTCCTGGTGGAGATTCTTTCAGCAAGCAACTCCTTGCTTCTACAAAGTCAATGTTCTCTACTGTGCTTAATACAGCTGGTGGAGTTGCATCTAATATTGTAGATAAAGCAAAATCTCTTGCAGATGCTGCTGCTTCTGGAGCTAGCTCTGCGATGAGCTGGGTAGCTAAGCAAGCTGGCAGTGCTTGGGATACTATCAAAGGCGCTGCATCTTCTGGTGCTAATGCTATCGCTAATGTTGCTTCTAGTGCTTATGATAAAGCTAAGTCTTTTGGTAATGCTGCACTAAATGGAGTTAAAGGCGCTGCTTCTTGGGTAGCTGATAAAGCTAGTTCTATTGGCAATGGTATTGCCGATACAGCATCTAGTGTAGTAAGTGGAGTTAAGAACTTCTTTAGCTTTGGTGGTAGCCGTTATGGTAGAGGAGAAGAATTAGAAGATCTTCAGGATACCCAGGGATACAAGATTCCAGAGTATAACAAGATCAAAGATGATGATTCTCTTATCGTAAAGAAAGCTAAGCACGAAGCCCAAATGAAGGGAATGGCTGATTGGAGAAAAGCTAATGGAACGGATAGTGGTAATGTAGTTGGTACAGATACCACAAACTTCTATTCTCAGCTTGATCCACGCTTTGATATGCCATTCAACTCCTCTTCAGATACTATCAATCAATCCATGAGAGATTCTGGTTGCGGTCCAGTATCTGCAGTCAATGCTCTCTCTTCTCTTGGTATTAATAGCAATCCTATGGATGCGGCTTCTTATGCATTGAATGGGTATAAAGAAACAGATGGTGGTACGCTGCCAGGATTCTTTAAATCTTATTTGAATAAGAATGGTGCAGATACCAAGAATTTATATAATCCAAACACAATAAAAGATTCTCTTCGTCAGGGCAATCCTGTAATCCTTATGGGCCAGGATGATCATGGAGAGAATGGATCTAATCCTTATGGTGAGAATCCTCACTATGTAACAGCTACTGGATTAGATAACAATGGAAATATAATAGTACAAGATCCAGAATCCTATACTCCAAATAAGGTATATAAAGCTAATGATGTTCTCAGTAAGTCTTCAATTGCTATTGGAGCTAAGAGACACGATGAATCTAGTTCTGCATCTCCAAAACACAGAACTTCCACAGTTTCAAATATTAAAGAACGCATTTCCAATATTCTCAGTAGATACTCCCATAGCGGAAGATCTAGATATGGTAGAGGAGCTTGGGATCCAAACAAGATGTGGGCACTTGCTAACTGGTGCAGTCAGCATTGCTCTATTCCTGCTGAGTTACTGTTTGCTCAATGGTATCACGAATCTGGTGCATTCTCATCAGCACTTGCTGTTGAAGATTGCAACTTTGGTGGTATGACGCAAGCTACTCCAGAAGGATCTGCTGGTAAACAGCCAGATGGCGGATTCTACTATATGCATTTTGACAGTCCAGAACAATGGGCTGAATACTACAGTGGATATATGCACAGAGAGGATAAACCTCCTATGTGCGATGGTTCCATTACTACGATAGAGCAATTTGGTAATGCTCTTAAATCCAATGGATATTTTGGAGCTGATCTTGGAGAATATAAGAGAGCTATGCAATCTGCACTTTCTCACATTCCATCTGGACAGCCTGATATGTCTCTTATAGACCAATCCAAGTTTGGTAAATACGATCCAGGTACTGGTAAACAAGTTGGGATGAATGGAAAATCTTCATCTAATGGAGCAAATGGAAATAGTAAAGGAAATAATGCATCTATGCAGATTTCTGAATACAATGCTTCCACCATTATGAATAACAAGATTACTCCATGGAATCCTATTAAACCTATTACCAACTCTTCTGGAAAAGTATCCACATTTGGTATGGGCAAAGGAAAGTCTAGTAAGTATTCACATCCTCCTATTGGTGGTATGAGTAAATTTGGAAAATCCAGATTAGCAAATACCATTAGAAGTGGGAGAAGTAAAATTAAACGTGCATTTGGCATGGGTAGTAGATCTATTTCTTCTAGATTGGCCAATTCTTTCGGTTCTTCTAGAGCTGTAAATAGAGTTTCTAATGCATTCGGAAGATCTAGATATGGTAGAGGAGCTGCAAGCTGTGAGGATATGTGGAACTATTGTACTACTACAATGGGCATGTCTAATCAGGCCGCTGCTGCATTACTTGGTAGCGTACAACAAGAATCCAGCTTTGATCCTACTGTAATTCAGGGTGGTGCTCATAGTGACGATGTTCCAGATAATGCTATCAATGATGGTGAAGGTGTAACAGGCTATGGTATTTGCCAATGGACTGGCTCTCGTGCAAAAGCCCTTAGAGATTTTGCACATTCTCAAGGAAAACAGGCTGGAGATTGGCAACTTCAGTTAGAGTTCTTTAAGAAAGAAGCTACTGACAGAGGCGAATGGGATAAACTGTTATCCGCTGGGAATCTTAGCGATGCTATGGCAGCAATGAAATCCTTTGAAGGATATGGAGAAGTTGGCAATAGAGAAGAGTACGCTAAGAAGATATTTGAGAATCAAGGAAAAGGAATTAATAATGGAAGCTCTGGTGGATCTAGTCCACAGAAGCAACAGAATAATAGCTTCTTTGGAGCATTATCATCTGCTGCTCAGGCTATAATGAGCGCCATCTCTCCATGGAATTCCGCTTCTGTTGATGGTGGAAATAATAAGGGTACAAATCCATCTTCTCCTTCTGGGAAGGTGAATGGTAAGTATCCTCCATCTGGTCAAGGCGAAGGACAGTTCGATATGAACGTTGTTACTTCCAATGGACCAGAGTCTCAAACAAATCTCACTAACGTTCGTGGTGACGTTAAAGCTGCTACTAACGATTTTGCTAAAGACTATATGAATCGCCACGGTAAGAAGTTAATGATTACCGGTGGAGCTGAAACATATGTACATGCTAATGGGCCATGGGGTCACCATTATGGATGGAAGCTTGATGTTGAAGATGATCTAAACGATGACGATATTAAAGAACTCCATGATATGGGTATAGCAGTAAACCATGAAGACCCTCCTCATTACGATCTTGATTTCTCTGGTCATGATACTAGAGATAAAGCTCTTGGTAGTGTAAGAGGAATCAGCAGTGCTGCTAATAGTGGAACTGGTAGAAGCAAATATGGATTGGGCAAAGCCATCATTGGTGGTGCTTTAAAATCTACATTTGGCAAATCAATATCCACTTTATCCAAGAAAGTATCTAATGCTCTTTCTAAATCTAAGTTTGGAAAGTCTAAATTAACACTTCTTCCTAAATTTGGTAAAGGAAACTGGATAGAAGATATTAAGCAAAAAGCTCTTGAAACTACAGGAGTTGATGTTGATAATCCTTCTGCTGTAATTTCTAATGCTAATAGTGATGATTCATCTGATTCTGATAGCTCTTCTAATGATGATTCTGATAGCTCTTCTAATGAAGATGGGGATAGCTCTTCTGAAGAAGAGAACAATGAGTCTAAACAAGAATCTAAACCAAAATCTGGGAGCAACGCTATTTCCAATTCTAGTGGGGCAACTCAGCAATCTGGAGGTAAATTTGGTTGGATAGTTGATATGGCTAAGAAAGTATCAGCTCCTATAGCTAAACTTACAAGTGGAATGATGAGCAGCATTACTAGTATGCTTGGTAATAACAAAGCTCTTAATAGTATTACACAAGATCTATTTGGTATTTCTGCGGCCCAGTTCTTTGGAACTCAGGCAGCTCAAAGTGGAAATAATAGTGGCGGAAATGTATCTCCTGGTAGTGGTAAGGGAGCTTCTGCAAATGGATCTGGCTCTAATCCAGATACTATTTCAGCATCTAATCCAGGTGTTGGGCAAGCTATTGCTGCTAACGCTAAGAAATATACTGAAGCCGATTCTACTTATTATTCCAATAAACGTCCACCTGATGGACCTGGTGGTGGTGCAGACTGCTCTGGATCTGCATGGTGGTGTGTAAATAATGCTGGTGTAACTGATTTCCCATGCTCCGATGCTACGGTAGAATTCAATTGGCTCAAAGAGAAAGGTTTAACTTTCAACAGTGGTAAAGCTATTCAATCTGGTGATCTGATGTTTACCTCTAAGGGCGGAACAGATCCAGATTCTATAGATCACGTTTGTGTAGTCATGGATTCAGATGGTAATGTAATGAACCTTGGTTCTGATACTCATAAGCAGCAGACTGGTGGTTCTTCTGCATACATTACTACTGCTGATAAAGTTGCTAGCTGGCATGGAACTGTAGTTGGTTATGGTAGACCAGCAGCTGCTGGATCTGGCTCTAGTGGTTCTGGAAGATCTAAATATGGTATGGGTAAATCTACTAACTCATTCACTGAGGAATTAGATAATACAAAGAGCCTTAAACAGGTCCCAAGACCAATAGGGGAAGATTTCCCACAGAAAGAACCAGTATTTGCTAATATAGACGATGCATCTGATGTAGTATCCAAATACGGCAAGGGTGGAATTTCAGACTTCTTCAAGAAGGCTAAAAATATCTACTCAAAAGCTAAAGGGTACTATGATAAATTTAAAGATTACAAGAAGAAATATGGTAATATCTTCCATCATAAGAAGAAGAATGAGAAAGACGATGTTCCTATTCTTACAACAGTATCTGTGGATGATATGCCAGATCAAAAGAGAGCATCTAATGCTATCTCTGAGAATACTACTGCTAATACCACAAAACAAGAAAAACTTGCAAAAGAAGTAGCTCCTAATGGTGAGCACTATACGGAGAATGACATTCTCTATTTAACCAATCATGGTTATACTAGAAAAGATGCCATAAACTTGCTCTCCAAAGATCCAAAGTATACTAATAAGATGGAAAGGGGAGTAAAAGGATACGCCGATGAAGTCGGTCCTAATGGTGAGCATTATTCGAACAATGATATCAAGTATCTAACGAATAATGGATACACTAGAGAGGATGCTATCAAACTACTTTCTACTTCTGATAAATATACCAAGGATTCTAATGCTATTTCTGAAGAGAAAAATAAGAAAGAACTTCCTAAGGACTTCAGTCCAGTTCAATATGATGCTAATGGTAATATTATCTCCAAGGATTACACTCCTTCTAGTGATATAACTATAACATCATCTGATACTAATAGTGAAGCTGATAAGAAACGGACTGCTCAAGTTTGGTCTAGACTTGCCGCTCGTTATAAAGAATCTGATTCTGATAAAGATTTGCAAGCTACTATATCAAAGAACTTGAACGCAGTAGAACAGTCTAGAAAGAATAAGAAGAGAAAATCTAATGCAGAAACTCAAGAGACAGGTCCTAATGGTCGCCATTATCAACTTAATGATATTAAATATCTTATGAATAATGGGTATACCAGAGAAGCTGCTATCAAACTACTTTCTACTTCTGATAAGTATACCAAGAAATCTAATGCTATTTCTTCTATAACTGCTAAATACAATCCTAGCACAGAAACTCAAGAGACAGGTCCTAATGGTCGCCATTATCAACTTAACGATATCAAATATCTTATGAATAATGGGTACACTAGAGAAGCTGCTATCCAGTTACTGTCTAAGGATGAGCATTATACTGATAAGAAATATGCTAATAAGGAAACAGAACGACCTCTTACTGAAGAGGAGAAAGCTGCTATTAAGGCAGATGAAGAACGTAAGAAAGCTGAATTCTTTGCTAAAAATGGTACCTATAACGCTGGAATTGGTGGATCTGATATTTCTGCTGATGTGAATGCTAGGGTATCTGAGGCTATGGCCAAAGATTCTGCAACTGCAGATCCATTCGCTAATAGAAGAAATAAGAGAAAACGTAATTTCATTGATAAGGGATTATTCTGGCTTCAGGATAAACTTGGCGTAGATCTTGGAATGAGGAATGAGGACTTTGCTCCTACTAAATCTGAAGAGATCGCATATAAGAAACAACTTGAAGCTGAGAAAGCAAAGATTAAGCCATCTAATTCTATAGCTGCACTTAATCCTACAGAATCTAATCAGAAGATCGAGACCAAATCCAGTATTCCAGCTATCCAGCCAAGAAATACTGATGGGATGAAATACGATAATCTTGGTAATATTGTTGCAGATGGATTTGAAATCCCTGAATACAACAAGATTACCAAAGATGACGATATTGTTGTCACTAGAGCTAAGAAAGCAGCTCAGAAGAAAGCTTATGACAAGTGGAAAGCTGAGCAAGACAATAAAAAGAAGAAGAAAGATGTAGATACCAAGAAGCCATCTAATTCTATATCTGCACTTAATTCTACTGAATCTAATCAGAAAATTGAGACTAAATCCAGTATTCCGGCTATTCAGCCTAGAAATACTGATGGGATGCATTATGATGATCTTGGTAATATTGTTGCAGATGGTTTCACCATCCCAGAGTATAACAAGATCACCAAAGATGACGATATTGTTGTCACTAGAGCTAAGAAAGCTGCACAGAAGAAAGCTTACGATGAGTGGAAGAGCAAAAAGCAAGCTTCCAATTCTATTGCTGCTGTGCAAAAAGACGATAATAAGACTAAGACTACAGATATTATTAATATCGAGCCTAAGAAGAATGAGATAAAATATGATGATCTTGGCAATATTGTTGTAGATAGATTTGAAATCCCAGAGTACAACAAGATTACTAAAGACGATGACATTACTGTTGTTAAAGCTAAGAAAGAAGCTCAGAAGAAAGCTTATGATAAGTGGAAAGCTGAGCAGGATAAGAATAAGAAAGATACCAATACTAAGAAACCATCTAATTCCATTAAAGAACAGCAAGAATCTGCTGGAAAAGATAAGCGCAATGCTCTCTTCCAAGAAGTTGCTGATACTATTAAAGAAGCTTTCGGAGTTGATATTACCGATACTATTGGTAATAAGAAACAAAAGAAAGATGAGAAGACCACTTCGATAGCGGCTTCCTCTGTAGATACTAATGCTTCTTCGGCTACTGTAACAAAAGATGGTACAATCAAATATGATGATCTTGGAAATATTATCGAAGATGGTTTCACCATCCCAGAGTATAACAAGATCACCAAAGATGATGACCTTACTGTTGTTAAAGCCAAGAAAGCTGCACAGAGAAAAGCTTACGATGAGTGGAAAGCTAGTAAGCAAGAAGAGAAGAAACCAACTAATGCTATTTCTGATAAGGATGCTTCTAAGAAGGTTGCAGAAACTGGAAAGAAAGCAACCAAACTGCAGAATTCTAAATATATTGGTTTCGCTGATGAAGTAGCTCCAAATGGAGAACACTATACCAATAATGATATTGGATACCTTGTTGATCATGGCTATACCAGGGAAGCAGCTATTGATCTTCTCTCTAAAGATCCAAAATATGCTAGTAAAAAGAAAGCAGAAGAAGCAAAGAAAGAACCCGCTGATAGTACCAACAATACTACCACAAATTCTGGAACTGCTGCAGCTGCTACTGAAACAAAAACTCTTGCTAATCCAACAGATAAGATTGATACTCTTATTGAGGAGCAGAAGAAAACTAATGAACTTCTTTCTGGAATCTTCCAGTTCATGCAGTCTGCTATGAGTAATTACTCTAAAGCACAAGCTTCTACTGAAGAGCCAAAGAGAAATGTTAATACTGGTACTAAAGAGAATGCTACTACTACTAGCGTTAGAGCTTCCCTGTCTGCTGCTGGTGGTGGAAGTAAGAATGGTATTGGAGATCTTTCTGGTGTTGCCAATAGAGATCCTTCTGATATCTTTAATATTATTCGTGCTATGAACTATACTGTCGATAGATGACACTAAATTGGGATGGCTCATTATGGGCCATCCCAAACATTTTGGTAATATTAAAACGTATACAGAAGAAGGGGTTGTAAAAATGAAGTATGTATTACTAGAGAATACTGTTGCTAGAGCAGATCATGCTCCTACTTCTCCAATAGTTAATGCTTATAAGAAAAATACTCTTCTCGAAGTAGTTACTGCTGATAGTGGATGGATAGAAACCATAGATAAATTTTGGATTCATGTATCAGATAAAGTTGTTAGATTAGAAAAATGGCTACGAGATAATAGAGGGCCTATTGTTTATGATCCAAGATTTAAAACAATAAGAGCTCTTGGTATGAGACCAGTATTAGATGGAGAAAAAATAGTAGGATCTGTAATAAAGATACATAGCAGTTCGGCAGAAGACCCAACTACTGGAAATACAATTTATACAGGATATCAAAAAGCAGAAATACCTCTTGCAGTAACTGGAGTTACAGAAGAAGGATATTTAAAAGTAACCGATCCATCTAATGACAGCTCTTTCTATGTATCTCCTGGAGATGTGCAGCAGTATGATCAATCTAATGATAAATGGACTGATGTATCCGCTTCCGCTGTTCAAAATGAAGCGCAAAAGGTATCTTTGTCTAATACATTAGATGAGACAGCTGAAGAAATATCAGGCAACTGGAGCACATTTGATGATATGGTTAGTAGTATGGGTACTAAAAATATGAGATCTGTATTTGGTATGCCATACCAGTTTCTTCCGCAAGTAGATCAAAGAATAGATGGATCAGATAATCCTGGTTCTTTTGGTAGAAAATTTGCACAAAAGATTGTATCAAGAATGCCTATATTGATATTACAGGCTGGTATCCCAGAATTCATGAAAGGGTATACCGATGAACAAAAGAAGAGCCTATCTGATAGATTATCTGAATTTGGGTCAGAATTAACAGATGGAAAAGATATAGAGGGAATGATAACCTCGGCTGGTAGATACTATACACTGAAAGTACAGCCAAAGCAATATTTCAATGTAGTTAATAAGCAATGCTGGGCAATGGCTAATTTATTGGGATTGGCCAATGTGAAAATAGATGTTGGAGGGCAATCTTCTGGCGGAGCTGTTCCTTTAGGACAGGTAAATTGGTGGGAAGTAACGAATTCACTTTCTGATACTTTTGGCTACTATTCTGGAGCAGTTTCATTCTATGTAAATGCTGAACCCCAAGTATCAGAATCATTCAATAACGGAACTACCCAATCCCAATTGGCTGCTAAGATGAATGAGATTGGTAGAGCTGGAACAGAATTACAATTTCTTATGGGAGGAGCTAGTAATCTTACAGGAATAGATGCATCTTCTATGACTAAAACTGATTCTAAATCCATAACAGAAGGTAAAACTACTGGAGGAGTTATAGATTCCATAATTGGAAATATTCAAACTCTTCTCTCTGGTGGTAGAATGATGTTTCCAGAGATTTGGTCAGATTCTCAGTTAATGAGATCTTTTACAGTCACTATTAAACTGGACACTCCTGATTGTGATGCTTTGTCTATATACTTGAATATATTAGTCCCATTAGCACATATTCTTGGATTTGTCGCACCAAGATCTGTTGGTTATAATAACTATATATCTCCTTTCTTAGTAAGAGCTTATTTCAAATCCATGTTTCATATTGATATGGGAATTATTACCGATTGCCAAATACAGAAAGGTGATGCTGGTTCATGGAACCAGGCAGGTTTGCCAAATCAAGTTACTGTAACTCTCACTATTAAAGATCTTTATGACGTTATGAGCGTAGCATTGAATAACGATAAAAGTACATTGGTTTCTAATCCAGCTCAATTGGATTATCTTGCTAATCTTTGTGGAATAAATATAGCAACTCCTTCTATTGCTCGGTCTTTCTCATTATGGATGGCTATGAATGGTAAAGCAAATCTCAAATCTGGATTTTTAAATTCTATTCGTGGAGGTTTAACCTCTATTTATTCTAAGTGGTATAATCTCACCACTACATCTAGAGCTGATTATACAATGTGATTGATTTTTAATTTATCTATTACCTAATAATAACACTTTGGGAAAGAAGGTGCCATTATTAAAACTAGAAAGCAAAAAGCCAAACTTTACGAAGAAAAGTACTCCGATATCCCAAGAGATTATCAGACTAGATTGGATTGGATGTATGATAAATATCATATGACAATTCCAAAAGCTACCAAAGTGCTATCTCTTAGAGATAAGATACTTTCTACTATCCATTTTGGAGAGGAAATTTATGTGGTTCTTTACGAAGAACCAGAAGGAACTCCTCGTCCAAGAGCAAGGTTTATTAATAAAACAAATCTGGCCCAATCAGCAAAAAAGTATCCAGGATTTATACAAGTTTATTCTATTACTGGTAAGAGTGATAGAGATTTTATGCATAAACTTATTTCTGAAAATGATTTCGCTAGATTAAATGGAATGCTTATTTATACTCCTTGCTGTGTGGATTATTCTGTATATTTAAAAACACCTTCTTCTTTCAATTCCATAGATACCTATTTAGCAGAATTAGGATGTATAAGGCCAATATGCAAACCTGATTTTGATAATATGGAAAAGAAATATGCAGATATGTATAATGGTAATATTTGGGCAGATGATTCCCTTGTTATAGAGGCATCTATACACAAATATTATTCCATTCTTCCAAGAGTGGAAATAAGATTGTCGTTTTTAAATATGCTGTATAACAAAGCCCAGTATAAGTCCATGGCAAAAAAGCTGCAAAGAGATGATATCGAATACTTTGATCAAAACAAGTAAGGAGATATCATATTATGCCAATAATGGAACAAATGAAACAAGATCTTATGCTATCCCATTCTATAAAAGAGAAATTAATCAAAGGTGGAGTTTGGACTACTAAAAACATAGCAGAATCTTTGAAAACAAATTGCCCTTTTGTAGAAGAGGTGAAATGCAATGACAAATCTAATTGCATCACTGCTACGATGAATAAAGAGTTTCTTTATTTAACCAATACTCTAAATACAGAATGCTATAACAGTATATCAGAATCAGTGAAGAAGGTTTTCTGTGATAATGATGCTACTGTTAAAAATACTCTAACTGATAATGAATATAAGCATTGCATTAATAACAAGAAAAGTATGGATATTATGTATGATATCTCTAATACTGGTAAGAACGTTGTTATTATGCACATTTGATTAAATTGATAATTTCCTAGGGATTCGATATTTTCTGGTGGTTTTCGTTTTGCTGACAACCCTAGGTTATTATAACCGCTGAATGGAAAATGCGGTATAAAAATATTGGAACCATCTCTGTGGATAGAAACCTATCTGAAAAGTGGTAGGATCACCACACCGAATCCTAGGGCCTCTGATACGGATGAGACCATGCTTGAAGTTGTCCATATATTCTATATGGAGGCTAAAACGTATCTGTAAAGCTAGGTCGTCAAGGAAAAGACGCTAAAACCAATTATTATGCGAGAGTGGTGGAATTGGAAGACACAGGGGACTTAAAATCCCCCGATAGAAATATCATACGAGTTCAAGTCTCGTCTCTCGCACCAAATTGTTAATATTTGTTGATTTTGCTCATATACACACTCCTACCCATTACCGTGGGTAGGAGTACTCGTGTGTGGTTTATATAGTGAATTTACTGGGTTACAAAGGCGTAACTATACCGAAAATGGTGCATTTTTGCCATGTTAAAACAATGAATAATTGCATATTATAAAGGTGAAAGGAGGAAAAACCAATGTCTAGGAAAAGGCGTAAACCCCCCTCAAAAAATGGGGAAGACCCTATAGGGGTTGCAAATATTCCGGAATTAGTTCCGGAAGAAAAAGACATCCCGAATGTGTCAATATCTGAAGATGAGAAAGGAGAAGTGACTATGGCTACTACGAATGCCCAGGCTGTTATTCAGCTTGGGGCAGACCAGAAGTATCATGCATATGATACATCTGGAAAAGATCTCGGTATTGTGCAGTTTACAACAGCTGCACAACAGCAGACTGCTAACAGTGGCGAGCAATCTGTTATGGACAAAACAGCCACGATTCAGCTTACAGATGAACAGCTCAATAAGGTAATGGAGGAAATGAAAATGGAGAACATCAACGAGAACAACATTGACTGGAAAGGCGTAGCTATCACGGCGGCAAAAGGAGCAGCATGTGCGGCAGCTGGCGTTGCCGTCTACAAAGTCTTCTTTGAAGACAAACCGACCGGCAATGACAGCTTCGCAAATAACGTAGAGGCATTGATGGAGGGTGATTCCTCCTTCGGTATCGAGGACGCAAAGTTTTGATCAAGCGTCTGTTCCAATTTTAAAGGGAAGACCCAATTGGGTCTTCCCTATTTTTTTTTTGATTTAGC
>Ga0256406_1005445_pt1 | contig 13610 bp, 9 predicted proteins | sample RumenRJG_03DNA_FD_185986 | JGI IMG/M metagenome (GOLD analysis project Ga0256406, IMG submission 185986) | Bovine rumen microbial communities from Lethbridge, Alberta, Canada - RJG_03 | ecosystem: Host-associated > Mammals > Digestive system > Stomach > Rumen | place: Canada: Alberta | collected...
TGCGGTACAAGAGAGTTTCGCTCCACAATGTTATTTCCCATAGAGTGCATTATTCCTTTTTGTCTATCTCTTCGTTGATTTTCTTCCAGAAATCATCTCCGAGGCCTTTTTTCTTTGCTTTCCGGAGAGCGAGACGAACATGCGGAAGGTTCTCATCCATGATGTAATCAGGGAGATCCGGAGCAGCCTCAGCACGTTCACGTCCAGCAAGATCAAACATCTCGGCCTTTTCATCAGCATCGAGATGCAGTTGATCAGCTATGATTTCAAGCAGCTTAATGTCAGGTGGATTCCTGCGGCCTTTCAAGATATCGGAGAGATAGGATACAGACATGTTTCCCATGGCCTGAGCCAGATCTCTAAGCAGGACATCACTTCCACCGGGGCCGCGACCTTTACGTTTTGCATTTACATATGCACCAAACTCACCAGCCATTATTTCACCTCCTATACTTGATTAAGCAATTACGCTTATCTGCGGAATAGTATAACGCGATTGTTGGATTCTGTCAAATATAAAAAAACACGTCAGGAGATCCTGACGTGTAGGCACTCAAACGGCATTCACTACAGGAAGATAACGGAAAGATTGAGGAGCGTGTGAAACGCCGATATCTTCAAGAGAGCGAGGCTCATCGTATACCACCAGGTTTTTAAGTCGATAGGCGAAGGCCTTCTTTTTACCCTTATAATATTTTCGGAAGAATGGATATGAGACACCGGAATGATCCTTTGTCTGATTCCAAATACTCAGGACATCGTCTTCAAGAATCTCCGCTATATCTGCCTCTCCGATGACGGCTTTGGTTGGGGCGGTAGCGTAGATGACGATTTTATCTACATCATCGCGGCAGCGGAATTTTCGATATTCAAATAATTTGTCGCCTTGGATAATGCTTTCAACATATTCAGGGTTTATCGACAATAACATTTTGCACATCTATTTTCCCTTCCTTCAATACCTTGATGAAAACCTCTGGCTTTAATGGAACACCGGCTGGATAGCCGTCCGGCCAACAACCGTTGTCCTTGAGCCATTTATAATTTACATTGTTGCCGGCACCAAAGAATCCGTAATAAAGCATCTCGATGATAGTGACGTCATCACTTTGAGAATAAAATTTTCTTATCTGTGATTCTGAGAAGATTGTTTTATTGCCCATCTTCTCGAGAAGCTCTTCGACAGACATCAGTGGTCGACCTTGTCGCTTAGCCTGAAAGGAATTAGTCACTCTGCAATATGACGTAACACAAGATCTGTGTTGAGCTCCGGAACCTTTGTATCTTCTATATATCAAAATGGGATCTCCGACTTCATATTTGTTGTCGGGAGCTTTCCCTATGTAGACCTTTGTCAGTCCGTTGATTACGCTGGCACCGATCTTATCCCCCATATCTTTCTGATTCTTTGCAAGCTCTGAATATGCGAAAATCTGATCATGAAAGTCATCGTTAATAATGACATATTCGGCCTTCGTAAAGTCAGAAGGAATAAAAGGAAATGAAGAGTACGGGGTCGAATAGTCGATATGAGTACGACTTTTTACATAAACGAATTCATCATTATCCTGTGTGCCGACATAAACGAATCCGAACTTTTCGAACATCCCTATCAGGTTATCCTGTTTATCGAATGTTGTGAAATAGATTTCTTCCGTTTTTTCTTTTTGCCAGTACCAGAGGGCAAGCCCGACGGCACCCTCGCCGATTCGTTTTCCCTGATATCGTTCAGAAATTTTAAAGGTGCTGATTTTCGTCCGGCTTTTGGCTGGAAGGGATGAATCGGAGAGAGAAATCTCTTCGTTTTCATTCTTCAGGGCAACGAATGCCCCTACACCAATTTCATCTTCGAAAACGAGAGCAGTTCTGTTTTCGGAAGCTTTCTTCTGGAACCAGCTTTCAAATTTTGGATAATCCCTTTTCAGGCTGTCAAAAAAGGCGTCATCGAGATCAATCTCGGAGAACTTTTTCAGAACAAATTGACCAGCCATGTTATTCCCCCTCTACTGATAAAGTGCGCTCTCGGAATCTTGTAACGCTTGATTTTACTGGATTCCTGAGAGCATATTTTTTAGAAATCCCCCACTTTTTTGCCGAAAACGCTTGACATAAGAACAGATTCGTGCGGCGCGGCTCCTGTCAGCTCATTCTTCGCGGACAGGAGCCGCGCCCTTGTAATCAGTAGATATTGTCCGCGCTGATTACAAGGAGGATTTCATGAAACCTGTTGATTCCGGCGGTCATGCCGCCTATCAAAAACTTGTCACTTCACAACTAAAAAAATATTTCCCAAATCGTTCCCTGATCCCAAGACGCTACCAGATAATCGCAGAACGGTTTTATGAGCTCGACTTATCACAGGTCAACTCGATAATGAATGATTGTTATTCTCATTTCGGCCCCAGGCCGCGGCTGCCATCAGATATGTTCAGATCATGCCTGCTTATGGTCGAGCTCGGGATCCCATCGATCACCAAATGGTGCGCTCACCTTAAGACTGACCCATTCTGTGCAATAATAAGCGGCTTCGTCGTAGGCAACTCACCCGGAGTCGGTACGTTCTACGACTTTACTTCGAGATTATGGCGCTCCGATAATGAGAACATTAATGACCATGTACATATGCCTCCGTCAAGAGTAAAAGCCCCATCTGGCAAGGGCAGCAAGGCTGAGTCCATTGAAAGGATAACCGTGAAGGATCTGCTCGATCATTATCAGTCAGAGCAGGTAAAAACAGATGCTCCTTACGAAATGCTGTTTCGGATCTTCAATCAGATTTTTCTGAAGGAGTCCGCCTCACGCAAACTGATCGATCCCGCCCACATGATCCTTGCAGGCGACGGAACGCCTATCCAGACGTCCGCCTACGAACGCAGCCATTCCCTGGATTCTGATGAAAAAGATGATCACACGGATCAAGATAAAAAGCGTTACTATTCACAGCCTGACTGCGATATTGGCTGGGATTCCTCCCGCCAGAAGTTCTACTTTGGCTACTCACTCTACATGCTTACAGATGCTTCATCAGGAAGGGATCTTCCCATTTTTCCATTATTAGGGAAGGCTTCACAGCATGATGCTCTGGGCTTTGCGCGCACCTGGTTCAGGATGCTGGCCTATAAACCGAACCTTCATGTAGATGAAGTCCTTCTTGATTCGGCTCATGACGCCTTACCTTATTACAACTACTTTCTGGATAATGACATTCATGCATTCATTGATCTGAAAAAGGGACGGGTAGGTCAGTTCACTTATCACGATACGTTCACCGTAGGTAATGATGGTATTCCTGTCTGTCAGGCCGGCCTGAAGATGGTTCGTGACGGCTATGACAGATCTAAAGGAAACACGAAATACCGCTGTCCTTATGCATGGGCATCAGACGGGATCAGCTGTCACTGCAGTCATCCCTGCAGTTCCTCAGATTATGGACGAGTTGTTAAACTTCCATCCAGAAAAAATCCCCGCCTGTTCTGCATACCTGCAAGAAACAGTAGGGAATGGAAAACGGAATACGCAAAAAGAACAGCTTCGGAAAGATCGAATAAAAGAGAAAAGATAGATATGCACATAGAAAGCGGCAGACACCGCTCTTCTAAGATGTGGTACTGCCGCCTCTACCTCATCATGATGTGTCAACATCTTGATGCCTGGGACCTGCCCCACAGATTCAGGTTAGATGAAGACTTGATGACGTCTGATACATTGTAGAATACTTTGAAAAAATTTTCCACGTATCAGCTTTATTAAAGTCACCCTTTTTTAAACCGAAGCATCCAATCTTGCATAACAGCTCATCCATTCGGGAAATATTCAGTTGTCAAAGGTCAAATCCTAAAACTTTTTATGATAAACCCTCAAAATTCCGAGAGCCTATATAAAGTCTTTATTATCCTCTCAAGATCCGACGCTCCCTTGGATATTTCAAGGGGTATCGACAGATCCTGCGATATTTCCTTTGCGTATTCAATTTCTGCATCCTGCAAGGCCTGGATTTGAGAAACGTCCGCTTGAATACCATCACGTTTGAAACGTCTTGCTGCTATGATCTGCGGATCTTCGGTGAGCAGGATAATTCGGTCTGGCATCAGATCAATATAGGTCTGACGGGGTATACGAGTGATTTTACCTGCGGTATCAAACAAGCAGAAATGACCATCGAGGATGAACTCTTTTCCAGAACGCCGAAGAGAATTAAGCGCATCCAACAGGTACTGTTGATTCTCATCGATATCCTTTATGAGCTTATTTGCCGGAAAAGGTTCCTTCTTACGTTCTTCTATCAACCGGCTTGCGGAATAGTATTCTATGCCAAGCCGTTCTCTAACAATATTGCAGAAATATGATTTACCAACCCCATGTGCACCACTGATAAATATCATAGCTATCCCCCAAGATATGGTGCCTATAGATACGCTTTTATCCTATCATATTGGCTATACTGAATCAAGAGAAATAAGCTCTGAATCAAGCGAACGCATGAATAATTCTTGCAATATCCTCTTGCGTGAGCATATAATAGAACAAACAACATCATTTCCAGATATAGTGTTCCTGATGGAGGGCCAGTTTATGGCAATAAGCTACAAAAAATTATGGAAAGTGCTCATTGACCGTGATATGAAGAAAAAAGATCTGCAGGAACTCTCAGGAGTAAGTTCTGCATCGATAACTAAGCTCGGAAAAAATGAGAATGTAAACACGGAGATCATAGACAAGATTTGCATGGCTCTGGGCTGTGACGTATCAGATATTATGGAAATCACTGGCAATCAGAAAGACAATTCGAGGATTTGAAATAGATGGATAGTTATACACCGCATCAGGCAAAATATTTTGCTGAGCAGATCACTTTGAAAAGATCAGAGTCTTCCGTAGATGGCCTGGCATCAGCCATGTCCGGCGCCAAGGTGGATCTGAACCCGCATCAGGTCGATGCAGCACTATTTGCATTGCAGTCTCCACTCAGTACCGGAGCGCTGCTTGCTGATGAAGTTGGCCTCGGAAAAACGATAGAGGCAGGACTTGTACTGGCTCAGTACTGGTCGGAACGGAAAAGACATATCCTGCTTATCGTACCGGCATCTCTTCGCATGCAGTGGAGAGAAGAACTGCTGGAAAAGTTTTATATCGACTCTGTGATTATGGAATCATCGACATTCAATAAGGCAAAGAAGGAAGGAAAGCCGAATCCCTTTGACCTTAGGAATAAGGTCGTAATATGCTCCTATAATTTTGCATCCAGAAAGATTGCAGAGATTAAAAATGTCGACTGGGACCTGGCTATCCTTGATGAGGCCCATAAATTGCGCAATGTCTACAAGGCGAGCAATGTGACCGGTAATAAGATCAAGACTGCTCTTTCCGGGAGAAGGAAATTGCTCCTTACCGCAACACCTCTTCAGAATAATCTGATGGAACTTTATGGCCTAACCAGCATTATCGATGACCATGTTTTTGGCGATGCCAAGACATTCAAGGAGATGTATGTCGCTGTCAGCAATCCGGATATCCGCAACAGATCACTGCGAAAGAGACTGCAGCCTTTCTGCAAAAGAACGCTGAGAAAACAGGTTACGGAATACGTGAAATATACGAACCGTCTGCCAATTCTTCAGGAATATCAGCCCACACCGGATGAAGAGACTCTATATAACGATATCACGAACTATCTGCAGACAGATAAGCTGTATGCTCTTCCCGAGGGACAGAGAAGCCTGATCACGATGGTTCTCAGGAAGCTGTTGGCATCTTCCTCATTTGCTATCAGTGGTACGTTGGAGTCGCTGATCAGCAGACTTGAAGACATGCTTCGCGGAGTAGAGAGTGAACTGAACCTCGATGATTTTGATACCTACGATGAGTATCGGGATGAGGAAGCTGGTGACGATGAGGCCGAGGATGATCTTCTTACGCAGGACTTGATCAAGGACAGGGATGCCATACAGGCTGAATTGAACCTGCTCAGAGGATATGCGGATCTTGCAAAGAGTATCACGACAAATTCGAAGGGAGACAATCTTCTCATAGCTTTGCAGCAAGGCTTTGATACCATGGAAAAGCTTGGCGGGCAGCGGAAGGCGGTTATTTTTACAGAGTCCAGAAGAACTCAGGAATATCTATTCAACCTGCTCACCAATCATGGGTACGAAGGCAAGATTGTATTCCTGAATGGGTCCAATAACGATCCTATTTCCAAGGAAATCTATTCTGATTGGAAGCAGCGTCATAAAGACGATGGAATGATTTCAGGATCAAAGCAGGCTGATATGAAAGCCGCGGTCGTAGAGGCGTTTAAGAACGATGCAAATATCCTGATCGGAACAGAAGCTGCCTCTGAGGGTATTAACCTTCAGTTCTGCAGTATCGTTGTAAATTATGATCTTCCCTGGAATCCGCAAAGAATCGAACAGAGAATCGGGAGATGTCATCGGTACGGCCAGCAGAACGATGTCGTTGTAATAAACTTTCTGAATAATAAAAATGCTGCAGATAGAAGAGTGTACGAGCTCCTGGATCAGAAGTTTACTCTTTTCAGTGGTGTGTTCGGGTCATCCGATGAAGTGCTGGGATCGGTAGAATCCGGGGTCGATTTTGAAAAGAGAATCGCTGATATCTACCAGAAATGTAAGACCCATGATGATATTCAAAGAGAATTCGATGAGCTGCAGGAAGATCTGGCGGACCAGATCAACCAGAAGATGATTGCTGCAAGGCAGTCTATTCTTGAAAATTTTGATGAGGATGTAGCGGAGCGGCTTTCTGATTGTCAGAAGAGTACCGTTTCCAGCCTGGATAAATTCAGCCAGTGGATGTATTACTTTTTCCTCACTCAAAAGAATACAACAGTCGTAGACGCTGACGGACTCAGGCTGCGGTATCAACAACCTGATGGTTCAGGAACAACCTATAGCTTGAAGTGGAAAGAGGCGGAAGAGCGCGGAGATGTATTCCTGAGGAAGGATGACGAGCAGTTTCGGAGTTGGCTGGATCAGGCTATGTCAGAAGAACTGACGCCGGTATTTATTCGATTCGATAATACTGGTTCAGAGCGTAACATTGCATTCTTTAATGATCATATAGGAATGAGGGGAACGCTGTCATTGGATAAGCTTTCCTATGATGGCATAAGCAACGAAGAATACCTGATCTATACAGCGGAGACAGATGCCGGCTCCTTGGATGAAGACCTTGTCAACAAATTATTTGAGCTTCCGGGTACTGTAATTGGTCCTTGTAGCCCGGAGACGCAAACTTTGATACAGGAGCGGCAAAAGAAAATCGATCTGCAGAAGGAACATATTCAGGATCAGAACAAGGCTTATTTCATTGCCGAGTGTGAGAAACTGGACGCCTATTCTGAGGATCTGAAAGACGGGCTGGAACGGGATATAAAGGAGCTCAGCAAACTGATAAAGGAAAAGAAACGGCTTTTCAAGTCAGATACCGCCAACAAAACCCTGGAAGAGATGCTTGAGGCGAAAGAAGAAATAAACAAGATGGAGAGCAAACGGAAGGAAATGCGGCGGAACCTTTATGAGCAGCAGGATAAAATAGATATGGAGAATGAAAGCCTGCAGGAAGAAATCCGCCAGAAGCTGGAAGGACATATGACCATAAGCCATATCATGACAATAGAGTTTGAGGTCGTGTAACGGAGGAAGAACATGCAGAAGTTGGAATTAACATGGATCGGAAAAGATGAGCAGCCGCAGGTAGAACCGCGGATTCTGCTTCATGATCCTTCAAAGGACTATGGAGATCCCAATAGCCATAATATGCTGATCCACGGAGATAATCTGTTGGCATTGAAGGCTCTTGAGCAGCAGTTTGCAGGGCAGGTGAAGTGCATTTATATCGATCCTCCGTATAATACCGGAGCAGCATTTGAACACTATGACGATAATCTTGAGCACTCAACTTGGCTTGGGTTGATGAGAGCAAGACTCACGATTCTTAGAAATCTTCTTTCGGTGGATGGCTCCATCTGGATTCAGATTGACGATGAAGAACAGGCTTACCTGAAAGTGCTTTGTGATGAAATTTTCGGGCGAAATAATTTCATCAACATGATCTCAGTAAACATGAAGAATGTCGCCGGTGCGTCTGGCGGAGGTGAGGATAAGAGACTCAAAAAGAACTGTGAGTATATCCTCGCGTATGCCCGTGATTACTCATTATTGCCATTATTTAATGGACCGTATCAGTATACAGAGATGTCAGACTTGATACAGCAGTACTTGGATGAAGGAAAAAGCTGGAAATATACTACAGTTTTAGTGAACCCAGGGGAAAAGGAATATTACGGATCAACTGTTGATGGTGATGGAAACGAGATAAAAGTATATCTTCGAAAAAATCCGGAAATGCTTTCTATCAAGCAAATTGCCAGAAGGGACAATATAACTGAAAAGGAAGCATACAAAAAATATGGTGTATCGATATTCCAGACAACGAATGCTCAGAGTTCAATACGTACACGTGTGATGGACTATAGGCATGAGGAAAATATTACCGAGGATTTGCTTTCAATTGAATATATTCCGAAGACTGGTAAAAACCGCGGAAATGTGTATGAACAGTTTTATAAGGGTGATAAATGCCGGCTATTTGTTTGGCTCAGGGATACTTCAGAAGTAATTGATGGCGAGCTTTACAAAAAAGATCTTCAGGGGACATATTGGGATATGAATGCCTGGATGAAAAACGTAGCAAAAGAAGGAGGAGTCGATTTCCCGAGTGGAAAGAAACCTGAGCAGTTGGTTAGCCAGATTATCAGCATGACAACAGCACCGGGAGAACTTGTGCTTGATTCTTTCTTGGGCTCAGGAACGACAGCTGCAACAGCGTTAAAAATGGGAAGGAGCTGGATTGGTATTGAACTCGGGCAGCAGGCATATACTCATTGCAAACCGAGATTGGATAAAGTGATCGATGGTGAAGATAATAACGGTATTACGGCGAATGTCGGATGGACAGGCGGCGGCGGATATAAGTTTTATGAGCTGGCTCCGACGTTAATGCAGCAGGATAAGTATGGGAATATGGTTTTTTCAGATAAATATAATCCGACAATGCTTGCTGCAGCGGTTGCAAAAATAAACGGGTTTTCATACGCGCCTGATCCGGACACATATTGGAAGCAGGGAAAGAGCCAGGACAATAGCTATATCTATGTCACCACACAATATCTTACAGCCAAGATGCTTGATGAACTTGCGGCCGATATTGGCATTTATGAGAGTTTACTAATCTGCGCTCCGGCCTTTGATACAGGACTTAATAAGCGATACGACAATATTACGATAAAGAAGATTCCTCAGTCTGTTCTCGATAAGTGCGAGTACGGCGTTGATAACTATAATCTGAACATTGTTGATGTTCCTGAGCTTGATGAGGAGGAATGGGAAGATGAGTAATCAACGACTGGAGCTGACCTGGCTCGGGAAAGGAGATAACCCTCAAGTCGAACCGAGAATATTATTGCATGATTCTTCTAAAGATTACGGGGATAAAACTTCGAATAATATGCTCATTCACGGAGATAACTTGCTGTCGCTTAAGGCATTGGAGCAGCAGTATCTGGGACAGGTGAAGTGCATTTATATCGATCCTCCGTATAATACCGGCGCCGCCTTTGAACAGTATGACGATAATCTTGAACACAGTCAGTGGCTGAATCTTATGAAACCAAGGCTGGAAATCCTTTGGAATTTGCTTTCCGAGGAAGGATCCATATGGATCAGCATAGATGATGATGAGCAGGCCTATCTGAAAGTATTATGTGATGAGGTTTTCGGAAGAAAATCGTTTGTCTCTTCGATGGTTTGGCAAAAAAGGACCTCTCCAGACATGCGAGCTGTTGTTAGCGACGGGCACGATTTTATTCTCCTTTATGTAAAGAATAAAGAGAAGTTTAAAAACGTAAGGCACAAACTGCCTCTGACTGGCGAACAGGCGGCTGCATATAAGAATCCAGACAATGATCCGCGCGGACCTTGGGTTTCTACTGATTTTACAGCCCAGGGATGGCGACCCAATCAGATGTATCCAATTACATCTCCATCAGGCAAAGTACTTACACCTCCTGAGGGGCGTTGCTGGAGAACCCTTGAGGATGAATTCAAAAAATTTCAAGCGGAAGGGCGTCTCTGGTTTGGCTCGGATGGAGCTGGTGTTCCAAGAAAGAAGGTATATCTATCAGAAGCCGAAGGCATAACACCATGGACTTGGTGGACAAATAAAGAAGTCGGTCACAATCAAGAGGCGAAAAAAGAAAATATAGCACTATTTGGAAGTAATGCTGCATTCGATACGCCGAAGCCAGAGAGACTGATTCAAAGAGTGCTCCAGATAGCCACGGATCCTGGTGATCTGGTACTCGATTCGTTCCTTGGATCGGGAACAACTGCAGCAGTCGCGCATAAGATGGGCAGACGTTGGATCGGAATAGAGCTTGAGGATACGTGCTATTCCCATTGCAAAGTCCGTCTTGATAAGGTCATCGACGGGGAGCAGGGAGGTATTTCAAAATCCGTAGAATGGCATGGTGGCGGTGGTTATAAGTTCTATGAACTCGCGCCAACGCTCATCGTAAATGATAAATACGGCAATCCCGTATTCTCCGAGAAATATGACTCTACGATGATTGCAGCCGCGGTGGCAAAGATAAATGGTTTCAAATACTACCCGGATCCGGAGACCTATTGGAAGCAAGGCTTTAGTCAGGATCATAGCTATATCTTTGTTACGACTCAATATCTGACATCCAAGATGCTGGATGAGGTGGCTGCAGATGTTGATCCTTTTGAAAGCCTTCTGATCTGTGCACCGGCTTTCGATAACGGATTGAATAAGAGGTACGATAATATAACGATTCGTAAGATCCCGCAGTCGGTTCTGGATAAGTGCGAATTCGGAGTCGAGAATTATAATTTGAATATCGTAAATCCTCCGGAAATAGAAGACGACGAATGGGAGGGCGAAGAAGATGATTAAGCAGCCATACACAGATAAGTATTATTCGTATCATTCAAAATATATCAGCAATGTTCTTGCTTTGAGAGATCCGCAGAGAGAAAGCCTGGAGATCTTTGCAAAACTTTGTGATGTGTTGTCGCTATCGAAGAATCCGGATCTTGATGCAGAACTCGAAGCTGTACATGCTTTATGCCCTACGCTTAGCAGTTTTGAAAGAGATTTTCCTTCATTTTGCTTTGCGCTGGCCACCGGCATTGGTAAAACGAGGCTCATGGGAGCCTGCATTGCCTATCTGAGGTATGAGAAGAACATTAAAAACTTCTTCGTGATGGCTCCGAATCTTACGATCTACAATAAACTGAAAGCCGATCTTGGAAATCCATCCAATCCGAAGTATGTATTCAAAGGGCTGGATTTGTTTGCAGCGCCTCCTCGTATCATTGACGGCGATAATTATAATGATTTCCGTCAGGGGACATTCGGCGTAAATGATGTTGTAATCAATGTCTTTAATATCTCGAAGCTGAATTCCGACAGTAAGGTTAAGGATGGAGCTCCGGCAAGAATCAAGCGTCTGAATGAAGTGCTGGGTGAGTCTTATTTTTCTTATCTGCAGTCACTTGATGATCTCTGCATTTTTATGGATGAAAGCCATCATTATCATGCGGATAAGAGCTTTGAAGTCATCAATGAACTGAAACCTATTTTGGGCGTCGAGCTCACGGCTACACCGCAGATCCAGAAAGGTGCAAAGAAGGTAGATTTTCGGAATGTTGTCTATGAATACAGCCTGGCACATGCTCTGAAGGATGAAAAGTACGTAAAGGTCCCTGTGGTATTTACACGCCGCGATTTCAGACCGGAAGAATATACGCCGGAACAGCTGGATCATGAGAAACTGAACGATGGACTCAGGATCCATGAGGAAACAAAGAGCCATCTGGAAGTTTACGCCAGAAGCCATGATAAGCCGATTGTGAAACCGTTTGTTCTGGTTGTGGCGAAGGATACAGATCATTCCAAGCAGCTGATGGAATACATCAAATCGACGGAATTCTTCGGTGGATATTATGCTGACAAGGTAATGGAGATCAATTCTGCGCAGAAAGGAACTGAAAAGGACGAGAATATTGAGAAGCTCCTGTCTTTGGAAAAGCCTGACAACAAGATAGAGATTGTTATTCATGTCAACATGCTGAAAGAAGGCTGGGATGTAACAAACCTCTATACGATTATCCCGCTTCGTGCATCAGCTTCTGACACTCTGACAGAACAGACGATAGGACGCGGGCTCCGTCTTCCTTATGGGGAAAGGACGGGTGTAGATGAGGTGGACCGCCTTTCGATCGTCAGCCATGACAAGTACGAGGCAATCATCAATCTTGCCAATGATCCGGAATCTCTTGTTCGCAAGGTGTATTTTATCGAAGAAACGCCGGTTGAACATCAGGATGAACAGAGGGAGACTGTAGAGCTTCCCTCCTCATACGAAGTTGCAACGACGGATTATACATTTACAGAGCAGCTGTCTTTCGTACTTCGGGAAGAGTCAGCCAAATACGGCGAGGCCGAAAAGCCGGAAGAGAAGGTGAAAGAGGTTGCGCAATTTGTTGCAGACTATGCTTCTAAATCGGTCATGGATCTGAGCCGACAGGTGAAGACCTATGATGCTGTTCATGATGAGGAAGCCAAGAAGATTGTAAAGAAGTCAGTTATCGCGGAAACGATGCGTCAGTTTCCGGAAATGAATTTGAAGAAGGAAGAACTGGAAGTTGCTGTAGAGAAGGCAATCGAGACTTGTGTACAGGCTATCACAGATAAAGTGATACCGATTCCGCAGACAGTCGTTCAACCATTCACTGAGGTCAAGCAGGGATTCACGGAATTCAAGCTTGATACCAGGAGCCTGAATTGGCATCCATCCGATGATACTCTTCTCGGGACAGAGCTTCAGGAGGGCGGCAGAACCTTTGAATTCGACACTGACCGTATGGCAATGGAGAAGAAGGACACTGTAGAAAATGAAATCGCCAGATTCATTATCGTCCATGACAACGTAGATTACAGCACCTGTGCAGATCTGATATATTCGCTGATCAATGATGCAAAGCAGCACTTCCTGACATACCTTTCTGAGGAAGAAACGGAAAAGGTGATGCACGACCGTCAGAAAACGCTGGCGGATATTATCTATGCTCAGATGAATGAACATTTCTATCATGAAGAGGTCGATTACAAAGCCACGAAGATGAGACCGTTCTCGAGAATAGAGACTGGTTTCGGCGGCAAATTCAAGGCTGATGAGATTTATGATCTCAGAGCGAATATCAAACCGGGTGACGTCAAGAGTAAAGTATTCAAGGGATTTAAGAAGGCCTGCCATACTCTGTATAAGTTCGACAGCGGTACGGAACGTGATTTTGCGATAGTAATGGAGAACGACAAGGACGTTCTGAAATGGATGAGGCCGTCTCCCAAGCAGTTCGATATCTATTACGGACCTGGCGGGATTAGCAAGTACGAGCCGGATTTTATCGCGGAAACAGCGGATGAAATCTACATGATCGAAACAAAGGCAAGTAATGAGGTTGAGTCTGAAACCGTCAAGCAAAAAGCGAAAGCTGCGGAAA
>Ga0256406_1005447_pt1 | contig 13608 bp, 14 predicted proteins | sample RumenRJG_03DNA_FD_185986 | JGI IMG/M metagenome (GOLD analysis project Ga0256406, IMG submission 185986) | Bovine rumen microbial communities from Lethbridge, Alberta, Canada - RJG_03 | ecosystem: Host-associated > Mammals > Digestive system > Stomach > Rumen | place: Canada: Alberta | collected...
GCACATGGAATACGCAACGCTTTCCTGCGGCGAGCGGATGCCGCTCGTCGGCTACGGCACGTACCAGCTCGGTGGCAAGACGGAGCGGTGCGTGCGCGAGGCGCTCGCCTGCGGCTACCGCTCGATTGACACGGCGCAGTATTACGGAAACGAGGCGGACGTCGGCCGCGCAATTGCCGCATCCGGCGTGCCGCGCGAAGACCTCTTTTTGACGACGAAGCTCCAAAGCGGCCACAACGTGGCCGCCTCCGTCGAAGCGTCCCTGCGAAAGCTCCGCACGGACTACCTCGACCTCCTGCTGATCCATTGGCCGATGGGCGAAAGTCTCGCCATTTATCACGCGATGGAAGCCCTCGTGCGGCGCGGCCGCGTGCGCGCGCTCGGCCTCTCGAACTTCTACGGGCATGTGTACGATGAGATCATCGCGCATTACGCGATCTGCCCGTCCGTCATCCAGCAGGAGACGCATCTCTATCTGCAAAACCAGGAACGGCAAAAAATCTACCAGCGCCAGGGCGTCACGCTCGAAGCCTGGGCGCCGTTCGGCGAAGGAAGGGAAAACATGTTCCGCCTGCCGCTCGTCGAAGAGCTCGCCGCCTCCTACCGCCGCACGCCGGCGCAGATCATCTTGCGCTTTTTCGTGCAGCAAGGCATCGTCGTCATCCCGAAGACGCGCCACCCGAATCGCATGGCAGAAAACCTCGCCGTGTTCGACTTTGCACTCTCGGATGCGGACATGCGGCGGCTGAAGCGGCTCGACCAGGAACGGAGCTTGTTCGGATGGTATCAATGAACAGAAGGAGGCATTCCCCATGAATCTTTCCAGACGCAATTTTGTGAAAATGGCCGGACTGACAGCCGCTGGCGCGGCGCTCGACAGCATCCTGCCACAGGCAACGCCTGCTGAAGCGGCAGGAAAGCGCATAAAGCTCGCATCGCAGGCCCCCGTCGTCGCCAGCCGCCTCGTCACGGAAGGCGCGGCGAACGGCTCCGTCGCCAAGGTCTAGTTCACGCGCCATCTCGACGCGAAGCACCTGATCTCCATGTATGACCGCATCAATGAGGGCATCTACGGCAACGTCGCATTGAAGCTGCACACCGGCGAGCCGAACGGACCTTACATCCTGCCCGTGGACTGGATCAAAGAATTCCAGCAGCACGTCCCACACAGCACGATCTGCGACACGAACACGCTCTATGTCTTCGGGCGCGACACCACGGAGAAAAACCATGAGACGCAGAAGCTGAACGGCTGGACGTTCTCGCGCGTCGACATCCTCGACGAGGACGGCGGCGTCGACCTGCCCGTGCGCGGCGGCAAAGTGCTCGACCACGTGACGATGGGCAGCCATATCACGAACTACGATTCCATGGTCGTCCTGACGCATTTCAAAGGCCACGCGATGGGCGGCTACGGCGGCTCGCTCAAGAACATCGCCATCGGCAACGCCAGCGGGCAGGTGGGCAAGCGCCAGGTGCATGGCTACTTCGACACGAACCCGCCCGACGGTATCCACTGGGGCGTGCTGAAAGAAGGCTTCATGGAGCGCATGGCGGACTCCGCGAAGGCGACTTGCGATTACTTCGGCAAGCACATCGTATTCGTGAACGTGCTGCGCAAGATGTCGGTCGACTGCGACTGCGCCAGCACGACGGCGGCCGTCCCGACGATCCCCGACATCGGCATCCTCGCCTCGACCGACCTCATGGCCATCGACCAGGCGAGCGTCGACCTCGTCTACTCGCGTCCGGAAAACGAGCGCCACGACATCGTCGAACGCATGGAATCCCGCCACGGCCTGCACCAGCTCACGGCCATGGCCAACTTGAAGCTTGGGAATGACCAGTATGAATTGATTGACGTCGATTAAAACAGCAAACGAGGAGCAGTCATCATGAAAATCCAGACAACTCATGCCCGCAAACTTTTTTGGGTAGTGGCGCAGGCCTGCTGATGGCGGGGATGTTTGCAGGATGCGGCGGCGCGGACGTGGCAAAGGAAAGTGTACCTGCGTCCACAGTTTCCGCGTCGGCAAAGGCGGAGACGAGCGAGAGCACGGCGAGCGATGCGCAGAAAGGGGCACCGATGGAAACATTGCAGACGACGACGTATGAAGTGAATGGCGTAAAGTTCAAGATGATCCTCGTCGAGGGCGGGACGTTCCGCATGGGATCGGACGATCGGAACGTGGAATTCAGCGAATCACCGGCGCACAACGTGACGCTGACGAAAGATTACCTCATCGGCGAGACGGAAGTGACACAGGCGCTCTGGAACGCTGTGATGGGCAAAGGCACGAGCAAGAGCACGCTGCCGCAGACGAGCGTGACGTGGGAAGACGCGCATGCGTTCGTCGACCGCCTGAATGAGATCGCGCACGCGCAAGGCATCATCGCCGCCTCGCAGTCGTTCTGCCTCCCGACGGAAGCACAGTGGGAATACGCGGCCAAGGGCGGCAAGAGGAGCAAAGGCTATCGCTACTCCGGCAGCAACGACATCAACGAGGTCGCCGTCACGCGCGAGAACTCCGGAAGCGATCATCCGAGCAACGTGAAGACGAAGCAGCCGAATGAGCTCGGTCTCTACGACATGAGCGGCAATGCGTATGAATGGGTCGATGACTACGCGGGAAACTACTCGGCCGAAGATCAGGTCGATCCGCAGAACACGACACCATCCGGCCGCTACGTCAAGCGCGGCGGTAGCAATTACCATCGCTTCAGCGACGAGAGCTACCTTTTCACGACGACGGGCCGCTACTTCTACGGCAGCACGGACTGGACGATCGGCTTCCGCCTCGCGCTCGTGAACAAATGAAACCGTGCGCCTTGGCAAACGCATCGGACTGCGATATAATAGGAACAAATGATTTGCGAGCTGGAGCACGCACCATGGCGTGTCTCCGGCTCTTTCCATACCAAAGGACAGAGCGAGAAACGAGGCGATCGTTATGAAAAAGATCAGCAGGCGCACGGCGCTGAAGCTCATGGGCGCCGGCATCCTCGGGCTCGCGGGCATGGCGGGGTGGAACCGCGAGCAGATCATCGCGTTCCTCGACCGCGATGCAGCGGCGCATGAAAATGGCGATGACAGCGTCCATGTGAAGCGCCGCCTCTATCCCGCGAGCGGTACGGAGCTCAGCCTGCTCGGCTTTGGCGCCATGCGCCTGCCGACGCGTCAAGGCGACATCGATGAGGAGCTCGCGCAGAAGATGGTGGACTACGCCTACCGCCACGGCGTGAACTACTACGACACGGCCTACATGTACCATGGCGGCGAATCCGAAGCTTTCATCGGGCGTGCGCTCAGCAAATACCCGCGCGAAAGCTATTTCCTCGTCGACAAGATGCCGACGTTCATGATTACGGATCCCGCGGACGTGCCGCAGATTTTCGAAGAGCAGCTGCGGCGCTGCCGGACGACGTATTTCGACAACTACCTGCTGCATTCGCTGAGCAGCCGCGCAGACTTCGAGCGCATCTACCTCGACGGCGGCGGGCTCGACTACCTGCGCCAGCAGAAAGCGGTCGGCCGCATCCGCTATCTCGGCTTCTCGTTCCATGGGGATCCGCCGTTTTTCGACTACCTCATGGACAATTTCACCTGGGACTGCGTGATGATCCAGCTGAACTACCTCGACTGGAACGAGCCGGACGAAGCGCCGGACGGTGCACGCCAGGGCGGTTCGCTCTACCGCAAGGCCATGGAGAAAAACACGCCGTGTTTCGTCATGGAGCCCGTCAAGGGCGGCCGCCTCGCCGATATTTCTTCGAGCGCGGAAAGTGTCCTGCGCGCGCGGCAGCCAGACTGGAGCCCGACCTCGTGGGCGCTCCGCTATGTCGCGAGCTTCCCCGGCGTCGTGACGCTGCTCTCCGGCATGAGCACGCTTGCGCAGGTCGTCGAGAATGTGCAGACGATGGCGGATTTCGAGCCGCTGACGCCCGTCGAGCGGCACGCGCTCGCCATGTCGCAGGGAAAGGGCACGGGCAGCGCAATCAACTGCACGTATTGCCGCTACTGCGACCCATGCCCGTATGGCGTCGACATCGCTGGCACGTTCCACGTCTACAATACGTGGGCGGAGCGCCTGCACCTCGGCGAGGGCGAAGATGCCGCTGCAAGCGACAGCGAGCGCACAGAATTTCTTCGCCACTACCACAATGAAGTTGCAAAGAAAGCGCGCGCTGACATGTGCATCCATTGCAACGAATGTCTCCCGAAATGCCCGCAGCATCTGCCGATTCCCGACCTCCTCGCGAAAGTGAACCAGCTGGCTGGCGCGTCTGGCAGAAAGGGGGCTTCCGCATGATGCAGAAACACTTCGGACGCCCGCTCCGCATCCTGCTCGGCTGGCTTGTCATGAGCGCGTTCCTGCTCGGCTTCCTCGGGGTCGCAGGTGCGGACGTGCTCGCGCACTGGCAGCTCTTGCCCGCGCTCTTGGCAGGAAACGTGTTCACGGCTGCCATCCTCCTGCTGCTGACGTTGTTCTTCGGCCGCGCGTATTGCTCCATCCTCTGCCCGCTCGGGCTCTTTCAGGACTTCGTGAGCTTCCTCGCCGAGCGGCGAAAGGGCGGCAAGCGGCGCTATGCATATCGGCAGGAATCGCGAAAGCTCCGCTATGGCGTGCTCGCCATGCTTGCCTTCGGCCTGCTCGGCGGCGCGGCGGCCGTCCCGCTGCTGCTCGACCCGTATACGATCTTCGGACGGATGGCGACGCACCTCTTCGCGCCCGCCGTGCACAGCGGCGCGAACCAGCTCATCCACTGGCAGATCGTGTATGACGGGCCGGACGTCGGGCTCGCGCACACTGATGTCGTCACATTCGGCATGGCGGCGATCGCCGTCGCGACCGCGTACCTCGTCATCATCAGCGTTGTCGCCTGGCGCTATGGACGGCTATACTGCCAAGCGTTCTGCCCCGTCGGCACGCTGCTCGGCACCGTCAGCCGCCATGCGGCCTTCCGCCTGCACTTCGGCGCGGACTGCATCTCGTGCGGCCTCTGCGCGAAAAGCTGCCCATCCTCCTGCATCGACGTCGCGCACCATCGCGTCGATGCCAGCCGCTGCATCGACTGCTTTACGTGCGTCTCCGTCTGCCCGAAGGGCGCGCTCGCCTTTGGCCGGCCGCCGAAAGCAAACGCAACCGCGAAGGGACAAAGCGACGTGGCCGATCCCAATGCTTCGAATGGTGCCCCCGACCTGACGCGGCGGCAGATGATTGCAGGCTCCGCCCTTGCCACCCTCGCAGCTGCTGGCGCGCTCACGAAAGGCGCACGCGGCACGGCGCTTGCGGCCGCGCCCGAAAAAGTCGTGCGCCCGCCCGGCGCGCTTTCCTATGCATCATTTTCTGAGCTCTGCACGGCCTGCCACCTCTGTGTCGCGAGCTGCCCGCAAGGCATCATCCGCCCCGCGAATCTCGAATACGGCCTCGGCGGCATCTTCCAGCCGCGCCTCGATTTCACAGACGGCTACTGCGATCCCTCGTGCACGCGCTGCAGCGACGTCTGCCCCGCTGGCGCCCTCACGCCCGTCGCGAAAGAAGAGAAGCGCCAGCTCAAAATCGGCACGGCGCTCTACCATCCCGAGACCTGCGTCATCTTGACGGAAGGCCGCACGTGCGGCCACTGCGCCGAGGTCTGTCCCATCGAGGCCATCACGATGGAAGACGATGGCAATGGCCACCTGCTCCCGCGCGTCCATCACCGCCGCTGCATCGGCTGCGGCTCGTGCGAATACCACTGCCCCGCTCAGGAGAAAGCCATCCGCGTCGTGGGCAAGGAAGAACAATCCCTTACGGAACCCGGCGGCCGTTTTGGTGCCCCAAAGAAATAATTGACAATATGCAAATTGCATGCTATCATGAGGACAGTTGATTTAGGAGGTCTTGCACCATGAAAAAGAAATCCATGATCCTGTCTGCCGTACTCGCGGCGAGCCTGCTCTGCTTCGGCGGAAATGCCGACGTCTCCGCATCCTCAGCGCATCACGATGAGGCCGAGCACGTCCACGCCCCCATGCCACCGCATCCGTCGACGGCGGCTGGACGGTGACGGAAGGACGCACGAAGCTCGACAAGCATGCCAAGAGCGTCTTCACGAAGGCTATAGATGGCCTCCTCGGCTGCGACTACGAGCCCGTCGCCCTGCTCGGCACGCAGGTCGTCGCCGGGACGAACTACTGCTTTCTCGCCCGCCTCACGCCCGTCGTGCCAGACGCCACGCCGCACTGGGGGCTCGTGTATGTCTACGAAGACTTGCAGGGCAACGTAAAGCTCACAAGCGTCAAAGACCTGCCGCTCGGCGAGTGACACAACACGCTCTCCACTCCCACATCTATATGCCAAAACAGCCTGGCGCATCTTGCGTCAGGCTATTTCTATCAAACCATATCAAAAAGATCGTCCAGAGGAAACGGCATATGCTTTTTCATGAGATTGCCTCCCCCTTCTCTTTCCCGACCCGCGCACGGATGCGCTCGAGATACAGCCGCACGGCGGGCGAGAACGTCTGGTATTTCTTCGTGACGAGCACGGCCGGCACGCGAACGGGCGGATCCATGGGGCGGAACGCGAGATGGCGCGAGCCGTTCAAGTCGACGAGACGGTCGAGGCAGAATACGAGGCATGTGCCCTGCTCAGCGAGATACGTCGCATTGTACAGCAGGTTGTACGTGCAAAGGATGGAGTTCCGGTCGTCGTGTTCCCAGATGGCGGGAAGCGACTCGTGCTGTCCGTCAAACGCCTGCTGCGGCAGGGCGAGCGGCACGTCCTTGAGATCATCAAACGTCACGGCCTTCTTCTGCGCCAGTGGATGATCTTCCTTCATGAGCACGCCGAACTGGTCGGCATACGGCAAGTCGAGGTAATCGTATTTTTCCATGCGCGGCGCGCCGAGCAGCAGGCCGATGTCGAGAATGCCCTTGTCCATGCGCTCGAGGATGCTCTCCGCATTGCCGCTGTAGATGCGGAGATGGATGTCTGGATGCTCGCGCTGGATCTCGCCATACACATCCATGAGCATCGCGACGGCCGGCGACTCGCCAAAGCCGACGTAGATGTCGCCCGCGACGACGTTGCCACTGTTTTTGAGCGTCGTCTCCGTCTTTTCCATGAGCTGCATCATTTCCTGCGCCCGCGCGCGCAGGTACACGCCCTCTTCCGTCAGCAGCGTCTGCCGCTTGCCGCGCACGAAAAGCTGCACGCCGAGCTCCTCCTCGAGCTCCTTCATCTGCCGCGACAGCGTCGGCTGCGAAAGGAACAGCGACTCCGCCGCCCGTGTGATGCTCTGCTCGCGCGCAATGGCGAGGAAATATTTGAGCAGCCGCGTCTCGATCATATGTCTCCACCCCTTCATTCGTCATTTTCTTCATTATAGGGAGATTTTTCCCTCGTTGCAAGATTTCAAATCACCTGCACGCACAAAACAGAGCTGCTGCCGTCCGCATGAAATTGCGGATGTGCAACAGCTCTGTTTTTGGTGCGTAGCGATATGTTATTTCAAGTTTTCTTCGAAGAACGAAGTGATCTTGTCAAATGGAATCTTGTCCGTATCGTAGAGGTCGGTGTGGCTCGCCCCCGGGACGATGAGGAGTTTCTTGTTTTCCGCGTATTTCCCGGACGTCAGCTTTTTGTATGCCGCTTCGCTGAAATAGCGCGAATGCGCATTTTCGCCGTGGATGACGAGGACGGGCGTGCGGATCTCGTCGGCGTACGCAAGAATCGGCGTGTTGATGAGCGAGAGCGCGCTCGTCTGGTTCCAGCCGTCATTCGAGTTCACCGAACGCGCATGGTAGCCGCGCTTCTCCTTATAGTACGCGTGATAGTCCTTGACGAACTGCGGCGCGTCCTCCGGCAGCGGGTCGATGACGCCGCCCGCTTTCTTGTATGTGCCGTTCTTGTAATCAATCGTGCGCTGGTCGTTCAGCGCTTTCTTCGCCGCATAGCGATCTCCCTCGCTGTCATTCGCGTCAAAATAGCCGTTCGCGGACACACGGTGCATGTCGTACATCGTCGTGGCGACCGTCGCCTTGACGCGCGTGTCCATCGCCGCATCGTTGAGCGCGATGCCGCCCCAGCCGCAGATGCCGATGATGCCGATGCGATCCGGATCGACATCCTCACGGTTCGACAGATAATCGACGGCGGCGGAGAAATCTTCCGTATTGATGTCAAGCGATGCCACGTCGCGGACATTGCCGCCGCTCTCGCCCGTAAACGACGGGTCGAACGCGAGCGTCAAAAAGCCGCGCTCTGCCATCGTCTGCGCATAGAGGCCGGACGACTGCTCCTTCACCGCGCCAAACGGACCCGAGACTGCGATGGCTGCAAGCTTCGCATCCTTTGCAGCATTCTTCGGCTTGTAGACATCCGCCGCGAGCGTGATGCCGTAGCGGTTGTGGAACGTGACTTTTTCATGCGAGACGTTCTTGCTTTCGGGGAATACCTTGTCCCATTCGTTTGTCATATCGAGCTTCTCCTCCTGAAATGATGCCTGCGCTTGTGCGTTTTCGGTCGCTGCAGATGCCGTCGGCAAGCCGCTGAAAGTTGCTCCCACGGAGAGCGCTCCCAGCAGCAGGGCGCTCAGAAGCATCGTTTTCTTCATACGAAACGTTTTCATGGCAATCGTCCTTCCTTTTTCTTGTCGTCTTCCCAATCTTTTCAGACCGCCACTTGCAGGGCACGGCCTTCCAGCTCCTCCGGCGTGAGCGCGCGAATCATCTTGGCCGGCACGCCGCCGACGATGGTGTTTTCCGGCACGTCGCGCGTGACGACGGCACCGGCCGCGACGATGCTGCCGATCCCAATCGTGACGCCCGCGACGACCGTCGCATTCGACCCGATCCAGACGTCATCGCCGATGACGATGGGCGCGCTGTGAAGCGTCGCGCGCTCCTGCGGGCAGAAATCATGGTTGAGCGTCGCGAGCACGACATGATGGCCGATCAGCACGCGGCTGCCGATCGTGATGCCGCCCTGGTCTTGAAACGCGCAGCCCGCGTTAATGAACACATCTTCGCCGAACGTCGTGTTGCGTCCGCAATCCGTATGGAACGGCGGCATGACGCGCAGCGTCTTCGGCAGGGCTTTGCCCATCAGCTGCTCCATGAGCTGCTGCCGCTCGTCCATCGTATGATACGTATGGTTGAGCTCCATCAGCACGCGAAGCGCCGTCTCTGACATCGCCCCGCAAAACGGCAGCGTGCCGGACGCCATGTCAATCGGCAGGCCGCGCCGGATGCGGTCAAAAAATTGTGTTTCATTCATAGCGCTTTCCTCCATCCCTGCGGGCAAGTCTCACGCCCGTTCGATGGCTTCATTGTAGCGCATAGGCGGTCATCATGTCGAATACCTATCTCTTATCATGAGTCATACAGTACAAGCATGATTTCTTTTTCACGCTTCTTTGACTCTCGACGATTTTAACATAGGTGCAAGGCATGATAGCGGCAACACGATAAGTATTTGTTCTTTCTCTGCGTCCGTCTTACAATGAATCCATCAAGAAACCGCAACACAAACGAAAGGGGATTGCCTCATGGCTCTTCAAAATGAAACGAAACTCAACAATGGCGTCACGATGCCGCTGCAAGGCTACGGCGTGTTCCAGATCACGGACGAGGCGGTCTGCAAAGAGGGTGTGAAAGCGGCGCTCGCAGCGGGCGTCCGCCTCATCGACACGGCCGCGTGCTACGGCAACGAGCGCGCCGTCGGCACAGCGATCCGCGAGAGCGACGTTCCGCGCAAGGACATTTTCATTTCCTCGAAAGTCTGGATTCAGGACGCAGGCTATGAAAAGACGAAGGCTTCGTTCGCGAAGACGCTCGAAAACCTCGGCACGGACTACCTCGACCTCTACCTCATCCACATGCCGTACGGCGACTACCACGGCGCATGGCGCGCGATGGAAGAACTTTACAAAGCGGGCAAAATCCGTGCCATCGGTGTCTGCAACTTCCTGCCGGACCGCCTCTTAGACCTCATCCTCACACACGATGTCGTGCCGGCCGTAAACCAGATGGAGACACATCCATTCTGCCAGCAGAAAAAGCTCCGCGAGGTCATGGAGCCCTACGGCATCCGCCTCATGGCCTGGGCGCCGTTCGCCGAAGGACAGTGCGGCATCTTCTCCGATCCGACGCTCGCAGACATCGGCGCACACTACAAAAAAACGCCAGCGCAAGTCATCCTCCGCTGGCTCTTGCAGGAAAACATCATCGCCATCCCGAAATCCGTCCATGAAGAACGCATCCATCAGAACTACGCCATCGGCGACTTCGCGCTCACGGCGGATGATATCGCGAAGATTCATCACATGGATCGCTACAAGCCGCTGATCCTCGACATCGCCTCGATCGATGAAGTCCATCGCCTGCACGGCATCACGTTCGAACAATAATCGCTGAGAAAGAAAGGACGGCTTTCATGATGCCCAGAACATTTTCCAAGCTCCGCCGCGCCCTGCTCTTCGGCTCGCTGCTCGCCATTTCCATCGTGCCGGGCGTCGCCTCCGCTGCCGCGCACGATGTCATTCCTGCACCAAACAAAAGCCTGCCCTCTGGCGACCTCTCGCGTAGTGCAGACAATTTCTACAAAAGCGCAGAAGTCGAAGCAACCGCCATCTCGTTTCCCAATGCCTATGACATGAAAGTGGCGGGCAACCTCTTCGTACCGAAAACGCTCGACAAGACGAAACGCCATCCCGCGATCGTCGTCGGCCATCCGATGGGCGCCGTCAAAGAGCAGAGCGCGAATCTCTACGCACAAAAAATGGCCGAACGCGGCTATGTCACCGTCTCGTTCGACCTTTCCTATTGGGGAGAAAGCGCGGGCACGCCGAAGAACAGCGTCGCGCCCGACGTCTACGCCGACGACTACAGCGCCGCCATCGACTACCTCTCCGCGCTCCCGTATGTTGATGGCGACCGCATCGGCGTCATCGGCATCTGCGCCGGCGGCGGCTTTGCCATCAGTGAGGCGAAGATCGACCCGCGCATGAAAGCCATTGCAACCGTCAGCATGGTTGACATGGGCTCCGCCATGCGCTCAATGATGACGAAAGAACAGCGCGACGGCCTGCTCGCAGCCACCGCCGCCGAGCGCACGGCAGAATCCCAAGGCGCGCCAAAGAAATACGTCGGTGGCACGCCGGACACCGCCGCCGAAGCGACGGATGCCATGTCGAAGGACTTCTATGATTTCTACCGCACGGCCCGCGGCTCGTACGGCGACCTGAAAGCCTCGCACACGACGCATCCGACGATGGTGACAAACGTGAAGTTCCTGAACTTCTATCCGTTCGAAGGCATCGAAACCATCGCCCCGCGCCCACTGCTCTTCATCGCCGGCACGGAAGCCGTCTCCCTCAGCTTCAGCCAGGCCGCCTACGAAAAAGCCGCTGAACCGAAAGAACTCTACCTCGTCAAAGGCGCCAACCACGTCGACCTCTACGACCGGACAGAGCTCATCCCATTTGAAAAACTCGCAGCGTTTTTCCAAAAGGCGCTTTCGTGAGCAGCACGTCACCTTCCAAATTTCAATGACGCCCCATCAAAAGGTGAATGGGAATGACCGTTTCGTAGCGCTCAAAATCTTTAGTATGGCAGGGTCAGGCTTCTTTCTCCTCAGCACCTCCGACCAGATGCAGGTATCAACCAGATATTTCGGCATGACGGTTCCTCTCTGCCTTGTAATCATACGTTTCATCAAAGTCCACAGTGCCAAAGGCATCGATCAAGCTTTCCACTTTGCGGCGTTGTATGAACTCTTTCAACGCCAAGGTGACCGTCGCCTTTTTCGTCTTCAAGCCACCAATCTCAACTGCCTGATTCAAAAGTCGATCGTCAAGAGCTAAATTCGTCGCCATGAAAAACGCCTCCCTGTATGTGTTCATCGATTGACGTCTCTCTGCCATTATATCACACATTACAATGTGTGAACAATATACAACAGCCGAGCCCCGCAATTTCAGTATTGCGGGGCTCGGCTGTTTTGGAAGCCTCAAGTATCACTCTGCATCTTGCGGCTTCAACAAGACATCCAATGCTTTCTTCTGGCTTTCGGAATCAGCTGCGGATGGCAGGACGTCTGGCTGACGGGCTTCGCCTGCCTGCTGGCGTTCACTTTTCTGGCTCAGCGCGCGGTTTGTCTTGTCATCCTGGGCAACACGTTCCTGCACTGCTTGCTGCATCAGAGCTTCTTCGTCCTTTCCTTGTTTTTGAATCGATTCTTTCTGATCACGAATCTCGACATTCAGAAAACGGATTTGACTTGCGACCTCGCCCAAATCTTCGTCCGTCAAGTTTCCTGTCTCCTGTTTTTTTTCTAAAGCGCGCACTTGCTGGTATTTTTCGTGCAACAGATCTTCCGGCGTCTTGCTGCGCTTTTCCAGTTCAGCGCGCTCCTTCTGCAGCGCCAAGCAATCACTATCCGTCAGGCGGCCATCGTCTTTTGCCAGCGTGTCGTCGATTTCCGCGATGCGGTCTTTATCGCGAGCTGTCTGTTCTTTTCCTGCCTTGATTTCATTCAAGCTACTTTCTGCGCCCGTTTCCTGGTCTACCCGAAGACGCGAAGCTGCACTGAGCGCTTTGCCATTTCGGCTGATGCTAACTTCTACTGCCTTGTTTCCCAACGTATTTGTGGCATCTGGGAGCGCCGAGGTGGGAACCGAATGATGGTTTCCTGAAAATGACGAGTTGATTTGTGACGCCATAATGTTAGAAGAAATTTTCATTTTTCATGCACCTCGCATTACATGTAGATAATCATCATTTTATGAGCCTCTTGAATAATACCACAAGATTTTTGAACAGCTTCCTTGCTATCAAAGCGCAAATCATTAAATAACGAAGTCATAGATTGCTGCAACGGTTTCGGCCCCTGCGTAACAATTCTTTTTCCTGACGATGTAATGACACCGTATTGGCTCCATTCGTTACGCAATGGATGTGTCGCCGTAGTTGATTGCCACATGTAGTTTACTGCTCTGGTGATATCTCTTTCCATACTGTAACGATCATTACCGCTAAGTTGATCATAATATTGCAACATGCCATTTGCTGTGCCCTCTGCTGTTGAAATATCACTGAGCGTATCACTTATCGTTTGCTGTATGCCTGTTTTTCTTACCCGTAAGGACATGGATAATCCTTCAGCAGAAATGCTTACATCAGCCGCTGGTGCCAAGGTATTAGTAGCAATGGCATCATCAGCCTTCGACGTGGATTTTTTTACACTCGATAAATTACTTGCAATCAAGTCATTTTGATCTACCGCTGCGATTCCCTTCACATTCATAACCTCCTATGGTAGTAACCGATTACCAGTTACTGCAAACAATAATATGAACTCTTATATGAAATATTATTCTCTCTCAAAAAGCGAAATCCTAAAATTTCAAAAAGAATACGACGAAAAGTGATGAATGTCATCCTTGCGGGGAGTGTAAAATAGTTTGTGTAAAAGGCCTTTACAAGTCAACGTCGGTTCTTTCATACTGACAGAATCACTCGCAACCGCAAAGGATGAACACAATGGCAAAACGAAAACGCGAACTCACGCCCGAACAGCAACTGGCTCAACAAATCTACGCGACCCTCAAGCCGCAGACCGT
>Ga0256406_1005448_pt1 | contig 13608 bp, 8 predicted proteins | sample RumenRJG_03DNA_FD_185986 | JGI IMG/M metagenome (GOLD analysis project Ga0256406, IMG submission 185986) | Bovine rumen microbial communities from Lethbridge, Alberta, Canada - RJG_03 | ecosystem: Host-associated > Mammals > Digestive system > Stomach > Rumen | place: Canada: Alberta | collected...
GGCGGACGGATGGCTGAAGCACTGCTATCTGTGCCTTAGAAATGATCTTTTTCCGCATCTTCCGAGGCCAGCAGATGCGGATCAGTTCCGCTCGGACCGGGCGAAATTCCTGCAGCTGCTGCGCGGCGTCTACGACTACGAGCGGCAGGTGCTGCCGTTCGATCCGACGAGGGATATCCGCCTGCTGAGTGACGTCGAAATCCGCGCCGGGAATTTCACGCCGGAATACATCAAGATGCACAAGCTGATCAAGAACAAATACGTCTACGAGTTCATGCGCATCGGCGCGGATATCACACCGTTCAACACAGTGGGCCACATCAGCGGTGTACATTATGTCGCGATGTACTGCGCGTACCAGCTCCATCAGGTTGGCATGCCGGTGGATCTCGGCCTGATTTCTGCTGCAGCGGCGAGCCACGATATCGGCAAATACGGATGCCGCCCGTTCGAAGAAAAGCGCATTCCTTATCTCCATTATTACTATACCAACTACTGCCTGAACCGGTTTGCGCTGCCGACTATCGCGCATATCGCAGCGAATCACTCGACCTGGGATCTCGAGCTCGAGAATCTGTCCATCGAATCCCTGCTGCTGATCTATGCGGATTTCCGGGTTAAAAGCACCCGCGAAGACGGCGTCGAACACATTCATTTCTATACTCTCGCCGAGGCTTTCGATGTCATTCTCGGAAAGCTGGACAATGTGGATGAAGCGAAGAAACACCGCTACGAGAAAGTCTATGCGAAGCTGAAAGACTTCGAAGATTTTATGGTGGAAAACGGCGTCCATACCGACATGCCGCATGACGTGCCGGACCACTTCGACGAACAGTGTCTGGAGCGGCCGGTTCCGACTCACAGAGAGGCCGCGCTTTTACAGGGATCGGACATCGTGCAGCAGATCAAATACCGTGCCATCGGCCACAACATCCGGCTGATGAGCCGCTTCAACAACCCGGCGGAGTTCGGAAGCCTGATCGAGAACGCAAGGAGCGAGACCGACTGGCGGCACCAGCGGACATACATCAGCATTCTCGGCGAATACTCCACGTATATGTCGGAGGAGCAGAAATCGACCACGCTGCGTTTCCTCTACGACATGCTGGCGCATTCCGAAAGCGATATTCGGGAGCAGGCGGCCACGCTGATGGGCCACATCATCGCGAAATACCGCGAAGAATACAAGAAGGAACTGCCAAAAGACGTTCCAGCGCAGGATATCACCTCGACCAATCTGTATATGTTCGAGACGTATCTGGGGCTGCTGCTGAATCCGGACCGCAAGCTGACCGAACAGCACCGGAAGTGGATCACCGCGAGCACGGACTTTTTCGTCAGATCCTGTGTCAGTGACTGCCGGCTGTCCTGCCGCCACCGCTATATTGATATTCTTGAGAAACAGTACACCGTAGAAGACTGTACGGAAGAAAAGATCCTTGTTCTGATGAACACGGCTCTATGCCTGGACCCGGAGCTCTGTACGGACTCCTTCATTCAGACCGTACGATTTTTTACCAAAGACTGCCTCGGCTCATATTCGAAGAGCGTCGACCTGATCACGCTGGATGTCATCGATCATTTCTTCGGGGATACCTCCGGAGAACAGACGGATTTCCGCCGCCGCCAGCTGCTCGGCATTCATTCTGAGACGATGACGGATGACGATCTGTCGGAGATGTTCCTGAACGACTTGAAGACAAACACGCCTTGGACGCTGAAGGTCGCGAATATCCGCTACATGCTGGCTGCCGCTCAAGACAGCGAGAACCGGAGCCAGTGCCTGCACATCGCTACGCACTATGCGAACCTGATCAAGGTCAGCGAGACGGTTACCGTCCGCAAGTCTGCCGGTAAGTCGCTTCTGGCAATGATTCCGCAGCTCTCCGTCGATCAGGTGAACGAGCTGATGATCGAATTGTTCAACGGGCTCGAGATTGAGGATTACCAGTTCACGCGGTTCATCCCGAATGTTCTCGGCGTGCTGATTCTGTACCTGCCGCCGAAGGAGCTGGACGAAGTGATTGACGAGCTCGAGAAAATGCTGAATGGCGGCAATCCGAGAATTGCCGGCTCTGCCCTCCAGACGCTGGCGATCACGCTTGAGAATTACAAAATTTACGAGCTGGACAAGGAGCCGGAGCGGAGCCTGAAACGGAAATCCCGCCTTCTCGGTCTGCTCCTCAAGGGATACGCGTATTACCAGCCGGAAATCTCTCAGGAAGCATTTCGCACCATGGGAAGACACCTGTTCCGCTCGGATGTGTTGTCTCTTCAGGAAAAACACGATATCGCGATCCACTGCTTCAAGCGCCTGATCACGATCGTTCCGCATTCAAAGCTCGAAAAGAACGATCTCGAATTCTATAACAATGCGGCGGTTCTGAATCACATCTACCGCTTCATCTCCGAATATCTGACTGAAATCGGCGATTTCCAGTTCCCGAAAGTGACGAAAGCCGCTTTCTTCCCTGGAACGTTTGACCCGTTCAGCCTGGGGCACAAAGCGATTGCCACGACGATCCGCGATCTCGGATACGAAGTGTACCTGGCGATCGATGAATTTTCGTGGTCGAAAAAGACGCTGCCGCACATGCTGCGTGAGAAAATCCTGTCGATGTCGATCGCGGATGAAGAGGGGCTGTACATCTTCCCGGACAACATCTCCGTGAACATTGCAAACCCTTCCGATCTCCGGCAGCTCCGGGATCTATTCAAAGATTACGAGCTGTACATCGCCGTCGGTTCGGACGTGGTCCGTAATGCTTCCAGCTACCGCAAGCCGCCGGAAGAGACGTCGATTCATATGTTCAACCATATCATTTTCGCGCGGGAGGTCCGCAAGGAAAAAACAGCTGCCGCGAAAGAAGACTACCCGATTCAGGGCAAGGTTGTGAACCTCAAGCTGAAGAAATACTACGAGGATATCAGCTCGACACGGATCCGCGACAATATCGATCTGGGACGCGACATCTCCAAGCTGCTGGATCCGATCGTTCAGAACTACATTTACGACAAGAATTTCTATTCCAGAGAGCCGACCTACAAGCATGTGCTTCAGGCAAAAGAGCTCGGCATCAGCGAACTGGAACACGATAATTACAAATTACTGGAACCGCTCCGCGAGGAGCTGTCCGGCAAGGGATATGATGTCAACGGGCTTTTCCATTACATGCAGTCCGACAGCGTCCGCACGATCTGCATCGAAAGCGGCCACCGGGCCCGGAAGATCAGCGCATTCGCCTCGACGCGGCGGACGGAGACGCACGACCTGCTGGCCGAATTCGGCGACCCGGCGCTCGCCGCGAAGATCCGGCACCATGCGCAGGGAAGCATCGCCGTCATCGGCGCAATGTACGCGAATGCTGGCCGTTTGATCACTAATCTGCACCAGATCCTGCTGACCGAACTGCTGACTTCGCTGCTGGCAAAGGATTACGCATTTGCCGTATACCACCCGGTCGATACCGCCGGGATGGCCGGGAGTACGATCGAAGCGCTTAAGCGGCAGGGCTTCATCAACATTTCGGAGACGCCGGGACATCCGGTCTATGCGGTCGACCTGACCGATCCGATCGTGATTTTCCGCGATGTAGAGACGGTCGTCAAGGCGCCGCTCAACAAGAACCCGAGAGTTCTCAAGGCACTGGAGGATGCGCACAACCAGCTCCTCAAGACGTTCGCCGAACTGTTCCCGGGGAAGCTGCTCGTGTCCTTCAACACCAGTGCGGTGTACAGTAAAATCATCGATCTGGTCGCCGAGGATAACGGCGTTTCCACCACGCCGGACCCGGAAAACCGCCGCGGCCCGTATCTGTCAGTACCTTTCGGCAAAGCGCTTGCCGATGTAATCGTGCCGAACACAGTGACCAAGGCGCTGCACACGGAGAAATACTTCCGCAGCGAGCTAGACGGCTTCTCCATCCGGGAGGCCCGCAACTACGACAGTCTCAGGAATCAGGCGAGGATGCTCGGATCCTTCAACCGGCCGGTCATCCTGATCGACGACCTGCTGCACAAAGGCCAGCGAATGAACAACATCGATCCGATTCTCCGGGAACAGAACATCGAGGTCCACAAGATCATCGTCGGCCTGCTGACCGGGAATGCGCGGGACAATATGACTGTCCGGGGCCGCGATGTCGAAGGAGCGTACTTCATCCCGACGATTTCGATGTGGCTGAACGAAAAGGACTGCTACCCGTTCATCGGCGGCGACAGTGTCGAGAATCCGGACGGAAGCGTGGCCGGATCGATCAACTTCATCCTGCCGTATACATCATTCAGCTTCGTCGGCGGCAAAGATCCGGATGCCATCTACAAGTATTCGATGACCTGCCTCGAGAACACCTACGAGATTCTTCAGGTGCTCGAACAGGAGTATCAGGCGACTTTCGGCAAAAAGCTGACGCTGAAGCGGCTCGGCGCGGTGATCACCTCACCGTGTCTGCCAGTGCTGGGCGCGAACCTGACTTACGACGAACATCAGGCGGCAACCGTGTACGTGAAGAATGACATTCTCAAAGCGAAACGCCTGCACAACTTCTGCCTGAACACGCCAAGCCCGGCGAACATTTAAGGCGAATAATGAAGGCGAATATCTATACAGGAGAATAACTAACATGCATATTTCTGATCTGCGGCCGGAAAACGCCCGGCCGCTGAACCACTGTCCGGTCCGGCTGAATCAGCCGAACCGGATCAATATTGTAGCACTCGGCGATGTCGGCACGACGATGCTGATCGGCCTCCGGCTGCTCGGCAGCGACGTCATTCAGGACATCGGCATCTGCGATCTTCGTGAGGAAAACATCGCCCGGCTGGAGATGGAAATCAACCAGATCGGCTATCCGTTCGGCGGTCCGGAACTGCCGTCCGTTCATCCGGTTACGGAAGACGAACTGTTCGACGGCTCGGTGCTGATTTTCTGCGCGAGCCGTGGTGTGCCGCCGGTCGAACCGGGATCGAAGATCGATGTCCGGATGGCGCAGCTCGACGCGAACCGCGACATCATCCGCCACTACGCGGCGATCGCCCGGTCGAAGAATTACCGCGGACTCGTCTGCATCGTCAGCGATCCGGTGGACAACCTCGCCGCTGCTTTTCTGGATGAATCCGGGCTGGAAGCCTGGCAGATTCAGGGATACGGCCTCGGTGTCATGAACAAGCGCGCGGAGTACTATGCAAAGCGCGATCCGCGCTTCGCTTCCTATCTGACGGAAGGCCGCGCGTTCGGTCCGCACGGGCAGGATCTGGTCATCGCGAACAGCATCGATCACTACGACGACGCGCTCTCCCGCGAGCTGACCGGTCTGACCGTCCACGCGAATACCGCGGTCCGGAACCTCGGCTTCAAGCCGTACATTGCGCCGGCGCTGTCGTCGGCCGCCCTGTCGATCCTCCTGACACTGCGGGGAGAATGGCACTACGGCTCGCTGTATTTCGGCGATGAGCAGAACGGGGCTTTTCTCGGCATTAAGAACCGCCTGACCGAAGACGGCTGGGAATTTGAGGATGCGGATGTGCCGCGTCCACTCTATGAAAGGATTGAAAAAGCATATGTCAACCTTTGCAGCATCCGATGAACCGCAGGAATCACCGGAACAATCAACGAATGAAACATCTGAAGAATCCAATAAAAAAACACTGATCGTGATCCGCCCGATCTGCGAGCTCCTCGGCCGCACCAAGCGCATGGAGCAGGTTCTCGGCGAGACACTCGGCGCCCTCTCCTCGGAAGGCGTCCGGATCATTCTCGTCGAAAAAGTCTCCGAACTTGACTATATTCCACTTCGGAATCAGCGGATTCTTTTCGCAATCTGTCTTTCCGAGGCTGGTGTCAATATGGAATACTACCGGCTGCTCGAGGCGTTCCGCCTGCATCCGGGCTGTCTCACGGGCTGCGTCGGCGGCATCATCGTGGACGGCAGCAGCGACCTTTTCACCAAAGCGCTCGCGCGCCGGCTCGCGTTTTCCGCAAACCTTGCGGGCTGCACGTTTCCGGGCAAGCCGCTGGTCGAGGCGACCGGCTCACTGGCGAACTTCCATGTCCTGAGCCAGATCACCGGCCAGAGCCGCTTTGAAGTCTACATGAAACAGGTCGCCGAGCTTGCCTGGAAGGTGCTGACATTCAAATTCCCGGAATCCGACGGTCCGAAGAAAATCACGGTCATTCATGCGAGCTCCCGCTCCACATCGAACACGCTGCTCCTCTGGGACAAAATCAAAAGGAATCTGCCGGACGACACAAAAATCCGGGAGATCTCACTCCGGAACGGCACGCTGCAGGACTGCCGCGGATGTCCGTATGATGCCTGCCGTCACTTCGGCGAGCAGGGAGAATGCTTTTACGGCGGAATAATGACCGAACAGGTCTATCCGGCCATCATCGACTGCGACATTCTGATGATGATCTGCCCGAATTACAACGACGCGCTGAGCGCCAACCTGACCGCTTTCATCAACCGGCTGACGGCGATCTTCCGAACCCATGATTTTACAAAAAAGAGAGTCTATGCCCTCGTCATCTCCGGCTACAGCGGCGGCGACATTGTGGCTGAGCAGGTCATCGGCGCGCTGAATTTCAACAAGAACTTCATCCTGCCGGGCCGGTTTGCCATCGTCGAGACGGCGAATGACCCGAAAAGCATACTGGACGTGCCGGACATCGACCGGCGCGCCGAAGAATTTGCAAAGAGAATGAAATAGAGGACATTAAAAAAGCAGCCGGAAGGCTGCTTTTCTCGTACTTGTCTTTCTTGTCTTTGTCCTCTATTGATCCTCTCCGGTGAGGTCTTTGACCCGGAACCAGTAATCGTAATAATCCCGGAATCCCATGCTCTCATACAGGCGGTGCGCGTTGTCATTGCCCTTGACGCACTGAAGATACGCCCGGGTGCATCCCTTCTTCTGAGCCTCGGTCAGGATCGTGCTGACGATCGCCCGTGCGTAGTGTCTCCGGCGGTACACCGGGTCCACATAGATCGCGTAGATGCCGCAGTGTCCGCGGTCTAGAATTCCGAGTCCGCTCGCTACCATCTTGCCGTCCTGCACGATCCGCGCCGCAATGGTTTCTTTCGGGATCGCGCGGTACATCGACGGAACGATCCGGCGCAGCGTCGGATTCGTCGTTCCGTTCAGGCGGAATAGCGCTTCGACCCAGTCATCCGTGACCCGGTCCTTCAGTTCCACGACAACGTCTCCCGGATAGCCGACCAGCGACGGCAGTCCGGAATTCCGGCCGTAATATTCGTTCTCGACGTGATTCGGCTGCATCGCCTTGAGATCGTTGTAGTCCAGCAGCATCGTGGTCGTCACATGTTCGACTTCATATCCCCGCGCCGCCAGCATCTCGTCAAAAGACGGATCGATCAGCAGGCTGATCTTGAAGCGGGACGGCGTGTGCAGACTGCGATAGACATCCTCGCAGTATTTCACTTTCTCCTCAATCGGAAATTTCGACTCGCCCACCTGCTGCACGCTGTTGGTACGCGGCGTGTAGTTGTGGGAAAAACGAATCAGCCACCCGTCGTACAGCTCGATCTTGTGCGACGGCCAAGCATTCAGCGAAATCTCCTCCAGCATATTAATATAAACTAAATCTTTCTCTTCGCCCATCGTACTCCTTCTTCCCAAATACTATGCCACAGGTTCAAATGCCGCATAAATCGCACGCATTCCCCGTTCAAAATCACTGCTCTCGACACCGACGATGATGCTGATCTCGCCGGCGCCCTGGTTGAGCATCCGGATATTCACGCCCGCATCGCGGAGCGCGTCCGTGACTCTTGCTGCCGTTCCGATCTTCCGGCTCATGCCGAGACCGACAACCGCGATCAGCGCAATATCATCATTGACCTGAATGTCGTCCGGCGAAAGCTGCCGCTCGAATGCTTCCAGCACGTCGTCCAGCTTGTCCTCCAGCTCGGAAGTTTCAATAACCACCGACATCGAATCGATACCCGTCGGCATATGGTCAAAATTAATCTGATAATCCTCCAGAATCATCAGTGCCTTCCGCACAAATCCGATCTCTTTGTTCATCATGTTCTTGTACAGCGTGATGATCGTGAAATCCTTCTTACCCGCGATCCCGCTGATCACCTTCTCTGACACGCTCTCGGTGTCTCCGGTGATGATCGTGCCCGGATCGAGCGGCGCATTGGTGTTCCGGATGTTGATCGGGATATCCGCGTGACGCACCGGGAAAACCGCATCTTCATGCAGCACGCTGGCGCCCATATACGAAAGCTCCCGCAGCTCAATATATGAAATCCGATCAATCGGCTTCGGATTCGGCACGATCCGCGGGTCCGCCATTAAAAGCCCGGACACGTCCGTCCAGTTCTCATAGATTTCCGCATCCACCGCTCTTGCGACCAGCGAACCGGTAATGTCACTGCCGCCCCGCGAGAAAACTTTCACCTCGCCGGTGTCCTTCCGGCTTCCGTAGAAGCCCGGCAGCACCGCGCGCTCGTGATGAGACAGCTCCTCACGGAGCTTCGCATTGGTCTCCTCCGCGAGAAGCCGGCCCTTGCCGTCGAATAAAATCAGACCCTGTGTGTCGACAAAATCATACCCGAGATAAGCCGACACCAGCACTGCCGAAAGGTATTCCCCCCGGCTCGCGATATAGTCCGCCGTGCATCCCCGCTTCAAATTCTCCCGGATCTCGTCGAAACAGCTCTCCAGATCGACGTCCACATTCAGGCTGTACCGTACCGCGCTGAACCGGTCCAGGATGACCTGAAACAGCTGATCACACGGGATGTTCGCGTCCATCTGCGCCTTGCACATATAAAGAAGATCCGTGATCTTGGTATCTCCGCTGAACCGCTTCCCCGGCGCGGACACGACGACATATCTTCTCGCCGGATCGTGTTCGACGATGTCCTTGATTTTTGCCAGCTGGATCCCGTCTGCCACGGACGATCCGCCGAATTTCAGTACCTTCAGTCCCATCTTAACCCTCTGCCGACTTCCCCGCCGGCGCGTAATTCATTGTTTCTATTTATAACCGACTCTACTAGTATATTGTTAAATCTCACTGAATTCAAGCAAAATTCAGGCTTTTGCGTTCCGTTTGTCAAAGTATGCCTGCACGGCATAAACAAACGACCGAACGATCGGTGGCGCATTCTTCAGGCTCTTGACCGCAATCCCGAGATCCCTGGTATGAAAAGGCTCCAGCGGCAGTACGACATAATTTCCAGGCCGCCCTTCCACCGACAGCTCCGGAAGAATCGAAATCCCGAGTCCCGCCTCCACCATTGCGAGAATTGTCACATCATCTTTCGACGATAAAACCACATTCGGCCTCGCATTCGTCTCCGACAGAATCCGCCGAATGTCGTGGTCGATCCCGGTCTCCGAAAGGATGAACGGCTGCCCGTCGATCTTTTCCAGCGGAAAAGCCTTCGCATCCGGATCGATCGGAAAATTTCTCGGCAGCACCGCCACCATCGGATCGTCCATCAGATGATAGAATTCACCGCGGTACTGCTGCTGCAGACTGTAGAATGCCAGGTCCACGCTCATGTCCGAGATCCAGTTCTCCATATCATCGGAACCGCCTTCTTTAATGATGATTTCTATGCTCGGATGCGCTTCATGAAACTGCCGGAGGATTTCCGGCAGGCAGGCGATCGATACGCTGGTGAATGTCCCGACGGTAATGCTGCCGACCTCCAGCCCGTGCAGATCATATACGAACTGCTCCAGCCGTTCGTTCTCAGCCAGCAGCCTCTTCACATAGATCAGCAGTTCCGATCCCATCGGCGTCAGATGCACGCCGTACCGGTCCCGTTTGAACACTTCAACGCCGACCTCTTGTTCGAAGGACTTCAGCATATGGCTCACGCCGGACTGAGTGTATCCCGTCAGCTCGGCGGTCTTCGAGATCTTCCTCGTCTCAGCCGTGATGACGAACAGCTTGCATTTCTTGATATCCATGAATCTCCACCTTCCTCCGCCGCCGGCATGACGCGGTTCCGCCGATCAGCTTATGAATCAGATAGTACAGATATTACTATCTAGCAATCCGATTTGTCGCTTTTCAAATTACTATCTCGTGGTAAAATATTATCAGAAAGCATAGATAAATGCAATTCAAGGCGGCGGGTTATTGGTCTCATCCGCCGAAGCGGGAATCTTTTTAAATTCCGACTTTGATTTTAATTGATTGACATAGGGCCGGAAATCGGGGATTAAGACGAACGCTGGAGAGAGCCAGGCAGGTGCTGCGGCCGGTCTGGTTTTTTTTATGTCTTTATATTATATTTTGCTATATTTTATCCCGGATCCAGAACCCCGATGCATAATAAAGATCATCCGTTACGTCACGAAGCGTCGCGTCGTGCTTTGCGATCAGCTTTGGAACATCATTCTTCATGGAATTGTCAATATTTGTGCAGTCTTTAAACCCACAAAATTATACAACTTCTGCTAACGGTTGTTCCAGACGTCTCCTGTAAGCTGCCAGCGGGAGATCATCCGGATTTGAAGTGTATATCCTTATCCGGTTGTAGTAGATAAAGACATACCTGAAGATGATTGTTTTAACTTCTTCCATCTTCATCTTGTATGTTGGAATCCTATAGAGGAGTTCCTTCTTAAGAGTAACGAAGAAGCTTTCCATCCTGGCGTTATCAAAGCAATGGTTAACGCCGCTGAGACTCTGCAGAACACCGGCATTATTGAGTTTTTCACGGAATGCTTCACTTGTATACTGACTTCCGCGATCTGAATGGAGTATGGCTCCGTTCAAAGGAAACCTTTTGGCTGCTGCGTTGAATGTATCAATGCACAGTTCCTTGCACATATTGCTTCGCATTACCAGAGAACGTATTTCTCCGTTGAAGCAATCCATTATTGGAGATATGTATAGTTTTATAGTTTGCCGTCACGGCATGCTATCTGAGATATATCGGTAAGCAACTTCTGATACGGCTGATCTGACCTGAACTCCTGTTTGATCAGGTTTTCCTTCTCCTGTATTTCAGTAGTTGCCCTGGTTAAGCCTTTCGGACGGCGCTTGCGTTCACGGAGCCAACCATTTTCCTTCATGATTCTGGCTGTCCAGCGCTTACCAGCCTTGTAACCGCGATTTCCAAGTGCTATCTGCATTCGATCAGCACCATAGTTATCGTTGTATATATTCTCATCGAGTATTTCCTGCATAACTGCCGAAAGAACAGCGTCCTTGCCGGGCTTACCGAGATTCCTTTTGAATCCGTAATAACCGGTCTCGCTCACGTTCAGGACATCGCACATAACGCTTACAGGCCATCTGCTGCTGTATTCACGAATGAACTCAAAGCGTTTCCGGACTCTCACTTCTTCCGGCTTTGTGCGAAAATACCGAGGGCCTCCTTGAGTATATCGTTAGCTCGCCTGGTTTCCCGAAGCTCCGCTTCGAGTTCCTTAATGCGACGATCCTTTTCGCTGAGCGGTATCATTTTGTTACCACTGCCAACGAAAGCTTCTTCGCCGTGAGCTTTGCGCTGGCGACGCCAGTCGGAAAGTGTGTAATACTTGATGCCGAGTTGCTCCGCAGTTGCCTTGACGCCGATTTCATCGGCCAGTTCAAGGGCCTGCAGTTTGAATTCCTTATCGTATTTCATGTCTCCACCTTTCCTGATGATATATTATCATCTTTTTGTGGATTTAACGACTGCATTTAAATGGTACTACTTCAGTTCCCTTGATGGACAATTTATCATAGTATCAAAAAATACCGCATCACTTACAACTAATAGAAAGAAGGTCATTCGCTTCAAATTGCACAGCAAAGACTCTGTAACTGCAAAAGAAGGAAGCATTATAACACAGTAGCCTGTTCGTTTTTCACTGTACCTCTGTTGATCCGGATTAATCCTTTGCTATAATAGTGATAATGTCTGCCTCTCGGGATACCTCTGTGTTATTCCGAGCGGCAGGATTAATGACAATTACGGAATTATGGTAGTCTGAAAATAAAGGAGATTTTCCGGTGATGAACAAAAAGATCAAATCCGAATTGATGGAGCAGCGCCAGCAGATGGATGATGACGAGATCCGCGAGATCCGGGACCGCATGCAGGAGAGGCGTGAAAATGCCGCTGTTTCGCTGAAGTCTCATCTGGAGACGTTCAACGATGGTGTCATCGCCATCCTGATCACGATCATGGTGCTTGAAATTCCGTATCCGTCCGGGTCGTTCACTCTCAGCAATTTTCGCGAGAGCATACTGATTTTTATCGTCAGTTTCTTTGTCGTCGCCGACTTCTGGTACGAACTGAACCGCACTTTCCTGACCTTTGACTCGGCGGATCACTGGGTCGTTGTGACGGATTTTCTTTTTCTGGTATCGCTGTCACTGATTCCGATTATGACAAAATGGATCTTGAATGACATCGAACGCCGTGCTGTAATCAATTTCGGCGTGATTTACCTGCTATGTACGTTTTTGGAAACGGCCCTGTTCTATGTCGGGCACCGGAAGCAGGCCCGCGTCTATTCCAGTGTCTATCGGGCTTCCATGGTGATCCGCGTGCTCTGGGTTCTCGTGCTGAATGCCGCGCTGATCGCTCTGGCTTTTTACCATCCGAGAATCGCGATGTACCTGTATATCTCGCTGCCGGTGCTGTCGTTCTTCTTTCCGCATATCCATCATATCCAGATGGTTGCGGCGCACCGGATAAAACGGAACGCAGATGACTGAAGCGGTCACTGAGGGAAATCGTCAGGCGGTGAGCGATTAATCGCCCACCGCCTGTTTGATTTACGTCTATTCTTTTTTGCTGCGTGAATGCATCACAGCTCTCATACACAGCGTGATCAACAGCAATATTATTACCCCCTAATTATTCCATAACTTTTGTACATTTCTACTTGATAATTAACATACGTATAAATTTTAAATTAAATAGAGCGTTTAATAACAACAATTTATGACATTCTGCCATTTAATTTAAAAATCTATTCGTTAATTCTGCCTATCCAAACCCCTGTTGTTCGATCGCTTAATATATTATTCACCCTTACCTTAAGTTTACACGACCTCTCCCACAGCCAGGAGAAACACGAAAAAAGGGAAGCAGCTGTAACGAACTCCTGCTTCCCTTCCTTATTTGATTTGCCATATTCTCTACAGATCCCAGATCAGCAGCTTCGCCTGTACCGGAAAATCATTGACATCCTCTATGTAATCGTCGTTAATATGGACGGCTCCCAGATGCTCGTAGATCTGCTCCGCTGCATCATTTCCGGTAAAGACGTCGATGACCATCTGCTGGTAGCCCTGATTCCGGGCGGTATCTTTCATCATTTCAATCAGACGCTTTCCAAGTCCCATGCCGCGCGCCGCCTCGTTCAGATACAGTGATTCCAGCCAGAACGCGCCGAGCACATCCGGAGACGGCAGTCCATAGACGTAGCCCAGAAAAACCGGCTCTGCTTCATCCTGAACATCTTCCGCGACATACATCTCCGCGCCCAGGTCCAGCCATTTGGCGCGAAGCCGCGCCACCGAATCTTCCTGCTGCACGCTGGTGATCACCCGCGGATCCACAACGCCGCGGTACGTCGTATCATAGATATGCTTATACAGCGCCGCGCAGTTTTCCATGT